>Ga0207104_1206_pt1 | contig 13411 bp, 12 predicted proteins | sample Alteio_BWMinHeat_79_FD_153538 | JGI IMG/M metagenome (GOLD analysis project Ga0207104, IMG submission 153538) | Enriched cells from forest soil in Barre Woods Harvard Forest LTER site, Petersham, Massachusetts, United States -... | ecosystem: Environmental > Terrestrial > Soil > Temperate forest >...
AGATATCTCCAAAGCTGGCTACTGGGCGGCGACAGCATCGCCAAATCCTACCGTCCATTATGAAAACGGATATATTTCAGAGCAGACCCGCCGTATGGGAAGCGATCTTACCTTCAGCCCACCCTGGAAAATTGTTTTCAGACTACTAGCGGCAAAAGCACAATATCAAGAGACCAAGTCAGAAGTAATGAATACTTTGTGGGGATTCCGTAATGATCTTAGACGCGCCTATACTGAAGTCATCGTTGCTGAAGCGACATATCAAACTATTTCAGATATTTTAAAGCTGACGAGCAAACTCTTGCAGGTTTCAGCAAAGAGATATCATGCTGGCGATGTACCAGAGCTGGATGTGCTCAAAGCCCGGTTAGCAATGTCTCAAAGTAAAATAGATCAGCAGCAGGGTAAAACCAGAATAGAGCGCGCCAAACAACAGCTAAATATCATGCTAGGCCGCCCGGCTGAGGAGGATATTGAAGTGCCAAAGCTTCCTTCTTTTCAATTGAAGGCCGAAAAAAGCGATTTTCTGCCTGATTTTGAAGAGGCTCTGCCTTCGCTAGGTTATTTCATCTCAGTAGCTTTAGAGAACAGATGGGAGCTTAAGGTAATTAAGCAGCAACTCAAACTGACGAGCAGTCAACTGCGTGTCACTTACGGCAATATAATTCCGGATGAACCGTTTAGTATAGGCCAGTCACGAACTGGCAATCCGTCCCCTGGACCAAGGTTACTCGGTTTTTACGTTGTCGCTCCAATAGAGATACCTGTGTACAATTTTCAGCAAGGAGACATTGCCAGGCTGAAAGCCACAGCGCGTCAATTCTATTTACAATATGCTGGACAGCGTAATCAAGTTGTGGCCGATGTCTCTTCAGCGTACAAGAATCTAGTGGCAGCTAGAGACCGAATCCGTACCTATCGCGAGCATGTACTGGCAGACTCGGAAGAAGTAGCTCGCCTTGCCCAACGCAGTTACGAAGTGGGTCAGTCGGATATTACGTCTACTTTGCAGGCACAACAAGCCAATGTGCAGATCCGTAGCCAATATCTTGATGCCGTTACCTCATATCAACAAGCTTATACAGACCTAGAACAATCAATCGGCATCCCAATAGAAGATTAATATTAGAGAGGAGCGACTAGAATGAAAATCTCGACATTTTTTATAAGCAGCCTGCTTGCTGCCCAAATTGCTATCTTGCCTATTGAATCTAAGGCAGTTCCTATATACTTTAGCCCGAACATAGTTGGTGGTGGCGGTACGGTCACTGCCAAGATGAGACTGGAGAAGCTGGGATCGGTTAGCGTACCGCATGGCCGGTTCAAGATCAAGGGAAACTGGGCTGAAGTATCGACAGTAGAAGAGTTTCAATTCGACCATGACATAGTTCTGTCAGGACCAGTAATTAATACTCAGCACAGATTGCAGGACAACAAAATTGAGATCACAGGACTTGCTTACTTTTGTCAGGGTCCATGGCTCTCTTATTTAACTCCGGCAATTTTCCGAGAAACCATCAGCACAACTAGCGGTGGGCTTATTGGGCAAATAGTCTCCGTTGACAATGATGCTGTTCAAATCCGCCTCAACTCCGGGCAATATCAAAAGATAGCTCTTTCTTCCATTACAGATATTGATTCACCGCGATCCTTTCGTTTTAGATTAGCTGGAGTTTTACCGGGCGAAACATTACCAGGGCAACCATATGAAGTCGAGTCCAACGATCTCAGCATTACTCAGGCTGACCGGCAGTTTCGCCTAACTGCTTTGAGCCGTGATTTGGGAAGGCAGGGGGATGGTGATCTTAGTAAGGGTAAATTGATTACAATCGGCACAGTAATAAGCAGTCTAGAAATAGGACAAATGGCCCCTTTTCTAGTTCTTGGACTGTGCTTTAACCATATAAAGGCTAATGCCTTGCGCGCTGAGTTTGCAACACAAACTTCGCCTGTAGGCATCTCGCCTCTGATTAATATTCCAAGCAATTTAATACCCCCGCCTAAGTTTTAGGTGCTAACGTATGGTGCGTCATCAGAATCTTTTAGTAATCATAGCCATATTGTGGCTGGCAGCCATAATATTGGCTGTGAAGTTGCAAATTCATCAAGTCAATATAAATAAAAATTTGACCCAACATATTGCAGTAAATGCCAATGGTGGTTGCATTACAGTTGCCTACGGAACTCATCTCTATAGTCAAGCCAATTTGCTTGATTTATGGTTGCCCGGTGAAGCTGGATCCACTATTCATGGCGTTCCCTATCCGGTTGTAATATTCATCCATGGTGGTGCTTGGGCAGCGGGAAATAAATCAATGGTGCAATGCTCTGGAATATTTACCAACAACGGTTATGCTCTTGCTTCTATAAACTACAGGCTCACTTCGGAAGCACCGTACCCAGCGCAAATAGAAGATTGTAAAACAGCCGTAAGTTGGTTGCGCGGGCATGCCAAGATCTTCAAACTTGATGGTAATCGCATCGGTGTCTGGGGATTTTCAGCTGGAGGGCATTTGGCAGCTTTACTCGGTACCACATGCGATACTAATGCTCATGCGTGGGAATCGCCTAGCGAAATATCTAGCGGTGTCCAAGCTGTTTGTGATTGGTCTGGGCCGACAGATTTAAAGACAATAGCGGCACAAGCGGGGTCTCATTATGTACTTGCCAAAGCCGTTGACGCTTTATTGGGTGGTACGCCGGAAGAAAAACCGGCATTGGCTAGTGAAGCTAGCCCTGTTAACTATGTTCATAAAGGTTGTCCACCCTTTCTCATCGTTCATGGGGACAAGGATACTGTAGTACCGCTTGAGCAAAGTAAGGAATTGGCGCAAGATTTAAAATCAGCCAAGTCTAATTGTACTTTGGAAATTATCCCTGGCGCTAATCATGATTTTGGTACAGAGGAAAGAGTTAATCGTGTGGTTAAATTTTTTGATTTGGTGTTGAAGAAACATGGTTAGTCAATATATTCTCGCAGTCGACGGCTGCGATTTGGATGCCTTAACTTGCGCAATGCCTTAGCTTCAATTTGTCTTATGCGTTCGCGAGTGACGCCAAAGAGTTGACCAACTTCTTCTAAAGTCCGTTGGCGACCATCATCAAGGCCAAAGCGCAAACGTAAGACATTGCATTCTCTTGGAGATAGAGAGCGCATGATATCTATAATGTCTTCGCGCAAGAGTTCTTGCGTCACTGAAGTGGAAGGTGTTTCAGTATCTCTATCTTCAATAAAATCACCGAGGCGACTGTCTTGTTCGCTGCCTACCGGTGTTTCCAGAGAAATAGGATCCTGGGCAATTTTAATAATATCGCGTAATTTACTGACAGAAATTTCCATAGCAGCAGCAATTTCTTCTTCGCTGGGTTTGCGACTTTTGTCTTGTTGTAGTTTTCTTGTCAGCTTCTTTAATTTGTTTATGGTTTCAACCATATGTACAGGTATACGGATAGTTCGCGCTTGATCAGCAATTGCTCTTGTAATAGCTTGGCGGATCCACCAGGTGGCATAGGTGCTAAATTTATAACCCCGTTCATAATCAAATTTTTCAGCCGCTCGAATTAGTCCCAGGTTACCTTCCTGGATAAGGTCTAAAAAAAGCATGCCGCGATTAACATATTTCTTGGCGATAGAAACAACCAAACGTAAATTAGCTTGTACCAGCTTGCGCTTAGCCATGAGACCTTCTGCTCCGCCAATTTCTATTTTGCGGGCGAGATCAATTTCTTCATCCGCTGATAAGAGCGAGATTCTACCGATTTCTCGCAAATATGTGCGCACAGGATCATCAGAAGATGTATCTTTCGATACCTCTTCCTCAAGTTCGGCCAGGTCGGTGTCCAATTTTTCTTCGAATTGGCTAATGATGCTCGGGTCAGCAGCGGCAAGGGCTGGCAAATCATCTAACCCACCGTCCCCGGGTGAAAGCAAATCTTCCAAATCAGAGCGCTCGCGGCCTTTACTAGCTGCTTCCATCCGATCAAGCTTGTCAATGAACTTATCTTCTTTGTCTTTTTTCGGACTCAAGAACGTTCTCCAATTGGATTATTGAGACTTAGATGAATTTCCTTAATTATTTCCTGTAAATTATCAACTTCGTCCATGGTTTTTATAGTTGGCAAGGTTAATCTCTCCATGCGGTTCAATTCTGATATTTTACTCTGTAAAAGGCTTTGATCGTATGAGTCGTTACCGGAAGCAATCTGATTACGTATTGTTTTGGTCAAGGCAACAATCTTCTCCTTCATAAGTTTTACCCGAGATTGCAATAATAAGACAGGTATAGAAATCTTTTGTTTTTTTATCTCCTCAGCTCTAAGCATGATTTCAATTAAGGCAGCGCAGCATTGGGGCTCAGGAGCAAAATGGTCAAGTAACCTGGACTCTAATTGGGCTGTATCAGCAAAAGTATTACCCAACTCATATATAGCTTTAATGATTTTGCTATGAGGAGTTGTCATCAATTCTTCTTTAGCTAAAGATTGGAAGGTTAGTTCATAGTTTGCTTTGTCCGACAGGAAAGAGGCAAGCAGCCAGCGCTCAGCCTCTATAAGTCCGTCCAGAGGGCGAAAGCGATCGTGCCTAAGTCCAGGATTAGCAGTCTGGCTGAGGCTTGATTGGCTAATGCTTCCATAAATTCCCTGCGGGCTCCCGCTTCCCGGGCGTATAGTTTTACGCGCCACTGCCACATCTGAGGCAAGACTATCTTCCTGTATATCGAATTTATGTGCCATTTGGCGAATGTATTCACTGCGGGCAACAGCATTCTTTATGGCAGCCAAGATAGGTACAACTTTGCGCGCAGCTTCAATGCGACCGTCACGGGTTTTAATGTCGCAACCGTATGTCGTTTGCCCCAGCTCATATTCGATCAAAGACTGCGCATTTTCGAGGGACTGGCTGAAAGTAGATAAGCCATCTGGAGCGCGTAAACATTCATCTGGATCTTTACCGCCTGAAACTGTCGTCACGCGCAGGTCTATGCCTATTCCAGAAGCTAATTGATCTAATATATGCGCTCCTTTTTCTGTTGCTTTCACTCCAGCGCTATCGGTGTCGAATGCCAAATAAACTCGTTTAGATTCTGTATAACGTACCAGCAATTTTCCTTGTTCATTGGTTAAGGCGGTACCCAAAGCAGCAACTGTATTGGTAAATCCATATAAATGAGCAGTAATAGCGTCAAAATAGCCTTCTACAACGATTACCGCGTCTTTAGCTTTAATAGCTTCTTTAGCTAGATGGAAGGCAAAAAGGTGTTCACCCTTTTTATAAATCAAGCTCTCTGGGGAATTTAAATACTTGACTTGATCGCTGCCCAATGTTCTGCCACCAAAAGCGATGACACGACCTTGTTCATCGGCAATGGGGATAATTAAACGATTGCGGAATAAATCAAAATAACCATGTCCTTCTGTTCTTCCCCTGGCTAACCCTGCTTCTTCAAGTGTGGCAGCGCTTACTTTGTTATATGTGCACAGATAATCAGTCAAAGCATCCCAACTGGCGGGTGCGTAACCAAGTCTAAATTTTTGTATTGTATTCTCGTCTACCCCACGATTATTTAGATATTGCCTGGCAACATCGCCTTGAGATGGGTCTTTAAGAAGTTTGCTATAAAATTGCGCTGCCTGTTCATAAAGCAGTAAAAACAGAGAACGTCTCTTGTACTCTCTTTCTTCTTGTTCTGTTTCGATGAGGCTGACGCCAAATTGATGAGCTAATTCCTTTACTCCATCAAGAAAACCAAGACCCCTTGCCTTTTGTACAAAGGCAAAAACATCTCCGCCTTCACCGCAACCAAAACACTTATAAATGCCCTTTTCGGGATTGACATGGAATGATGGTGTTTTTTCTTTGTGAAACGGGCAAAGTCCTTTATAGTCCTTACCCACTCTTTTTAGGACTACTACTTGCGATACAACTTCTAGGATATTAGCCTTACTGCGAACCTCGGTTATGACTTCATTGGTGATCAAAAAACGATTTCTCCTTGCTACTATCTCCATATTAAAATAGGGACAGCGCTGACATAAATTCAAGAATAACTCTTACTTCATAGTACGCTAAAGACGGCAAAAAGTTCAGCCGGGTCGTCAAGATATATTTAAAATTGGTGAAATGTATATGAGTCTGCCAGGTCAATTAGAAAATCTTATAACCGAAGAGCGCAATCCGCGTACAAATGACCTTGATCTTCTAAGCACCAGTGATCTGGTTGCTCGTATACAGGCTGAAGATCATCAGCTTGCTTCGAGTGTACAGAAAGTAATACCGCAAATAGCACAAGCTGTAGATTTAATCGTAGCTAGTCTACGCCAGGGAGGCAGACTTATATATTTTGGTGCTGGTACTAGTGGGCGCCTTGGCATATTGGATGCTTCTGAGTGTCCGCCAACTTTTGGAGTGGGTTTAGATTTGGTCTCTGGTTATATTGCCGGTGGAAGGACAGCTGTATTTCAAACAGTCGAAGGTGCTGAAGACCATGAAGAGCTAGGCGAGAAGGATGTTTTGACTGCCAAAATAAACGGGAATGATATTGTTTGTGGTATCACAGCTAGTGGCAGAACTCCTTATGTCATTGGTGCCCTGCGCAAAGCGAAAGAAAAAGGAGCGCGCGTTATTGGCGTGACAAATAACGAACAGGGCTTAAAGGGTTTATGTGATGTCATCATTGCTGTAATTACGGGTCCAGAAGCTATCGCTGGTTCAACAAGAATGAAAGCGGGTAGTGCCCAAAAAATGGTTCTTAATTTACTTAGCAGTTGCTCTATGGTGAAGCTTGGCAAAGTTTATGAAAATTTGATGGTTGATTTAACTCCTACTAGTTTTAAGCTTAAGCAGCGGGCTAATGCTATGATTTCGCTTTTATGTTCTGTGCCGCGTGAAGAAGCCAATCAAGCATTAATCGCAGCCAATAATAACGCTAAGACAGCTATATTAATGACCAAGAAAAAAATTAGCTGCTTGCAGGCACAAGAACTATTAAATAACTGCAAAGGCTCTTTACGCTTAGCTTTGCAGGATTAACTTAAAACTACTGGCTTTTCTTTTTCAGTTTTTTCAGCCGCTGGAGTAGCAAAATCCCATTTAATTATTTTGGCCCAGAAACTAGCCAGCAGCGCATCATCTTTTTTAGGCTCAACTTTTTTAGATTCGTCTTGGGTCTGAGCCTGGCGTTGTATTTTATAGCCACAGGTTGGGCAAATATGCTTTGCAGCCATCATGCTAAATTTGCAACGCGGGCAAAAATAGTAATGCATATCTGCGCACCGACCTTCGTATAACCTAATACCAAACTAATTCGAGTATAACATGATTGATAATTATGGGAAGCTTATCTAAGCTCTGAAGCTCAGATTTACCTTACTTTTTACTTTCCCCAGCAATTGAAGTTTTAACCTCGCCTATAATAAGTACTTTCGGCTAAAGGAGGCGTACATGTCCAATGTATACAAAATGACTGAATTAGTTGGCACTTCTACAAAAGGTTTTGCCGAGGCAGTACAGGAGGCCGTCGAGCGGGCCTCAAAAACAGTCCGCCATATGGGTTGGTTTGAGGTTGTCGATCAACGCGGCTTAGTTAAAGATGGGAAAGTGGCCGAATTTCAGGCAACAATAAAAGTTGGTTTTAAGCTGGAAGAGTAAGCGAGGCAAGGAACACAGCCTCTGGGCGGTATAAATTAATTGTGCTTTTAGACGAGCTAGTCAAGACGATTGTAACAACTAGCGCAGCTGCGCTAGTTGCGGTATAAATAGATAATCGAAATTTTAGGGGTGTCACTGCAACAGATGGACTTAATGTCAATTAACTCAGTCGCTGACAGACTAGGGCTTTCAGTGCATCAGTTGAGACGCTGGGAATTGATGTTTGCCCTGGAAATTAGGCGTGGACGCGGGCAGCAGCGGCAATACCGGGCAGAAGATGTCTCGGTTTTGGAACGTATTAAAGAATTGGTTGAACAAGGTTGGCCAACCACGCAAATAAGGCCGCAACTGGAAGCAGAAGGGTTGCTTACACCAAAGCTAATTGGTATACCCTCAGCGGTGGGTGAGCAAGAGATTTTAGTGGAATCAGTGGTTGGTCTGCGCAGTTTTGTTGAACGGAAATTTATTGATTTATCGAGGCAAATCGAGGAATTACGCCAACTTTTTATCACTATTACCCTTCGGCAAGAAATGCAGGGTGAATTAGATTCTCCCTGGCAACCTCTATCGAAAGAGTTAGTGAGCGATATGCGTCAGAGTCAGCCGGAAGAAATTGCCATCGGTCCAAGCATTGGTGGTCCGCCTATGGCTACACCTACGCCTGTCGGTGTTTCTACTGGAGCTTTGGGAGCATTGCCAATCGATGATGACGAATCTATCAGTGACGAATTGGATGAAATTGATGAATCTATTGAAGAAGATGATGTAGATACTGATGTTGCCAGCACTGTTTTAGCTCCAGCCGCTCCAGCACTTGCTAAAGCCTCAGAAAAGATAGAAAAGAAAGCAGCTCACAGCTCGCCTATGGGTTTGGGTGAAATTACAGATCAAAATTACTTAACTGTCTTAGGTAGAGCCTTGGATTTAGTAACTTGGACAGATGAACAAGCCGATAATTATTCCAGCAAACATTTTAACGTTGCTCATTGGGATGAATTAGGACGCAGTGAGGCTGAGCACCTGATTTATCACTTGGCTGATCTTTTTGAAGGCAAAACCGCCTGATTATCCTATATTTCTCATCTTATGCCTGAAAATACAATGAGCCATATATTGAAGCGCAGCGAGCTTAAGCAAGCGGTAGCCAATTTGCGCCAGCAAAAAAAAACTATCGTGGTAACAAATGGCTGCTTCGATATTTTGCATAGTGGGCACTTGCGCTTGCTCAATAACGCTAAAGGTCTGGGCAATATATTAATAGTAGGTGTAAATAGCGATCGTTCTGTTTCTAAACTAAAAGGGGCTAAGCGCCCAGTTGTGAGTGAGGGCGAACGTGCAGAAATTATTGCTAATTTAAAGGCAGTGGATTTTGTCACCATCTTTGATGAGGATACAGCTGTCGAGCTGCTTAAAATAATTGAGCCAGATATTTACGTTAAAGGTGGCGACTATAATTTAGAGAATTTGCCGGAAGCTGCAGCGGTAGAGTCTTTTGGTGGCACGGTCAAATTTATAAAATTGCTGGCTAGAAAAAGTACTACTGACTTAATCGATAAAATAAAAGCACTTTCCTAGTCTTTAAAAATTTGAATCTTTCAGCTTAGAGGTTTCCTGCGAAAGCATTGGCACAATGTGAAAACTAAAGCAATTGCCGTAACCACACCTAATACTAAGACTACTCTGAGCCGTTGGGCGGGAAAGAGCATAGATTGTTTGGGATTTTTTGGATTGTAATATACTTCAATAGAAGAGCCTGGTGGATAGACTTTTGACTGTTTTAGAATTTCAGCCTCAGGGGCAATATCAAGTTGATCCGTATCTTTATAATCGTTGCCATCAACTCTAAAATGGTAATAAATTTCTAGACAGGGCTTTTGGCGATACCAACTATACTTGCCACCGCCGACTGATCGTAGACTATGGGGATCTAATTTATCAATCTTTCCAGTCGTTTTTGGCCACCACCAGCTGCCAAACCTCAATGAATCGCCCGTAGCAAGAAAAACAACGATTGAAAGTATTAGCACCCATGCGAATCTAGTCGAATTTATTGAAGCCATCAAAAATAACCTTCGATTTCAAACACGCTTATGAGCGAGGCTGAAAGTGAGCGCAGCGCCGATTACATAGACTGGTTCTTGGTTTGCGAAAGCAGATTAATCCTGCGTTTGGCGTCTTGCGCATAAGTTGCTTGCTGCGAAATTTTTACAGCTTGCTTATATTGATCGAGGGCAAGATGTTTGTTGTTCATTTTTTGCAGAATAAGTCCCATGCGATAATAGGCTTCACCCAGCTTATCGTCGTGTCTTACAGCCTCTTTGTATTCAGCCAATGCTTTTTCAAGATCTTTTTCCAATTCGTAAGCAGTACCCAAATTGTAATGAGCACTAGCTAGGTTTGGATCTAGAACGATAGCTGTTTTCCAGTTTTTTACTGCGGCCACCATATTATTTTTCGCCCGCATAGCTGCACCAATACCATTGTAGGTAATTGCATCTTTGGGGTTGATAGCGAGAGCTTGATGGAATTCTGCCATCGCTTGATCGTATTTATGTTGTTGATTGAATATAAGGCCAAGATTACTGTAGGCTTCGCCGATTTTGGGATCAGCATCTATAGCAGACTTGTATTCGACAATGGCCTCGGGTAGCTTGCCAGTTAAATGAAAACGAACAGCGTTATTGTAGTGCTCAACCGCTTCATCGGAAAATTTGACTGGCAGATAGTCCTTTCCACTTTTTCTAGCCTTTTGCGATTTTAGCTCTACGCTACCAGGCGCGGTGTTTTCTTCAGGCGCTTCGCTAGCAGTGCTGTTGCTCAGCACAGCTTTGGTTAAACTATCGAGAGCATTAGGGACGGCGGCAATTTTTTCTGTTTCTTCTTTCTTACCCTCTTTCTTGGTTTCTTCAGTTACAGGGACTAAAGATTCCAGTTTTGGTTCTTCCTTTGATTCTTCTTTGGGTTCTTCTGTGCTCTTGCTTGCACTCTCGGACTTTGCCTTTTCTTCTACTGAAGAAATAGTTTCTTTAGCGGGAGAGGGGACAGACTTAGAGAAACTAGTTTTAAAATCTGAAATTGCGGAGGCGTCCCCAGCTGTTTCCTTAGCAGCGATGGGCTGATTTAAGTTATTTTCTGGAGAAGGGCTAAGTGCTGGCTTGGGATTCATAGCTTCCATGCTAGCCTTTTCTTTTAAAACCTGTTCAACAGATAAGGGTGTTACTAGTGGTTCATCGCTGACTTTGTCTGCAATATCACTGGCAACTGAGATTCTTGGTAGTTCAGTTTTACTCTTATCTATGACCGGAAGTGCTGACTTCTCAGTCACTGTTGTTCCAGACACTGCCTGGTCATTTTTTGCTGGAGTTTCTTGCTGAGCAGAACTTATTTCTGTTTTGAGGCTAGACAAGGGTGCGATAGCAGCCTGAGCAGGTATAGAAGTTCCTATTGGAGAAGCGGCTATTGATAACTGCTTATTGGATGTTTCAGAAGTAGCTGGCGCTGCTAAAGATTCGACAGCGGTAGCAGGTAGAACTGTAGTACCAGGCTGAGCTGGGGTAACAGCAGCTTGAGCAGCAACTGCCGGTTCTATTGTAGCACTAGGCTGAGTTGGGACAATAGCACCAGGCTGAGCCGGGGTAACAGCAGTTTGAGCTGTGGCTGCCGGTTCTGTTGTAGCAACAGGCTGGGTTGGGGTAACAGTAGCTTGAGCTGTGGCTGCCGGTTCTGTTGTAGCAACAGGCTGAGCTGGGATAACAGGTGCGGCTGTAGTAGCAAGTTTAGCTGGCGCGGCTGGTTCTAATGCAGTACTAGCCAAAGATGTAGTTGCAGATTCGGCTGTAATAGCAGTAGTTTGTCCAGAGGGCATTCCTTCAACTGCAGCGGTAGGTTGGGTCGACGTATTAGGTTCGGCTGCAGCAGTAGGCTCAACAATTTGTTTTGTCTCGGGAGCCACAGCTACTTTATCCTGGGTAGTAACGCTGGCAATACCAGCATTAGCTGGAACACTTAGCTGGCTAGCCTGTTTGCCATGACCAAATTTTCCTGCTAAGGGATTGAGTTTAGCAATTTTATTGAGCTTGCTAACTTGATTCTGCCCGGCTTTAAGACTAGACTGCCAGGCACCTTTAATACCATTAACTGTTTTTGTTGTCATGCCAGCCTTTGAGCTTTCTGTCCTGGCTGGTGCATTAGCGGACGCAACTTTCTCTCCGTTTTGTTGTCGGGGAATGTTATCTTTGCTTTCCAACGGGGCGATATTATTAGCCGCGGTATTATTGCTCGTTATCGTATTATCAGTGCTGCTACTCTTGCTGCCTTCAGGCAGGTCTAGTGTAATTATTGCTGCGTCTTCACTTACTTTTACTAGAGCAGGATGGGCAATTACGCTTGGCGTAACACCAATGCGAATTCGTGCTTTAGTATTATCATTTGCGGTAGCGTAAGTAATGCTGTTTAGGTCTGGAAATACTTTCATCAATTCAGCCAAGACAGCTCTTGCCTTTGGTGTTTTATCGATGGCAAAGGAAGTCTGCGGAAATTCCAATACAATATCGTGCTGTTGACCAGGATAGTCGCGCACTTGAGGAGTAGCCGGAGCGATATGGGTTGGATTTTCAAACTCCACCACAATTTGTTTGTTTTCATTCAAGTAAATATTCCGGATCGCTAATTTACTGGTGGCAGCCGTATTCGTTGTAGTAGCAGCTGCAGTATTGGTTGGAGCAACGGAGGCGGCATCGGGCGTTTTTGGGTCAGCAATTGCTGGTAGCGATATTGAATAACTAGATACAAGAGAAAGTCCCAGTGCCAGTGAAAGATTTGTTTTCTTTTGCCTATCAAAATCCATAGTTTTTATATCCTTACGCTATCTGTTTGTATTTATTGGGTGAAAATGACTACAATCCCGTTTGATGTATAGGGGCTCATCTATTTTATTAGACAGTAAAGTCTACTCTAGAGCTTTACTTCTTCCTAGCCTAACTTTTTAATTAGAATTGATAGCAGCATACGATTTTGGATGAAGTCCGTATAAGCTTAGGCGCATTTCTTCACTTAATTAAATATTTCTAGCGTCTTTCACTGCTTCTTATATAGAATTTGCTACTCTAGAGGGGTTCTAAATGGATATATTTGGAGGGAATCCTGGGATTATGCCGGTTATGACAGAATTATCTAAGATTGAGAAAGCCCTAGGTAATAAAGCAGGTTATTACCTGGATCACAAATGCGCGACTATTCCAAAGGAAAGTTTGCATTTACCTGGTCCAGACTATATTGATCGTATTTATGCACCTAGTGATCGGTCGCCTCGAGTTCTGGCTAGTCTGCAAAGAATTTTAAGTACTGGTCGTCTGGCTAATACTGGGTATGTTTCAATTTTGCCAGTTGATCAAGGTATTGAACATTCTGCTGGGGCATCCTTCGCTAAAAACCCGATTTATTTTGATGGTGAAAATATAGTAAAGCTGGCTATCGAAGGTGGTTGCAACGCGGTTGCCTCTACTTTTGGCGTGCTTGGTTCTGTAGCGCGTAAATATGCCCACAAAATTCCTTTCATTGTCAAAATCAATCACAATGAATTTTTGAGTTATCCCAATCATTATGATCAAATTCTCTTTGGTACAGTCGAACAAGCCTGGGAAATGGGGGCAACAGCTGTTGGTGCCACCATCTATTTTGGTTCGCCTGAATCAGTGAAAGACGCTAGAAATATTTAATTAAGTGAAGAAATGCGCCTAAGCTTATACGGACTTCATCCAAAAT
>Ga0207104_1224_pt1 | contig 13411 bp, 14 predicted proteins | sample Alteio_BWMinHeat_79_FD_153538 | JGI IMG/M metagenome (GOLD analysis project Ga0207104, IMG submission 153538) | Enriched cells from forest soil in Barre Woods Harvard Forest LTER site, Petersham, Massachusetts, United States -... | ecosystem: Environmental > Terrestrial > Soil > Temperate forest >...
CCCATTATGATTACCCTTTCAACCGAATAGGTAGATCCTCTACCGCTGTCTTCTGATGTCAATCCGGCAGGGAAAATCAGTACAAGTGAAACATTTGAACCAGGTATGCGTGACTATGTAAAAGAATTAAAACGACTAGGTTACGTGGATGAAATAAATGAATTTTATCAAAGCATCAGGTTGTCTCAACTTTATCAGCTAATTGATGAAAGTTTCTGTAGCGACTCAATGAAGAATGCAATTAAAACCTTGATCGAAAAACGATATAAGGAGCTTCAAAATGAATCATCAACTTAAACTGGATGAAAATCGATTACAGATTTTTCATGAGGGTAGAAAAAGAAGAATATTTGTCGGTGACTTAATCTATAACAGCAAAACTAATCGTTATGAATTGATTTACGACAAAAAATATATTCGTTCTAAAAATGCCATACCCATTGGGGCTGAGCTTAGCTTGTTTAAAATACATCATGAGTCTGAAAAAAATAAATTATTTCCATCGATGCAGGATAGAATTCCCGATAAATCTAATCCTGCCTATAAGGATTATTGTCACTCTCAAGGTATTTCTCCCAGTGAAAAAAATCCCATCATCCTGTTAGGAGCAATTGGGAAACGCGGGCCATCCAGTTTTATTTTTGAACCTGTTTATCGGAGTTATTTTGACTATAACGAGATTGTTAAATTACGTACTGAATTAGATATATCTCAAGATGATTTGGCTAAAGCTTTTGAAATCAGGAAATCCACCTTGCAACGAATTGAAGCGGGAGTAAGCAAGGAATTCAACACCTTAAAGAGAATACAAATTTTATTTGAATTTCCCGAAGTCGCGCTTTGGCAATTAAAACAAAGCGGAGGCAATATTCATGGCAAGGTATTAAATAAATTAATTAAATATTTCGAAAATAACGCGCAGAAGCATTTATATTAATAGTGATATCCTTTAAATGATCTGCTTCATTGGCAGCATTAAACTGATTTTGCACGTAATTTCCATTCTTGTCCTTGTCATTTCGATAGGAGATAAATTGACTACCATTGATCTGCATTGTATGAAGTGGCTGTTTTCCAGGAGTTACAGCTTCCGCTATTAAACTCATTTCAATTTTTGTCATTAATTTTTGCCATTCAGATACTGGTCTATCATCAGATATATATATGGTGACGTCTTTTCCTTCTGTTAAAGGAGTTATTTTTTTGTTATTCGGAATTATTTTAAAGGATGCGACATTGTTACTCACTAAATGTTTCAATACAACGTCCATTCCTTTCTCGACATTCAGCAAATTCGTGTGATCAAATGCAATGTGTAATTTCCACCCTAATTCATCATCTATTACGTTATAACGGGATTTTGCCATTGCAGTATGATTTAAACTAATGCTAATCCAGTTTTGCAATGTACGATGACAATAATAATCACCCGCCTGAATTGTAGTTAGCATTTCAATGGAATTCATATTTTTATAATTAGCCCAGTCATAATTCTTTTTCCGGGTTTCCGGAAAAAAATATAAATGAGGATGAAGATCGTCTATGAGACACTTGTTTAAATCGACGAGTAAAGGTCTTAATACCTGTCCTGAAAATTTGTCTGGAATCAGTAAAACAGTATTGATCATTTTGATTGCGCGGTTTGCACGTTGCTGATAAGTCAAATCATCATCTTGCAAAAGATTTATTAATGACGTAACAAATTCAACTCTCTCAAAATCAAAAGGGTTGTAGAATTTACGTTCCTTGCGCTCGGAAAGATAATTTTGCAATTCCTGAACGTAGTTATTTACATGTTTAGACAACATAAATTGCCTCAACAAATACCTACTATCAGTAAAATTATAGTCCAAATATTTATATTTAGTTTTATTATTAATCAATTACATATCATTGTTTTATCGTGCAGGCTGGAAGGATTTCGAGACGTAAAAGATATTTCAGCGATTGAAAAACTGCTTGAAATGCCAGGACTTCTGGAAGTGCTGGCGCAGTATTCGGGAAAATTAATCAATTGCGGCCATGGCATAACAATCATTTAAACCGGATTAAAAAAACTGGCTTCTCTTGCCAGAAAAAAATGGATAAGTGGAATTGTTCTTTATAATGGGAGGCGATGTTTATCATTCGGAAGTAATCTCTGGGCGATACCATTCTCTATGCTTGATTTAAACAGGGATCATAAATATAAAAAATTTTTATTGCACATGGCTGCAATTTCTTTTAACGTTCACAGTCAGATAAATATCTTGAATGAGGAATTTTTATGCAAAGAAAATTATTGGTGCTTGACGTGGGAGCAATTATTACGGGTTATGATGACGAACATCAATTAGAAGATGGCACATCCCCCGCCATAATAGACAGGGAGCTTGCCGGGATTTTTAAAAATTTTTATGAAAAAATGGGATTTTTTGTGGCGATAGCGGCAGGCATGAATAGCGATAACCTGGATTATTTTAAAAACGAATTTGAAAAAGCTGGTATAAACGAACCCCATGTAGCAGTATATTCCCCAAAACAGCATTTATATGATGATTCCAATATAAATATATTGAAACAATATACCAAAGAGTTTTTTCTTGGTAATGACAAGGATTATATTTATTTCTTTGATGCAGCAGAAAATAATGTTGAAAATGCTAAAATGGCGGGCTTTATTAATTCATTCCAGGTCACCAAGGAAAACACTTTAGTGAAGCAACTTTCTGAATTATTGGATACATTGGGATTAAGGAAATCAGCTTCATTTGAGAATGAAACAATAAATGATAGTGTTTCACCTGAACCGAAATCCAGGAAATCAGGCTCGTTTTCTTCAGCAAACACTATGTTTCCTGGCACAAAACCGAATCTTGATGAAAAGAAATCATTAGTGGAGTCAAATGAAAATAATAATACTTCATCATGCTGTTGTAATATTTTTTAAATAGATGAATTCAGCCCCGAAAATTTTGGAAGTTCGTCTACAGGATGTTCGATTCAAGCTTGTCCACGGAAGGGTTCTCATGGCAAAGGGACCCAGGATTTGCCTCAATGGTCATATAAAATTATAAATAAGGCTCTGTAAAAGAATAACTTCCACTTTTAACAGAGCAGATTGCCATCAGATTAATGAGATCTGATTGAGAAAAAAACGTAGGAATACTCGTTGTATTTCGAGTTTTTTCGAATGAAGATCGCATTAAGATGATGGCAAGAGACTGTTAAAAGTGGAAGTTATTCTTTTACAGAGCCTAAACTTGAAGGAATTCGAACCATGATTAAAAAAATCTTGTTTATCAGTACAATCATCGCAGCAACTTCAAATATCTCTATCGCTGCTACATCTTATGTCGGCGGCAGTCTGGGCGTAACCAATCCTGGTGTTTCCAGGGGGAAGGTTCAGGCAGGATCAATTGGCAAATTATTCGGTGGTTATGGTTCCATCTTTGGTGTAAATGAAAATATTTATCTGGGTGGTGAATTAAATCTTGATATTGCTCATTATCCATATGACAGTGGAACAACTTATGGATTAGGCGCAAGTTTTATTCCTGGCGTGATGTTAACAGATTGCAGCATGCTGTATGGCCGTATCGGAATACAGGCAAATCGCAATACACAGGCTTCTCGTATTCATACGGGTGATCAGCTGGGTTTTGGTTTGCAAACAAGACTAAGCCAGAATTGGGATATACGACCAGAGTATGTGTATCTTTCTAATGTACATGGTGATAAAAGTGGTAATGGTCAGCTTAATCTTGGGCTGGTTTACAAGTTCGATTAATTTCTATCGCAGATTTATGGAAGCAAGGAACCCATTTTAATTGGTAACTGCTCTCGCTCCGTCATTGCGATGAGCAATCGTAGGGTGGATTAGGCGCGTTTTCCAGCGCCGTAATCCACCAAAACTTTTTTACTCAATGCCAGCATGCTGGCATTGAAATAAATATTTGGTGGATTACGGCGCTGGAAAACGCGCCTAATCCACCCTACGATTGCTCATCGCAATGACGGAGCGAGCAGTTATCTTAATTGTTTTCATCAGGGTTTCTTGCTTTCATGTTTTCAGCCAATGCCTTAATTTCCCTGTCAAAGTCTGATTCAAATAAACGATCCTGGATAATGCGATATTTTTCAAATTCAGCTTCTGCATGGTCCTTGGCGATCCTTGCGCTTGTTTTGCCTGCATTTTTTAATATCTCTCGTTCATCAAATTCAAGAAATTTATCTAATCGTTTGCTCCAGTCTTCCATAGTCATTGGGATTTTGCGCCTGGCTCGATCTTCTGCCAATTCCAGGTAGGCATTAACAATGTGACCAAGAGAATCCACTTCCTCTGCTGACAGATAATTTTTTGCAACAAATACATCTGTTTTAAGGATTTTTCCCTGCGGTGAGTTTTCCCAATTTGTCAGACCCATATGCTGTTTGTTGCTATCCGCGCGTTTATATATCAATTCAGGTGCAGTATGACCATGAATGGCGTAGTGCAATTTATTCTGCACCTTGGCAAAAAAATCACGCGTAGAGGGGGCGTTTTTGTCGTAATCAATACTCGTTGCATAAATATCAGTGACTTTTTGATAAAAAAGACGTTCACTGAGTCGGATTTCACGAATTTCAGCCAGTAATTTTTCAAAATAATCTTCACCCAGAAAGCTGCCATTCTCCAGGCGTTTTTTATCCAGCACATAACCCTTGATAGCGAAATCATGCAAAACTCGTGTTGCCCATTGGCGAAATTGTGTTGCACGTACTGAATTGACGCGATAGCCAACAGATATGATGGCATCGAGGTTGTAAAATTGAGTGTTGTAGTTTTTGCCATCACTGGCAGTTATTAGGAATTTCCTAATGACTGAATTTTGATCAAGCTCCCCCGTTTCAAATATGTTTTTGAGATGTTCGTTAATCGTAGGGGTAGTCACATCAAACAATTCAGCCATTAATTTTTGTGTTAACCAGATAGTTTCATCTTCATAGCGCGCTTCAATGCCATCTTCACCAGCTTGTCGAGTAAAAATGAGAAATTCAGCTGTACTATTACGAATAGATAATTTTTGACCCTTGCTTGTTTTGACCATGGCGTGCTCTCTTTGTGTGTGGTTTAGGTAAATATAGCGGGGGATGGAAGGATGGAATGAAGCGAGATTTTACAGAACAATTATGAAGGGTCAACACATAATTAAAAAAGTTTGTGATCATTAGGGCCTGTTTACAATTGAAATTCTTGCTGCAAAACGAATAACATCGAAAATCAATAAATAATGGTTGTAATTCGATAATTATTTATATATATTCGCTTCTTTCTGGCTGCATGCCAGATCATCATTTAATTTGACTGGAGAAGCAAATGAATAAAATCCGTAATGTTAGTTTATTTTTTAAAATAATATTTCAGCTTGTTTTGCTCGCCTTGCCGGCATTATTAATCCTCAGCTGGATAGCTGCACCAAATGAACTGGTTTTACTGGGAGGTATCATTAAATTAAATGCCATTCCTGCCAATTATGCTGGTATGCATGCCTACTCAGTGTCAGGCATACATTTCCTGCCTCCAGCAAGTGGTGAAATTGACAAGGCAATATTGCATACCCTGACTACAGGAGAAAAAATATCAGGATGCCTGATAAGTTTTATTCCCACGCTTATCAATATGTTTATCGTATACTCATTGATTAAATTATTTAATTTATATGCAAAAAAATGAAATTTTTACGATGAGGCATGTTAAATATATTCGCAATATTGGCTATGCATTATTGGCGGGACAACTACTTGTTCAACCCTTTTATCAATTTGCCATGGGCCTGGTTTTAACATTAAATAATCCGCCGCATCATCGTTTTGCCGCCATTAGTTTTGATCAAACAAATATTGGAATTTTGCTCACTGCCTTTTTGGTAGTTTTAATTTCATGGATCATCTCGGAAGGCTGCAAGTTGCGTGAAGAACAGCAGTTAACCATATAGGTGATGTCATGACGATTATTGTAAATCTGGATGTTATGCTGGCCAAAAGAAAAATTCGTTCGAAACAATTAGCCGAAGCTATTGGCATTACTGAACAGAATTTATCGATATTAAAAACTGGCAAGGCGAGAGCACTTCGCTTAAGTACACTGGATGCAATTTGTGATTATTTATCCTGTCAGCCAGGCGATATTCTGGAGTATAAAAATTGACTTGCTTCGCCATTGCGAGTTCAAACTGTTCTGCATGAGTAGCTGATGTGCCGGTGCTTTGTTTGAAGTAACGCAAGACGGCCTTCCCCTCCTCAGGGCGAGCGGAGGGGAAGGCCGTCTTGCGTTACTTCAATCAAAATCCAGCAGCAAGGGAGAATGATCCGAAACTTCATCCTTTAATACTGCAAATTGATTGACTTTAATTTCAGGTGAAGTAAAAACATAATCTGCAAATCTTTCCAGTTTGGGATACAAACTTGTTCTGGTGGAAGTGACCTGATATTCCTCAACCAGATTTTTCATGCCTTGCGCAAGTATTTTTAAACTGCTGGTATCTGGTTTTAAATTAAAATCACCGCAGAGGATTTTTCTGCTGGCAATCCTGTCCATGAATTGCCGGATTCTTTCTGATTGTGCAAGACGCTCATCCGTATCGGTTTTTCCCATGCCATTCCATAAACCATGAACATTGATGATGGTATAGATATCATCATCAATACCGCATTGTGCCCATTGCAGTATGCGTGAATGAGAAGGGCCTTTTCCTGAATAAACTGGATTATGATGAATGAGATGGCTTCCTTCATCCATTACCGGAATTTTTTTATGGATAAACATGCCAATGCCATAGATATCATTTACAGCAGGCCTGAAATATCCCAGATGATTTGGCAGCAATTCCTGCAATTCTGAAAAAATATTCAGGGATACTTGCCGTTTTTCCTCTGAAATCATTTCCTTTGCATGATGATAAACTTCCTGAAGACAAAAAATATCAACCTCATTGCGTGAGGAAATAAATTGATGCAGTGGTTCACGTATGTGTCCGCCCCAGATATTCAGTGTGATAAGTTTCATTTGTCTTCCCCTCAGCTTGTCTTGCGAGCGGCAACATGCTGTTTTGTTTCCTGGTGTAATTTCCTTTCCAGTTGTGTTGCCACTGCTTTTTTAAAAAACGCCACATCAGGTGAGGATTTCAAGGCATTCCGCAAGGGAGCGCTGGCAAAATAAATCGCAGAGGCAGCGGACAAATTACTTGTTAAATAATTTAATCCTGTTCTTGCCAGATCAAACCCGGATGGCCCCATGGCTATCAATGCCAGTCCAGCAAATAATAAGCTAATAGTCAGTGCAAATAATAAGCGATCATTGCCATGATTCAATTGCTGATATTTTTTCAGCGCATTTATTTTTAATTCATGCGACTTGTCTTTATCCATGATGATTTTAACAATATTATTTGCATCCCTTGCAATATTTTCAATATCAGGCATGGTTAATGAAGAAGCTGCTTGTGGATGCCCTGATTCAAGTTTTGATTTTTCAAACATGAGTTGTGAATAAAGATCACGCATGGATTGGGAAATTTCTTCATCATTTACCTGATAAGCTGATTTGTATAATTCCATTAATTCCTGATCAGTAGAAGATAAATTAAATTTAACCTGATGCTTTTCACATTCACGCAAAAATGCCTTGCCATATTGCGTCACATTAAGCTCATCGGGATTAAACGCATTAGTATCCGGGTCGATAGCAATGGCGCTATTATAATTTGCAATATTCCATTGAATAATCAGGTCGCCATTTTCCTGCCATTTTGCAATCAGTGTTTGTCCAGTATCCTTGCTGGCAGCGGCTGCGGCGATTTTCCAGGGTTCATTGGGATATTTTTTTATAGCTTCCATCATTTTTTCCCAGCGAGGCAGGGAACAGGAAATGGTTGCTGTTCCTGGCAGTCCCTGGAAATGATTGGTCGCAACCAAAGCCTGATCTGCTTCAATGATGCGATAAAGCGGTGAGTTTTCCTTTATGCTTGGCAGTAATTCAATAATAAAGCTGCCATTTTTGGTGACGGCAATTAAAATATATGGTGAGGCTGGTGGGTTTGCCTTGATGCATTCTTCGATGTCATCCCGTGTGCAGCATTCCTGAAGAATCTTGTTGAACAAATCAAATTGACCAAATCCACCGTCTGGATTTTTGCGCATGGTTTCAGAAGTTTCGACTTCATTCATCATCAACAGGATATGACCATTGCTGGCCCTGAATCCGGCATGGGTTGGCAAGGTAAAGGAAATCACAAATTGCGGCTTGCTGCTATCTGTATGTCCTGTTGGATGATTTAAACGTTTCATGCGATTGAATAAGTCACCTGCACCTGGCCAGTCAAAATTACTCACAGCAGCATAATTGCAGGTATTATTTTTTGCAGGGATATACACACTACAGGCAAGATTACCTTTGATATCATTTGGAAAGCGGTTATAGGCATCCAGTTCATCAATTGTAATGGGTGCATCCTGCAATACAGAAGAAGCTGCCAGATTATTCTCAATTAATTTTTTGTTGGATTCCAGTAGAAGATGATGAAATTCGGGAAGTCTGTATTCAACATCAATCCCACGTTCCCGTGTTTTTTGATTAATGGTTTTGATGGCATTCTGCAATATTGGGCCCTTTCTTGCTTGTGCATTCAGAAATAAAAATGGTGAATATTTTCTTCGCAATTCAAGATAATCATTGCCGAGCAAATTTCCCATGGCAAGACCGATGATGGCAGGATCAGCAGAATAAATTTCGAGAGATGGCGTGCTATTGTTTTCATTTTTCAATATAGCTGCAAGTTGCCCATTGTAATAAAATTCCCTGTTTTTAAAATTATTTTTTATTTTGACTGGATCTGGAATCAGTCGTTTGAATTCCAGTACCAATCCATATAATAACAAGGCAGTTTGCATGGCGGGGAGCATGGTATAAGGAGAGCGTGAATACAGTGATAAGCCTGTCCAGGTGAATGAGGAAAAGAAGGAAAACAGGGTGGAAAAGGGATAATATTGTGCGACAGATTGCATGAAGGGAATTCTTTGAATCATATAGAGCTCCAAATCCTTGTCGAGAAATGAAATTACACCCTTATCAAATCATTCGCAAGCCCCATACCATTCAATAACATTGCCAATGACGCATGCAATGATGTTGCGCTGATTTTGCATGAGATTAATTTCCTGTTCTTTTCAGGGCTCTTTCAATCATTTGACTGACTTCCTTGTTTGCATGGATATGAGTGATTTTGATTTCTGGATGCTGATTGGAAAAAACCCTGAAAATTTCATCTGCAAATGCCTGGCCAATTGAATCAATATCCTTGAAATCCATGATCACTGTTTTGAATAATTCGATTCTCGCCAGTAATCTTTTTGCCTCAGATCGGGAAATTAAATGGTCATTTCCATATTGCGCGAGTCTGACAGGTACAACTGTTTTGGTAAACCCATAATCATCGCCACTTGTATATTGATCAAATATTTTTTTACAGGTTTTTGATGTATGGTTATTTAATTTCATCCATACAAATGTTCCCTGTTGAAAATTATCCCCTTCAAGTATCCAGTCATTCTCTCCAAATTTATGTGAGAAATAGACACCTCCAGACAAGATGTCATACGAATCAAACATTCTTGAACTGAAAAAAATTCCTTCACCGGTATGGTGTCTGGGATCAGTCGTAAGTTTTCCTTTGGAGAGCTCAAGCAATGCATGACGCTCATCCAGTAAATTTAATTCTTTTTGAATTTTTTTGAAAATTCCAATTCCGTTATCATAAATTATCATTTCCGTATCGACGGCTGTTTTTTTGATTTGAATAGTAATCATCGAGCCATTTGAATGATCAATTGCATTATTAAACATTTCAGTAAAACCATAATGCCAGATATCGAGAACATTTTTGGGAATATTGCCCAGCACTGAACTCACTTCATTTCTCCACAAAAGATCTTCAGCAAGTCCAGAATTTATTTTATAAGACTGATTCCATGTCAATAGGGGAGCAAGTTTGTAAGCGCGGTTTCTGGTTTGCCCAGATTGTTGCAATGCATTTTCTGCAATCAGGCATTGTAAATGTTTGTTTACAGCTTGACGTGAAATGCCAAAATGAGCAGAAGTGATCGTGGCAATATCCAAAGGATGCTTTTCAATATGATCCAGAATAAATTTTCGTATTGTTTCACTTTGCTTGCGGATTTTCTTCATCTGACCATTCTCATTTTGTCAACTTTCGAGGCGTGTATTGTCAACTTTATATGAATTATTGTCAACTTTAACTTTGTAACTGCTCGCCCACTCTTCTACAGAACCCTTAGTTTATCAAATAGCTGCTGGAGGAGAAGGTCGGGGAAAGGAGGCATTTCGTAACCCCTCTCCCCCAATGAGAGGCGTTGGGGAAAAGGGAGCGAGGCAGGACAAAAATCAAGGCTGCTTTTTCTTTTTCAGTTTGACTTCAAGCAGATAAATACGCCGATTATCAGCGTGCAGTACCTTGAAGCGGCAAGTCTGGATTTTGGTCGTTTCACCCCGTTTTGGCAAGTGACCAAGGTGTGAAAGGATAATGCCGCCAATGGTATCAAAATCTTCATCACTAAAATTCGTATGAAAATAATCATTAAATTCATCGATGGGTGTTTGTGCCTTGACGATGTAGGTTTCATCTGCATGTTTTTTGATGTAGCCGTCTTCTTCCTCGAAATCATATTCATCTTCGATTTCACCAACAATTTGCTCCAGCACATCTTCAATGGTGACAAGCCCTGCTACATGACCATATTCATCCAGTACAATGTCGAGATGATTGCGATTGACGCGAAATTCACGTAACAAAATATCAAGACGCTTGCTTTGTATGGTAAAGACAGGCGGGCGAATGAGGTTTGCAATATTGAATTCAGTATCCTTTTTGAATGCAAATTTGAGTATATCCTTGGCAAGCAGGACACCAATAATTTTTCCTTCATCCGGATCAAGTACAGGAAAACGCGAATGACCGGATTCAATGACAATCGAAAGTAATTCATCGAAACCGGTGTCCTTTTCCACCATCACCATTTTTGCCTTTGGTACCATGACTTCGCGCACTTGCATTTCAGAAACTTGCAGGATACGTTCTATCATGCCAAGCATTTCAGAACTCAATACATTGCGGTCTTCTGCATCACGCAGTATTTCCATTAATTGTTCCTGGTTTTGCGGCTCCCTTGCAATCATGGCGGAAAGGCGTTCAAACCATGAGCGGGATTTTGCGGGATTTTTTTCATCATCAGATTCATCAGTCATGAACTCTCATTTTCTCCGGTTTCATAGGGATTTTTATATCCCAGTTGCTGCATGATTTCAGTTTCAAGTGTTTCCATGATTTGTGCTTCACTATCTTCCTCATGATCATATCCAAGCAGATGAAATACACCGTGAACAATCATATGAGCCCAATGGGCTTCAGGCGTTTTTTTTTGTTCTTCTGCTTCACGGTTCACGACTTCTGCGCAAATGACAATATCACCCAGAATCGGAATATCAAGTTTCACTTCATCCGGTATGGTGAAAGGAAAAGACAAGACATTGGTTAATCCTTTTTTTTGTCTGTAGGTTTCATTCAAGTCCTTCATTTCTTTGCCATCGACAATGCGCAAGGTAATTTCTGCAGATTTTATTTTTCTGCCAAGCGCGAATTTCGCCCATTTGCGCAACAGGGAAGGTCTGGGAATATAATCATGGTCAGTGGCAAGCTGAATATCGATGTTATACCTGCAAGGCTCGCAATGACGGAGTCCCCTATTTTCCAGCATTTTTATTCTCATGCTTTTCATAGGCTTCAACAATGGTTTGCACCAGCGGATGACGTACGACATCAGAAACCTGAAATTGGGTAAAACTGATACCGGGAAGGTTTTTTAAAACTTCAGCTGCATGTATCAATCCAGAATCACGCCGGTTATTTAAATCAATCTGGGTGATATCACCCGTAATCACAGCCTTGGAATTAAAGCCAATGCGTGTCAAAAACATTTTCATTTGTTCGATGGTGGTATTTTGTCCTTCATCGAGAATGATAAAGGAATCATTGAGTGAGCGGCCGCGCATGTAGGCAAGCGGCAGGAGTTCAATGACGTCCTTTTCAATCATCTGATTCACTTTTTCAAATCCCATCATTTCATAAAGTGCATCATACAATGGTCGAAGATAGGGATGAACTTTTTGTGCAATATCACCTGGCAGAAATCCAAGTTTTTCTCCAGCTTCAACAATGGGTCTGACAAGAATCAGGCGGCTCACACGTTCAGCTTCCAGTGCCTGAACAGCGCAGGCAACGGCAAGATAGGTTTTACCTGTTCCAGCGGGGCCAATGCCAAAGTTGATATCATGCTGCAAAATACTCTGAAGATAATGCACCTGGTTTTCGCCTCTTGCAGTAATGGGGCCTTTCCTGAGTCGTATTTCCATTTGATCTCCCTGCTGCTGATGTGCCCTTCTGCCAATGGCTTGTAAATGAAGGTGGACTTCCCTGGGTTCAAGTGTATGCACGGTTTTGGTCTCCTGATAAAGGGTGTTCAGGGTAACGCATGCTTGTTCTACTGCGATACGATCACCGCTGACGGAAAAAGTATGGCCTCGCTGCTTGATTAATACGCCAAGGCGATTTTCAATCAGTCTTAAGTGTTCGTTTAGTTTGCCGCAGAGCTTAAACAATCGATGATTGTCTTCAGGTGATAATTTCAGAATTTCAGAATAGAGAAGAGTATTCAACTGTGATTAATTTCCCCATGATTATTCTCTTAATCTAATTATAGTCCATACTTTCAGGAATTTTGCCAGAAAAATATTATTATTTTCATTAAGTCAGTGAGTTACCGATTTACACCACCTCTCCCCTGAGGGAGTTTGTCAAAGCCTCATTAATTTTCACCATTAGCATTTTTCCTGCCAGATCCCTGCTGCCAATGAAATTAACGACGCGATTATTTTCGGTACGGCCAGACATTTGTTCCGGATGTTTGACAGCGGGTCCAGAGACCAGGACTTTCTGTGTTGTTCCAATCATGGCTTCAGAGATTTTTCGGGCGTTTTGCAGAATCCGGTTTTGCAGGATGGCAAGTCGTTCTTTTTTGACGGCCATGGGTACATCATCTGGAAGCTGGGCAGCAGGCGTGCCTGGTCTTGGACTGTAAATAAAACTAAAGGATTGATCAAATCCGATGTCCTGAACAAGCTTCATGGTGGCTTCAAAGTCTTCATTTGTTTCACCCGGGAAGCCAATAATAAAATCGGATGAAATACTGATATCTGGACGCAGTTTGCGTAATTTTCGTATCTTTGCCTTATATTCAAGTGCCGTGTAGTTGCGTTTCATGGCAGCAAGAATGCGATCAGAACCGCTTTGCACGGGCAGATGCAAATGATTGGCAAGCT
>Ga0207104_1225_pt1 | contig 13393 bp, 10 predicted proteins | sample Alteio_BWMinHeat_79_FD_153538 | JGI IMG/M metagenome (GOLD analysis project Ga0207104, IMG submission 153538) | Enriched cells from forest soil in Barre Woods Harvard Forest LTER site, Petersham, Massachusetts, United States -... | ecosystem: Environmental > Terrestrial > Soil > Temperate forest >...
GTGGCTCAAGCCACAGAGCCCACAGAGAGCGCAGAGAGGGGTAAGAGCTCACCTTTGCATGCTGTTACGCTTTATTTTCGGTTCTTCGCAACACGATTTCACGCAAGCGCCGCACAACCCGCACAACTATCGAGGCGCATCTGTTGATCTCATCTTCTGTTGTAAATCGACTCAAAGAGAAACGAATAGAGGAGCGCGCCGCTTCCATCGATATTCCCATGTTGAGTAAAATGCGGGAAGGCTCTAAAGCGCCCGAAGAACAGGCCGATCCATGGCTCACGGCCACGCCCTCCATATCCAAAGCCGCCAATAAGGTTTCTCCTTCAACTCCAGAAAAGGCCAAATTCGTGATGTTTCCTATCCGAGGACCTTGACCGTTGACAGCGACGCCTGAAAGCTCCTGCAACAGCGTGTTTTCCAATTTATCGCGCAATCGAAACATCTGTTGCGATGCAGCCGGCAACTCGCTATCCAATAGGCGCACAGCCTCCGCAAGGCCGATAATCCCAGAAAGATTCTCAGTGCCGCCGCGACGGCCAAACTCTTGATCTCCACCACTCAGCAAAGGACGCAACTTGAGAGAACTGCGAATAAAGACGAGGCCGATTCCTTTTGGCGCGTGAAATTTATGTCCGCTAAAACCCATTGCCGAAACGCCGGATTGTATAGTGAAAGGCTCCTTGCCAAGCAAGGCGACGCCATCTACAAGAAAAGGAACGCCGGCTTTTTCAGCGATCGCCGCAATGGCGGAAATATCGGTTTTCACTCCTGTTTCATTATTCACAGCCGTCAGGACAATAAGGCGAGTGTCAGACTGAATGGCCGCTTGCACGGCCTCGGGCGTGACGGCGCCCCATAATCCTGGCGAAAGATACGTTGCACGATGGCCATCGGCTTCCATTAGCTTTACAGTCGAGTAGACGCAAGCATGTTCCGCGCTTGACGTCAAAATATGGCCCTTAGCTTTGCCTTCAAGCAGCCCTCGGATCGCCAAATTCATGGACTCGGTTCCGCCTGAAGTGAAAATCACTTCATTGGGTTTTACACGAAGATAGGAGGCTATTATTTGACGAGCTTGCAATAAGCGCCGGCGGCTGTCTTGTCCGAAAGAATGTGAGCTGGAGGGATTGCCAAAATGCTCTTTAAGGTCACGGAGCATTTGATCAAGCGCTCGAGGATCGATCGGCGTTGAGGCGCTGTTGTCGAGATAGATTTTCATTTGGAATTTTGGATCTTCATTGTTACGACTGTGATATTGTCATAGCCGCCTTTTTCGCGCGCCTCTGCGATCAGCGTATGGGTGGCGTCCGTAATGCTGGGATAGCTGTTAAGGATGACTTCAATTTCTTCCTGCGTCAACATGTCGGAAAGTCCATCGGAACTCATTAGATAGATGTCGCCGCATACAGCGTCGCAGACCTGTACGGAGGGTTCGACAGAAGGCTCCGTGCCAATTGCACGCGTCAGAATGTTTTTATATAGAAATGAAGGTTCGACTCTATCCGGCAATTGACCTAACTCAATCAATTCGCGCAATAGAGAATGGTCAACGGTGACTTGTTCTAGTTTTTTTTCATGAAGACGATAGATGCGGCTATCGCCGACATGCGCCAAAATCACCCACTCGTCATAAAAATATACACAACATAGGGTCGTGCCCATTCCTCGTAAATGAGCGTCTGTGTGTCCAAGCTTGTATATGATTTTATTCACTTCAATGATTGCATTTCGGACGAGATCACAGGTTTTGCTAAGGCTGACAGCCTTCTGATTGCTCAATTCCTTGATTAGAATGCGGCATAACTCTTTTACAGCCTCGCGAGCGGCTACTTCGCCTGCTCGATGGCCTCCCATTCCATCCGCCAAAACGTAAAATTTGAGCGCTGGTTGTTCATCCCAGACATCCTCATTATTTTGTCGTACGAGTCCTACATCGGATTGGCCGAAGGCCGCAATTTGATAAGGCATTATGTCATTAACCATAACAATACATGATATACTCTGCGAAGGAATATACTTACTTTGGCATGTTCCTATATATTTTTACCAGTTATTATTGCAATCACGCTGATCGCATTAAAGACGGCATGGAGGCTAATAGAAGCCCACAATGATTGTTGACGTTCATAAACATAGCCTAAAAAGCAAGCAAGCAAAAACAAAGACGCTAAAAGTTCTACGTTGTCAAATCCCTGACTGTCGGAGTAATGAAATGCTGCAAATAATGCTGCAGTCAATAAAAGCGCCCATTTAAATCCCAATTTCTGTTTCAGCCATCTCTGTAAAAATCCTCGAAACAATATTTCTTCTATTATGGGAACGACCATAACAAGAAAAATGGCCATTACAGCGAAAAGCCAAGGATAATCGCTCATCATTTTGAGATGCTGAACAGCCGTCTGCTCATGGCGCTCGGGGTGAAATCCCCATGTGATAATCATCCGACATGCCTGGCTCATCACCATAACCAACGGATAACATACTAACCACGTCATTGCGCCAAAAAAAACATCATTTAAAATACGTTTTATTCCTTGAAAAGACGCCGGCCCCCACACTGCATGCCGTGCGCGCGAAGGCAATAAGACAAAATATCCTCCCATGCCAACAACTGTCATCAATATGGAAACAACGCTAAGCCATCCTCGAACTTCCACGTTAAAGTGAACGGCATTAAGATCAATAAAATGACCTGCTTGCCATGAAATCCATATGAAAGAAAAAAAGGGCGTTATCAATAGCGCAATGGTCAAAAAAACTAAAAAAGCTCCGAAGACTTCTCCAAATCGAAGCGTTGCATGATCCGGATATCGCATCAAGGGGAACTGATAAAAGCCGCGTTTCCATGCGGTCAACGAGGTGATGATTGCGAAAAAAGCCCCAACCATTAGCGCTTGATACTCATTAATTGGAGCTTCATCCATAAAATTAAAAAGCGCTCCGAATCACTTCTTCAATGCGCCTTACTACAGCGCTGATCAACTGATCATGAGCTCTGCCGATCGAAGAAGTCTGATAATTTTGCGGATCCGACTCCAATTCATTTAACTCAACTTCTAAATCTTTTTTGCGAATAGGATAATCGCTTGTCACCACTTCTTGCAGCACAACATAAGGAGAAGGATAACGGATATCGATAATTTTTATACGCATCGAAACTTTTAATGTTTCCCGATCGGGATGATTTTTTATCATCCAAGCGCATGCGCCTGGTTCGGATGAAATGGAGTCATGTGAAATGAGTTCTGTTAATATAATAAAATTTGCATTGCAGAAATGCTGGGCCAATAGATCATCACTTAGAAAATCAATTTTTCCAATCTGCGCCAGATGCATTTGAATTTCGCGAGGAGGCAGCAGATAAAATTCGCCTTCATTTCGAATTTCATATCGCATGTCATGCGTCAGCTCGGCGGATAGATCGCAAAATAGATTAAGCTCGGAAGCGTCAACAACGGGAAGCAGAGCCACAATGGGTTTAACCGCTCCATCATCATGGCGCGGAAAATAATCGATATATCTCGGACCGCAGCCAAACGTGATTAAAGAAATAAAAAAAAATAATAATACCTGAATCATATAATAACCTATGGATTTATAAAAAAAAAAAATTGAGATTGAAGAGAGTTAAGTGAAAAATTCAACGCAAAGACGCAAAGGCGCAAAGGCGCAAAGACGCAAAGAAATTGAAGAGGGCTACGTGAAAAAGTTAATGTCAGAATGGGTTTCAGAATAAGTTTTGACAATCCCTCCCATCCTGACTTAATTTTTTCACGTAGCCCACTTCAATTTCTTTGCGTCTTTGCGCCTTTGCGTCTTTGCGTTGAATTTTTCACTTAACTCTCTTCAATTTTTTAAGCTCTGAGATCGGGCGCAGGCACAGGGCTGATGCCGCTGGCCGGACGCTGACCAGATGGCGGAGGCGGCATGACGGGAGCTTTTTTATGCAACTCTTCCGCTTTCTTTAGACGCACGCGCTTCTCTTCAACCTGCCAGTCATTGCTCATAATGCGGCGCACATCTTCGCTGTCAAGAGTTTCAAACTCCATCAACATCTCTGTAATGAGCTCAAGCTGCACTCTTTTTTCCTGAATGACCTTCACAGCCGTTTCATGAGCTTCATCAAGCAACCGCCTCACCTCAGTGTCAATGTCGCGGGCTTTCTCCTCAGAATATCTTCTCTCGTGAGCTCCAATCATGCCATATTGGGTGTTTTCGGCGCGATCTTCATAAGAAACAGGGCCTATCTTATCGCTCATCCCCCATTCACAGACCATGCTGCGGGCAAGATGAGTCGCCCGTTCGATATCCTGTTGGGCTCCGCTTGACATATCTCCAATGAAGATCTCCTCGGCAACCCGCCCGCCCATTAAAACAGCCAATTGGTCAAGGAGTTCATTTTTCCAGTAACTGACGCGATTTTTTTTAGGCATAAACATTGTGGAGCCTAACGACATTCCCCGCGGTATGATTGTAATTTTATCAATAGGATCGGCGTGCTTGACCGACAAGCTGACAATTGCATGTCCCGCTTCATGATAGGCCGTTGTTCGTTTTTCATTTTCGTCCAGCTCTAAGCTGCGACGCTCTTTACCGTACAACACCTTATCGCGCGATTCCGTCACTTCAGATTCCGTAACGGCGCTTCTGCCCCTACGAGCCGCCAACAAGGCAGCTTCATTAAGCATATTGGCAAGATCAGCGCCGGAACAACCTGGAGTGCTCCTAGCCAGATTCATGAGATCGACACTGGGGTCCATCTTAATTTTCCGAGCATGCACCTTTAAAATATCATAGCGCCCTTTTATGTCAGGCAAGCTGATGATGACGCGACGATCAAAACGGCCTGGACGCAAGAGAGCTTTATCTAATACATCAGGACGGTTAGTGGCGGCCATCAAGATGACGCCTTCCGTCGTATCAAAACCATCCATTTCAACCAACAGCTGATTCAGAGTCTGCTCGCGTTCGTCGTGTCCTCCGCCCATTCCGGCCCCGCGATGGCGGCCGACCGCATCAATTTCATCCATAAAGATGATGCATGGAGCGTTTTTCTTGGCTTGATCAAATAGATCACGGATACGGCTGGCGCCGACGCCGACAAACATCTCGACAAAGTCGGATCCAGATATTGAGAAAAATGGCCGGTCCGCTTCACCGGCGACAGCTTTTGCGATCAACGTTTTACCTGTCCCTGGGGGGCCGATGCATAGGACGCCTTTTGGGATGCGCCCGCCTAGCGCTGTAAATTTCTGTGGATTTTTGAGGAATTCAACAATTTCCTCTAATTCTTCAATGGCCTCATCAACGCCTGCGACATCTTTGAATGTGATTTTATTAGAGCCTTTGGCAAGCAGTTTAGCTGGAGATTTTCCAAAATTCATGGCGTTATTGCCAATGCCCTTCATCTGCCGTGAAAAAATGAAATATAAGACGAGTATGACCAGAAGCACAGGCAGCATTGTGAAGAAATAGCTCACGTAGTTCGGCGCAGGCTCTTCACTTTTGAAAGTCTTCTCTAAAACCATATTAGTTGGCTGATCAGGCGCTTTAAAAACGCCGCCGCGATTCTGGTTAAAATTTCCCCATTCCTCTTTGGCGTTGAGGAACCACTGATTGAATTGTTCCGAATCCTGTTTTTCCAGAGCGCGCGTAGACATCTCTTTGCTATTAAAAAACCAGATGACGGAAGAAACGGCTTGACGAGCCTTATCTAGTTGAGCTTGATTTTCATCCAACTTGCTGGTTAATTGACTCGATTCGTCAACGACTTCTTTATAATTTCTGACGCTGCGCAACTTTCCTAAACGGACATGGTCTTCGCTCTGATTAAGTTCTTTTACAACGGTTTGCAATTGATTCAAGCTATTCTGATAAACGGCGAGACGCTTAGATATATCGCCTTCGCCATTATTAACGCCGGTTACGTCATTATCGATGTTTTTAAGAATTTGCTTGAGCGGCTCGCTTCCGATTCCTAGTTGCGTCGAACGAAAAGCGGCGAGGAGTTCTGTAAGCGATTTGCCAAACTGCTGTAAATCAGTTTCTGTGGGATTTTTTTTCAGAGCGGCAAATTGATTTTGCAGGTCGACAAGGCTCTTTGAGTTTGTTTTTGGCGGTTCTTTGATCACCAAGCCGCTGTCTTTGCCTGGACTATTGTAGAACTCATCAACAACGACGTAACCGCCTATTGGCGCAGGGATGCCGCTGAGCTCTAGAAACAACTCCGCTGAATCCTTCACTTTGTTGCGTAATGCAGTGAACTCTGCGGCCACTTGGTCTTTTTGATGCAGCAACTCATGGTTTGCGTTGAGGAGCTCTAAAAATTTAAAACGGCTTTTTCCTTCTTCAGTGAGACGGTCCCGAAAACGCCCGCTAAAAGTCACTAAATTATCATTGAGAGCTATTTTGCGGTTATCTTCGGGTTGAATCAGCTGCAAGTTGACAAGATGCTCCAGCTGATAGCTGAATGAGACTTTTGCAAATTTGGTTTCGATAAAATTTTGGACCATCAGCGCCAATAGGAATGACGCTATTAAAAACCAAATGAAACCACCGGGCAAGCCCTTTCTGAAGTCTTGTTTTTTGTCATCCGCCATATCTACCTTAAATTTTTTATATGCACAGCAATGGGTAATTTAAGTCCATTCTATCAGATTCGCTATTCGCCTTCAAGGAGGAACGGCAATAACGGTAATAAGTGGTGCAACCTTAGATGACAATATTTTTTTATATTTATTGTTTTTCTTCCCCGATTGAAGGTAAACGGGGCTTGTCCACCCCCGGATGGGGGTGTGGGCATGTAGCCCAGGGCAAGCGAAGCGCAGCCCTGGGTAAATGAATTACACGCTGCACCCCCGGAGGGTGGTGCGGGTCTACTCATTGCCAAAGATATTTTTCATCATATTCAACTTCGTGCAATCTTAAAAATTCAATAAATTCATCTCTGAATGTTTTTGCTTTATGATGTTCTTCCTGATCTAAAATATACCGCGTTACGGCTCCTTTTTGGGACGAACTTACTGAAAATGATCCATATCCCTCTTGCCAAGCAAATCCCTTTATGTTTGACATTGATGAATTAATCCATTTACTGGAACCAACTTTGATATCCCGTACAATTTCAGAAACGGCGTATTTGGGTGGAATTCCTGCTAATATATGAACATGATCGCTCACCCCTCCCACCTGTAGTGGCGTGCACCCCAATGTTTTTAATGAACCTCCGAGATATTCAAAAATACGGTTTTTATATTCCGGCAACATTGTCGGTTGACGTTCCTTTGTCGACCATACTATATGATAATAATTCTGATAAAATGTATGCGCCATATCATTTCCTCATTGATTTTAGCTAGAACATAGGCCCGCACCCCTTTCAGGGGTGCATCGTTTAACATAACTACCCAGGGCTGCGCTTTCGCTTGCCCTGGGCTACATGCCCTCACCCCCATCCGGGGGTGGACTTCCTTACTTATTTACGCTGGAGCGCAGGCCCGCACCGCCATCCGAGACAATTGCAAAGGTGAGCGCTTACCCCTCTCTGTGCCCTCTGTGGGCTCTGTGGTGGATATAAAACCTTAAATTGAATCATTTTAAGGCTTTATATCCACCACAGAGCCCACAGAGAGCGCAGAGAGGGGTAAGCGCTCACCTTTGCAATTATCTCATTCGGGAGAACGAATGGCCAGGGCGCGGCGCAAATCTTTGAGAACCTTTGGATGATGATTGCGAGCGTATACGAGCTTTTCAACATCTTTTAAACGACGCCAGGCATTGTTGTAATCGAAGCGCTCCGCATACAACACTGTTAAATAATATTCAATTGTTGGATCCGTAGGGTCCAGCCGATGATAGCTCTCAAGAACTTCCAACGCCTCCCTTTGACGGTGCAGTTGCATCCATGCTCCCGCCAAACTATATAGTCCAGCGCGAAATCGAGGATTTTTTTCCAATGCCCTTTCTAACACTTGACGTTTTTTAATGATCGATTCCCGCGTTTCATCCACCTCTAAAAAAATCGCTTTAATTCCTTCCGCATCAACCGCTCCTGTCAGATAATCTTCCGCCATATTATTTCCTTTAACGCTGCAGTCAGGCACATAATTACGCACCGCTTCCAGAAGCCGCCCCCCCTCTTCTTGCCGTCCGGTCAAAATGCAGGCGTAGCCCATAAATTCCATCAACAATTTATCACCATGGAGATAAGGCTCGGCTTTTCGATAAGCGGCTAAAGCTTCTTCATATTTTTCTTGTCCCCAATAGACTGCAGCTTGATTGAAATGCGCAAAGCCTATCACCTCCTTAATATTGCGTTTCTGGAGGGCCCGCGTCTCTACATTGAGATATTCTTCGGAGTCGACATGAATTCCTCGCGCTGTTGTTTCAATGTTGACTTCCTGGCCTTCATTTCCACAATAGCGCACATAAATATGGCCGGGCGGGGTAATCATTTCCAGCGGCAGATCCAGCCGCTGCGCCAAACAAATATAAAGAATTGACACTCCCAAGCATACACCGCGCCTTGAATCCAATACCGAAGGGAGGAATGTGTACAAGTCGATGTCTTTGGCGTACAGCGAATGCGGCGGAAAGCGAAATCCCATCTCCACAAAGATGAAATCATTAATCGCTCGTATTTTATTTGCGTGAGAAGCCTTTGCAGGCAGGCGGGCTTTGATCTGCAACGCCATCAGGTCAATGGACGCTTCATAGCTGCGAATCTTATTGAGATTTTCTTCGCCTAATTGCGTTAAAAATAAACCGCGAGCCAGGTCAATCTCCTCTGGTTGCAACTGCAAGACCTCGATTTCGCTTTTTGCACAATACCCCTTCAATTGACGATTTGGCAGCTTGCTTGCGATTTTATCAATTGCATCCAGCTCTATTCCACTAAGCGTCTCCAGTGGGGTGTCCGGCTGTTTATTTGTAAGAGCGACGATTGCATCAACGCCGGAATTAAGAAAAGCCTTATAAGCGATCTCATCATCTTCTTTGTCGTTGGTTCCACCTAGCAAAATCAGGGCCTGATGTAAAGCTTCCTGTCCCTGGGTCGTGTCGGAGTATAATTCGTAAAAAGCAAGATGCTGCGCAACAGATTGCGTGTCCAGACTATTGTATAGGGCTCTAATTTTATTTGAAGAAGCCGCTGCTGCCTCCTGCCAAACACCCCCAAAAATCATCCATGCAACAACCAAATGCTTGAAATAAATCCGCATAAATCCAGAATAAATTTTGACGATCCTGCCCATCCTGAAATTAACTTTTTTTTACTTGACCTTCGATGACGTCTTGCATCGCTCGACGCAATTTTTCACTGGCGACAATCTCTTCAACGGAGGGACGGAATCGATAGGTCCAGTTGCGTTCCGAGATGACCCCAGGAACATTGATGCGCTCATCTTCAGGGTTTGGCCAAGTCATCTCCGGAATGAGCGCTAGATATTCCTGCAGCAAATTAATATGGAATAAACTTCCCGTATGGTGGCTGTCATATAGGATCTCCCGATGATGCGCCTTACTCAGTTCAAAGGTGTAGTTCCATCCCTTGAATGCAGCGAATTCGCGCGCGTTTTTAGGTTCATTTTCCCACCAGGTTTGCAACAAGTCGCTGTCATGCGTCGACACCGTCGTAAGGCTCGCATCGGGATAGTCTGCATAAGGAATAAAACTCTTGTCTTCCCTCCACTTGCGCTCCCATCGGATCACCTTTGTGCCGCAAATGCCCAATTCTTCGAGCCGCTGACGCACCTCAGGAGGCACGGAGCCAAGGTCTTCTCCGATGGGGAGCATAGGGCAGCGTTCCACCATCATGCGCATGATTTTAGAGCCATGTTCAATCCATGTGGAGGGATCTTCAGGCATAAAACACCCTTCATGCCCCATGCGTCCGAGAGGAATAGCCCAAATCCGAAAGAATCCGACGATATGGTCTAAACGATAAATATCATATAGAGAGCTTGCAATTTTGAGTCGCTCTTCCCACCATTTATAGTTGTCTTTTTCAATCGCAGGCCAGTTGTAAATTGGAAAACCCCAATTTTGACCCTCTTCAGAGTACATATCCGGCGGAGCTCCGGCGCTATACTGTAGAAGGAAAAATTCGGGATGGCGCCAGACGTCGGCGCTGTCGCGATTGATTAAAATGGGGGTGTCCCCTTTTAAAAATACGCCATGCGCCTCCGCCTGCCGCTTGACCTCGCGCCATTGCTGAAAACATAAGTATTGGACAAATAAATGAAATGCAATTTCGCTCTCAAATTTTTCGCAAAGTTTCGTATATTCATCCGGCGTTGGATTGCGCAGCTCCGGCTCCCAGTCTTCCCATCTTTGCCACTGATGAGCTATTTTGAGCGTTTTGAATAAAGCGTATTCGCATAGCCAAGGGTTTTGCGAAATAAAAACTTTGCACTCAGAAGAAGCCATCATCGCCTTAGCGGCGTGATTGTAATATTTATGTAAAAAACAATTCTTTGCGGCATGCGTTTTTGCATAATCAACGCGTTGAGTCTTATTGAGAGCTTGAAGGTCAAGCAACATGGCCTGCAGGTCAGAATATTCCGTGACGTGAGGCAGCTGCGCCAATCCTAGATGGATCGGATTTAAAGCGAATGCGGATAAAGCGCTATAAGGACTAGTTTCCATCCCCGTATCATTGAGAGGAAGCAATTGGATGATGTCCAGCCCGATTTCCTTGCACCAAGGAATCAGAGGAAACAAATCGGGAAATTCACCTATGCCGCTGCTTTGTTGCGTGCGCAATGAAAAGAGCGGAACATTGATTCCATGATGTGGAAATGCGCCAATGCGCGCCCACTGTTTACCCGCAGGTGAATGTAACAGTCTTTCGGTTCCATGCATATTTTGATATTCTACGATTGACTGTAAGGAACTATGCAATAATAAGTTGGACGATTGGACTGCGTGAAAGCTCCCGCGGTTGAACGATCGAAAGTGACCCAATATTATAATATGGGGTCACTTTCGATCGATTCAACCCCGGGACTTTGACGCAGTCCAATTGTTCAACTTATTGTTGCACAGTTCCTAAGCAATTGCAAGAAGATCTTCAACGGAATTGAGGCGCCTGCACTCGCCTTTTTCAATCACATGCACCTCTTGCGGTGAACTGCTCAGACACAATGACTTCAGACTTTCCCCTTTCAGGACAATAAAATCCACATCATGCAATGAAGCGAGCAATCCCACAAATTCCGGATCAGGAAACTGATCCCTCACGTAAACCAACAGATCGCCCTCTTTGTTCTGCCCCAATTGCCGCATAGCGCTGAAGATGCTCGAGGTCAACCCTTGCAAACCATCGATGGAAAGAAGGAAAAATTTTCTATTTCGCAGGACGCTTTGCAAAGCGAATAAATGCTCTTCATCAAACACTTTATTGGTCACATCATCTTCAAGCAGGCGGCGCGCCAACTCGGCCAAGGAGATGCGTGCGCAGCCAAAGCGTTCAATTGCAATGCCCGCAGCTATATTGGAAAGCTGAACCGCTGTATCGATCGATAGATCATTGGCCAAAGCGCAGCTCAGCATCGCCAACACGGTGTCGCCGGCGCCGGTGACGTCTTTAATTTCGCGCGCGCGCACCGGAAAATCACTGCGGACGCCGTTTCTATGAAAGAGAGATATTCCCGCCTCCGATCGCGTCACCATCAATGTGTCGGCATCAGCAAGCTGCAAAATCCTGCTGGCGACCTGTTCTAAAGGGGCATCCATGGGCAAATTGGCCGCGGCGTAGGCTTCTCCGAGATTAGGTTTTATCACTGTGGCCCCGCTATAGCGAGAAAAATCAAGGCCTTTCGGGTCGGCTATTACGATGATGTTCCGCTGCTTGGCGAGTTCAATCAAGGCTGCAAGAAACGTCTTGGATAAGCAGCCTTTTCCATAATCGGAAATCGCTACGACCTTCACTCCCTGCATTAAATCAGGAAGAGCGTCAATCATCCGCTGCTCCAGCATCTCAGGAATAGGCTGAATCGACTCATGGTCGATGCGTACAATCTGCTGATTTTCAGCCAAAATTCTATTTTTAACGGGAGTGGGAAAGCCGGGCTGTATATGGATTCCGGAAACATCAACGCCTTCTGAAGCTAGGGATTGAATGAGAACTGAACCCGCATGATCTTGTCCTACGCGTCCGACAGCGATGACATCGGCCTCCAGAGAAACCAGATTCAACGCCACGTTGCCGGCGCCTCCTGCGCGATTTTCTTCCCGCTGAACATGCACGACGGCGACTGGAGCTTCAGGTGAAATGCGTCGCGCTTTGCCAATGGTGTAGGTGTCGAGTAGAAAATCCCCAACCACCATTACTTTGCTGCGGCGTATCTGGCTGAACACCCCTGTCAATCTTACCATGTCGCTCCAGGAACTAAATAGTTGCGCACGTAATCCACAACAGAGTCTTCGAGCGGCATGCATTGCGCCGATGATTTTAAGACTTTTTGGGTTTTGCGCATCTCTGCGCAGGTGTAATTTTGATATTTTCCCACAAGATCATGCGGCATTGGAATATACTCTATATTTACGGGTTTGTTGATCGCCTTGAAAACCGCTGTCGCCAACGCTTTCCAAGTTCCAGCGTTTCCTGTTCCGATGTTATAGATACCATAAGCGTCATTTTGAAGGAAGGCGCAGGTCATTCGCGCGACGTCTTGAGAATAAATAAAATCGCGTTTCTGCTCGCCATCGCCAAATTTCTCCGGCTCGGATGACTTGAATAAGCGTACAACGCCCTCTTTTTTGGCGTTGGGGAGAATATGCATAATAGTCGACGCCATTCGACCTTTGTGATATTCATTGGGGCCAAACACGTTAAAATATTTGAGTCCCACCACTTGATCCAGCAATCCCTCATTTTTCAACCAAAGATCGAACATGTGTTTTGATAAGCCATACATATTGAGCGGCTTGAAGATTTCCAATTTACTGTGGTCGTCAGAGAATCCTAGGGCTCCATCCCCATATGTCGAAGCTGAAGAGGCGTAAATAAAACGCTGTCCATTTTTAAGCGCATATTCTGCAAGGCGCTGGCTGAAGCGGTAATTATTTTCCAAAAGATAACTCGCATCGGTCTCGGTCGTGCTGGTGCATGCGCCTAAATGAATAAAGGCCTCAATAAGCGCCTCTCGTCCTTCCAGCCATTGGAACAATTGATGCTTTGAAATAACATCGACAAAGCTTTTGCCTACCAGATTTTTCCACTTCTCAGTTTTGCCTAATTCATCCACAACGACAATGTTGCGCATCCCTTGATTGTTCAGATAGCGGATGATGGACGAACCAATAAAGCCGGCTCCTCCCGTCACTACAATCAAACGATCCTCGTATAACTTCATAAATGCCTCACGTTAAAGAGATGAATATTATCAAAAAT
>Ga0207104_1226_pt1 | contig 13383 bp, 10 predicted proteins | sample Alteio_BWMinHeat_79_FD_153538 | JGI IMG/M metagenome (GOLD analysis project Ga0207104, IMG submission 153538) | Enriched cells from forest soil in Barre Woods Harvard Forest LTER site, Petersham, Massachusetts, United States -... | ecosystem: Environmental > Terrestrial > Soil > Temperate forest >...
TCAATTGGAATCCTTCAATGTCCTTCTCGACGATAAGCTGGTGGGCGCTGTCGTGACACGACCGATCGTGCTGCCACAACTCGTGCCGAGCCGAACCTGTCTCCAGTGCGATGTCTGCTGTCGGTTCCCAGATCCCGACAGCGCCCTCCGTCCCTATTTTACCGAGAGCGAAATCACCCGGGCTCTGGCCGGGGGTGTCGAGGGAACATTCTTTCCAAATCGGCGGGGGTCACAGGTGATCCTGGTTCCCGCTCCCCAAGGAGACGGATATCTCTGCCCGGCATTCGACGCATCGACTTCAACCTGCCGCATCTATGAGCAGCGTCCGCTCGATTGTCAGCTCTATCCACTGGCGCTGATGTGGAATGAACCACACGACCAGGTATTGTTGGGGTGGGACACGAAATGCCCGTTTATGCGAGAGGAAATTCCGGAGGAGATCCAGCGTCATGCCGATCGGGTGATGGCCTTACTCGATCAACCGGACATCCGTGATCACGTCGCCGCGCATCCTCGCCTCATCGGACGGTTTCAACAGGACGTGGTTGTGCTCGACCGCCTTCCGCGCCTCACCGGAGCCGTGGCTGGTCAGTGGGGATCTGCCCCGCTGTATCGGTTCACATTGGAGGACTTCCCACGCATGACGGCGGCATTGGATCGGTCTGGGTGGTGCCGCGATCAGTCGCTCGCAGCCTATTCGCCGGTCTATCACTACATGTGGAATGGAGTACTCGGTTATTGGTGGATGGAGCTTCAGGGGGCCTTGTGTCTTTTCGCACAGTCGCCGGACGGCTGGTTTATGCCACTGCTTCCGATCGGAGCCGGCCCGATCGAAGCGCCCCTGTCTCAGGCGATGAAGCAGTTGAGACGTTGGAACGGGGATTCTCCAGTCAGCCGGGTTGAAAACGTGCCACCTCATTTGGCACCAGAGTTGGAACGGCTGGGATATCGAGTAACGCTCAAAGAACCGGACTATCTGTATCGCGCGACGGATCTCGCGGCCTTATCAGGCGACCGGTATAAATCTCAACGCGCATTGTGCAATCGATTCGAACGAGAGCAGTCGTATGAGGTGGGTTCCTATCAGGTTAGCGATCGGCAGGACTGTCGTGCCCTGCTCAGGGATTGGTCACGGCAGAAGCAAGGGGAAGGGCTTGATCCGTTCTGTGCGATGTTGCTGGCTGATGCGGTTCCGGCTCACGAAGTGATCTGGTCGCAGGCGTCGGCCCTTCGAGTCACGGGAAAGGTCGTGAGGATTCACGGTCGGATCTGCGCCTATACCTTCGGCTACTGGCTGACGAGCGCGACATTCTGTGTCCTCTTAGAAGTCACGGATCGGACATTTCCGGGTCTGGCGCAATATCTCTTTCGGGAGACCTGCCGGACTGCCGTGGCAGAGGGGGCCGAATATGTGAATACGATGGATGATGCAGGTCTTCCCGGATTGCGCGCATCGAAACAGGCCTATCATCCCGCCATGCTGATTTCCAACTTCGTCGCCTTCCCGGCGCGTGAATCATGAAGACCTCAAGGGCATTATCATTCCTCGATCTTCGCCGCTATCGCTGGTTGCCCCACCTCCTTGTCGTAATGACCGTATTTGCGCTCCTCGCCGGTATCGTCCTGATTCGGTTCGTCGAACAGCGGTTTGTAGGGGTGACGGGAGGAGAGCTCACGCTGGCCGCCGTAGAAGTGGCCGAGAAACTCGAACGTATGCTGTTCGAACGCCGAGGCGATGTCCTTATGATGGCCCGAGCATTTTCGTCGCGAACCTCCGATCCACAATATCTGTCAGAGTATTTGAAGTGGATGCAGAAGGAGTATTCCCCGGTCTACCTGTCGTTAGCGGTCCTGGATATTCAGGGTACAGTCGTGGCAGCGACAGACACCTCGCTGGTAGGACGCAACTATGGCCGTGCCGCCTCGTTTGCCACTGTGCGTGCGACCCAACGACTCAACGTGACAGACGTCGCGGTGCAGGAAACAGGGGAGAGTGGTGTCGAGACGATTACGTTTACGGCCCCGATTCTGACCCCTCAAGGTACGTTCCAAGGTGTGGTGACATTGCAGGTAGGGATCCCATTTTTGGAGGAAGTGACCACCAGGACGATTCGCTCGCTTGAAGCTCGACCGGGAGCAACTGGGCGGGTCGAATACCAAATGTTGACGCGGCAGGGCAGGGTGTTTGTCGATTCAGATCTGCTGCACAAGGGGGCCATCAATCTCAAAGAACTTGGCCTTCCTTCGGCCCTGTTGAGTGAAGCCGGCGTACCAGGATTTATCGAGGAACAGCATCTTCAGCGGCATGTCCAGATGGTGACTGGGTATGCCCAGACCAAAGGTTTTGGAGAATTTGCCGGGCTGGGATGGTCGGTCCTGGTGCGAATGGAGCGACAGGAAATCCTGGCGCCGATTCATGACTTCTTGTGGAAAGTCGGGATCATAGGCGGAGCAGTCTGGATTCCCATGCTGGGCCTGTTGTTTTGGGCTACGGCACGCTTGCGCGCCGAACATCGGCAAGCACAACAGGAAAGTGCCTGGGCGAAAGCCGCTGAAGCGGCGTTGCTCCAGAGTCAGGAACGGAATAGGGCCATCGTCGATACGGCGCTTGACGGAGTGATCACCATCGATTCGACCGGGATTGTGACCGATTGGAATGCACAGGCGACAGCGATCTTTGGGTGGTCCCGCGAAGAAGCGTTGGGACGAGCCCTCTCCGAGACCATCATTCCTGAACGGGATCGTCAGACGCATGAACATGGCATCCGTGAATTTCTTCGAACAGGGACTGGCCCGATCTTAAACCGCCGGATTGAAATTGTCGCCCAACACAGGGACGGGCGGGAGATTCCCGTTGAGCTTGCAGTGTCACCGGCAAAAATCGGGGATGCCTACATCTTCAGTGCCTTTATCAGAGATATCACCGAACGCCGCGCGGCTGAACGGCGTCTTGCTTCCCAGTATGCGGTGACCCGAGTCCTCTCCGAAGCGACGACCATGGAAGCGGCTGTTCCGAAAATCATTCAGGCCATCGGGGAGAACCTGGAATGGGATCTAGGCGTGTTTTGGCGGGTGGATAAGGCGACCGGTGTGTTGCGCTGTTTTGATCAGTGGAAGGTGCCGTCCGTGCAGGCCGATCCGTTTGCCCAGGACACCTGGCAACGTGTGTTTGCACTCGACGAGGGTTTACCTGGACGTATTTGGGCCAGTGGCAAGCCGGCTTGGATTACAGACGTCGCCATAGATAGTAACTTCTCTCGTGGAGCGCAGGCTCGGCAGGTTGGATTTCATGGGGTGTTTGGATGGCCTATTCGTGTCGGAAGTGCGATCGATGGCGTCATCGAATTCTTCAGCCGCCAGGTGCGGCAGCCTGATGACGACCTGTTGAAGATGGTGGAGGACATCGGTCTGAAGATCGGCCAATTCGGCGAGCGGGCTCGAACAGAAGGGGTGTTACGGGAAACCGAGGCGCAATTGCGGCAGGCACAGAAGATGGAGGCGGTGGGACGGCTGGCCGGCGGCATGGCGCACGATTTCAATAATCTCCTCACGGTCATTCGTGGGTACAGCGAGTTGCTTCTGGGGCGACTGGGACCCAGTGATGACATGCGGAAGGACATGGAGGAGGTCAAGAAGGCGGCGGACCGGGCCTCCGGGCTGACCCGTCAATTGCTGGCGTTCAGCCGCCGTCAGTTCGTCGCGGCGAAAGTTCTCGATCTCAATGCGCTCGTTTCCAATATGGACGGCATGTTACGGCGTCTCATCGGTGAAGATATCGTCGAACTCAGTGCCGAACTCGATTCGTCACTTGGGGCGATCAAGGCGGATCCCGGACAGATCGAGCAGGTCATCATGAACCTGGTGGTCAATGCACGTGATGCGATGCCCAAGGGCGGCCGCCTGACGATCGAAACCCGGAACGTGACGATTGGGGAAGAGGTGCGGTTGGATGCGGTGGGCGTAGCGCCGGGATCGTATGTGTTGCTGAGGGTTCGTGATAACGGCCATGGAATGGATGCTGAGACCCGGTCGCATCTGTTCGAACCGTTCTTCACAACGAAGGAGAAAGGGAAAGGGACGGGTTTGGGGCTCTCCACCGTCTATGGCATCGTCAAGCAGAGCGGGGGAAGTATCATCGTGGAGAGTACGCCAGGCCGGGGTAGCACATTCCGGATCTATTTCCCACGGGTCGAACAGGAGATACCGGGGCCGACAGGGGCCGCTGACACGATCGATCCGGTACATGGCCGCGAAACGATCCTCTTGATCGAGGACGAGCCGGCGGTTCGTGGCCTTGTGCACGAGACGTTGCGGCTCCATGGCTATACGGTGCTGGCGGCGCGCCATGGCATCGAAGCCCTTCTCGCCAGCGCAAAATACGTGGGGCCCATCCATCTGATATTGACGGATGTCGTCATGCCACAGATGAGTGGGCCTGAAGTTGCGGAGAAGATTCTGACCGTTCGGCCAGGGATCAAAGTGCTGTACATGTCGGGCTACCCGGACCATCCGGTATTTGATCAAGGCAGTGTGAGGCGCGAGACCGGATTCCTGCCCAAGCCCTTCTCACCTCACGTGTTGGTGCAAAAAGTGCGAGAAGTATTGGACAGCGTGAAAGCCGCCTAACAGGATGCTGAAAAAGTCCGCCAGCGTCGTTCTCGCGTCGTTCAGACCCTCAACGGGGACCCGGCCGCCTCACTAACTCGGCGGCGCGCACAGACGTGGTGCTCCTTATTCGTCGCACCGTGCGCCCCAGAGGGTACGCCTCCGGTTTCGACTCGCCTGCGGCCTAGCTGGACGGCCTTTTTGAGCATCCTGCGGAAGCGTTTCCCTGTTGTCCCACACGTGCGGACCACTGATGATCTTACGAGCCAACATTGTTTTTCCTGAGCCTACCCGGGCGTATCCGGTTATTCCAACCGGATCGCTTGATCTTCAGCCTCGGTTCCGTTTATCGTGCCCCTCACGAGACGTGAAGCGAAGCACACGGCCGACCGGATGAGCGTGAGATGACAAAGCAAGGACGCGAAATCGACATTGGGCACTATCGGATCGAGCAGGAACCATTCTATGCGGAGGTCCGCGGTGAGATCGGTTTGTTCACGATCGCGGCGAACAGTAAGATGCCGGTTATGCTCAAGGGGCCAACCGGGTGCGGCAAGACCCGATTCGTCCAGCATATGGCCTACCGGCTTGGTCGCCCCTTGATTACGGTGGCCTGCCATGAGGATCTCACCGCGTCCGATTTAGTGGGGCGGTATTTGCTCAAGGGCCAAGAGACGGTCTGGGTCGATGGGCCGCTGACCCTCGGCGTGAAGCATGGTGCGATCGTCTATTTGGATGAAATCGTCGAGGCGCGTAAGGACACGACGGTCATCATCCACCCCCTGAGCGACGATCGCCGCTTCCTACCGATTGAAAAGAAAGGCCAGATTCTCGAAGCGGCCGACGACTTCCTCCTGGTCATTTCCTATAATCCCGGATATCAGAGTGTGCTCAAAGATTTGAAGCAAAGCACGAAGCAGCGCTTCATGGCGATTGAGTTCGACTATCCGGCGCCTGACATCGAAACGATCGTGGTCGAGCGGGAAGCGGGGGTCAGCCGCGACCTTGCTGCCAGCTTGGTGAAACTCGGTGGAAAGGTACGGAACCTCAAGAATCATGGCTTGGAAGAAGGGGTCAGCACCAGATTGCTGATCTATGCCGGTACACTCATTCGGCAAGGCGTCGCGACCGATCGAGCTTGTGATGTCGCGATTGCCCGCCCGATCACCGACGATCCTGATATGCAGCGCAGTATTGTGGAGTTGGGGAAGGCCATTTTCTGATCCCTTGAAGCCTGTTCTGGAGTCTCCCATCGCGGATGAATGGCCTGATGGTGCAGGACACCAAAGCTGGAGCGATCCTCTCCGTTCACGTCCAACCGAAAGCTTCCACCACAGAATGTGTGGGCATTCACGGTGATGCGTTGAAGATTCGTGTAGCCGCTCCACCGGTCGATGGCGCAGCCAATGATGAATTGACTCGGTTTCTCGCACGTCAATTATCGGTTCCCATTTCGTCGGTGCGGATTCATTCCGGCGCAACCGGCCGGCGCAAATGTGTGCTCATTACAGGGGTTACTGCGCAGCTGGTACTGGCTCGCTTGAGCTTTGGAAATCAGAAAGGACTGGCGAAGTCTTGAGACACAGAGGTTTGGCTCTCACCGGCGGATCACTGTTGCTCGCCGCCTGTTCGACGGTGCAGCCGGTTCTGTATCCCAATGCACATTTGCAGTCTGTGGGGAAAGAAGTCGCGACACAGGATATCGAGGCCTGTCGACAATTAGCGGAAGAGGCAGGGGCGAAGGAAGACACCGGGAAGACCGGTCGTGTCGCGACCAGCACCGCGGTGGGAGCGGGAGCCGGCGCTGCTGCTGGAGCGGTTGGCGGAGCCATCTCAGGCGCAGTAGGTCGCGGTTCCATGATCGGGGCCGCGAGTGGGGCGGTGTGGGGGTTACTCATGGGGCTGTTTCGTGCATCAGGATCGTCTCAACCGAATCAAGCCTATTCGAATTTCGTGAATCGATGTCTGCAAGAAAAAGGATATGAAGTGACGGGGTGGCAGTGACGGCAGGAAGGGCGGCCAGCTTCCTTGCTCGCAGACCGTGCACGATTAGAATGTGCTCGCTTGGGTAAAGAGCGCGTCTTGGCGCGCTCGGGTGGGCGGGTGAGAAATGGGGCACGCAGTAGAAGCTGATCCGCCCATCCCGCTGCCACCCCGTCACGAGGTGTGAGAAGGATGAGTGTGTGAAAATGAGCGCGCAGTGGAGTCCAATCCCACCATTTCGCTTTGAAGAGAGCACCTTCCCGGTGAAAAAGAGGAGGGCGAGGGATTGAGGAAGTCTCGAGCCATCGTTATTGCTGGTTTAGTTCTAAGTCTTGCGGCTTGTGCGGGGCCAGAGCCGATGTTGCGGTCGAACGCAAAGTTCCAGCTGCAGGGGCGGGAGGCGGCGAAGCTCGATGTTGCCGCGTGTCAGCAGACAGCCGAGGCGGCCGGGTTGAAGCCGGGCACTCCCAATCGAAGCGGCAACGTGGCAGCTGGAGCAGCACTGGGTTTGATTAGTGGCGCTGCGGTAGGGGCATCGAGTGGGCTCATCGGTGGCGTGCCCGGTGTGACGATTGGGGTAGCAGTCGGAGCCACGCTCGGAGTCATCATTGGTTCAGTGGGCGGCGCCTATAGGCCGCTCGATCCGGATCCTCCATACGGCGATGCGGTAGTGCGGTGTTTGCTTGAAAAGGGATATGACGTGTCGGGCTGGCATTGAAGGGAGATGCGAGGTAGCCTGGTCATCTCTTTGCTCGCCCATCGCGCACGCTAAGAAGGTGCTCGATGCAGGCGCGCAGTCGAGATTGACCAAGCCACCTCGCTGAGAGGGTGAATGAGGAGTGAAGAGGTAAAAATGCTCGTTCGACGCGCGCAGTAGAGGTCACCCCCTCCATCCCATCACGGAGTAAGCAAGTAAGGAAGAGAGGAAAAAAGAACAGAGAGATGTTTGCCGATCGATTAGGTTCAGCACAGGTTGGTTTTGCAGTCGGTCACGACGAGATTTGAGACTTTCTCGCCCGCTTCGAGATCGAGCACCAGCCAGGCTAACCCCGAGGATTCTTCTTCCTGGTGCGTTCCCGATCCCCCTTGAATCAAGCTGACGATGTAGTAGCGTCCGGCGGGAATCTTGGTAAACCAGAAATGACCGGTGGGGTTGGCTCTGGTCATGCGGAGATAGGGAGCCAACCGTTTTTCTGCCCGGAGTTGAGGCAGCGCTTCTTGCACGCAGTCCGTCAGAGGTCTTGGGACAGCGGCAGTGTCAGTGGAGGCAAGGCTGCCTGTTGCTGAGCAGGATGTGCCTCTGACCGCGTGATCGAACCAATAGCGTGTGTATGGGGTAATGGGAATAAGATGTACCGGGGCACCGGCTTGTGTGATGGCTTTTCCTGATGATGAACCAAGAAAGACCTGGCCGGTCAGAGTGCTTCGTCCTTTCTGCTTGTACGGGAATAAATCCTTTTCGCTCAGAGCCGGAGGCTGTGGCGCCATGGCGGGAGACACGTTTCCTGGTTCGGTAGCCCCTGCCCGATCAAACAATAGTATTCCTACTATAAGTAGGATGACTGCGGCACACAAAGGCTGGTTGCGTAATAGCATGGTCGTTATGCAGTAGGGGAGGATGGCGCCGGTGTTTCGTTCGAGGGTGGCGGCGCGGCAGCGGCTTTGTGTTTCATGGCTCGCCCTTTGTCCGGAGTCGGGTCGGTCACGACACCGTACACCTCCCGTCCTTCGTGGCCTTCCGGAAGATATTCCGTGATCGGGAGGCCATCTTCACGGACAAATAACAGGCAGTGGCAATATTTGTAGATCTGCATTTCGTCGCAGGCGCACATCCAGCGGCGGAGCTTGGCTTCTTCTTGCTTATCCTTATAGAAGTTGCAGGGGCAGAGGGGTTTGCCCAGCTCGTCCATGTGCATGGCGAGGCCTTTGACCACAGCTTCGGTGACGGCGGGAGTGGGATGCATGGTTGTCCCGCTCTTCTCCGCGAATCCCTTTGCGAACTTCCACATTTTGTCGAGATTTTGTTGACTGGGCTCGGCCATGACATCTTCCTCTCTATTGTGGGGTCAGGACGACGGGTGAGTGGGGTGGGATCATAACTGTGAACACCGTGTCCCAACCGGGTGCTTCTCACCACCTCGTAGTTTACAAGCGCTCGGGCGTCCTTTACAATCCAACACTTCCAAAAATTCCGTGGGATTGGGTCGAGAATGGACTGGTCGGATACCTATACGCGATTGATCGTCAAACTGACGGAGGAGCTGGGACCGGCTACAGCCCAGCACCTGGTCTCCCGTCTCTTCGAGGCCAATACGAAACCGAATCAGGTGGAAGGCGTCTTGCTGTTGCTCGATGAACTACAAGACATGTCGCCCAAAGTCGCTCGTGCGGCGATCGAATCATTCTCCGATTTACAACAGCGGGATCGGCTCAGTGACGCAGTGGCTTGGCTGGATCTGGGGACGGCGTTAGCCGAATCGTCCGGTGCGATCGGGCTGAAGTATTTCAAGGAGAGCCCTCTGGTGCTGGGTTTGATCGAGCAAGTCTCGGTTCGGTCGTTCGTGCTGAAAACCGCCCTGGAGCTGGCTGAGCAGGATGCGAATGTCGCGCTGGAGTTTCTCCGCGTGTCACCGGAACTGGTGACGGTGATCACGCCGGAACAACTGGGAGCCTGGCTGGAGATCGGATTCGAACTGGCGCAAGTCGATTTTGTCGTAGCAATGGAGTACATCCGCCAGATTCCCGCGGTCGCCCGTGTCTTACCGGTTCAGGATGCCAGAGCCTGGGCGACCTTCGGACTGAAGCTCATTTCTCAGAATAGTTTAGGCAAGACAGACTATTTTGGAACCATTGAATTTTTCCGCAGCAGCCCGCTCATCCTAGGCGATCTCGAAGACCAGACGGTGAGGGCCAAGGTCGTGACGGTCGGGTCGTTGTTGGCTGAGCGCGATCCTGCATCGGGCATAGCCTGGTTGTCGGAATCGCCTCGTCTCCTTCCCATGGTGCCAAATGAGGCATGGCGGCTGAAAGTATTGCAGTATGGGGCCTTAGTGGCGGAGCGGGATGCGGAAACGGCGCTGGCGTATTTGCGGCGCGCGCCGGAACTCGTACGCGTGATCGGCGACTCTACCGAGGCCACAGCTCGATTCACGGCCTGGTTCACAGCTGGGATGGAAGTTCTGGCGTACAGTGTGGAAGGAGCCAGAGCCTATTTTGCCCTGGAGTCGCAGAAGGCGCTGCTCTCGGTGGAGGCGGCCTTAAGTGGTGTGCCGCTTCGGCAGGTGGCCCGTACCGTGAAGCTCTTCGTGCAAGGGCTCTGTGGAACGGATCTGACGATTCAGGCGCTCCCCAATTCGCTGAACCAGGAGACGTCCGCGCGGGCTACGGTGAGTCAGGACGGGCGCACAATCTCGCTGCCGGCGCTCCTCCGTCGCTATCCCACTGCCGAAGAAAACACACGATTGTATTTGGTGATGGCGGCTCACGAAGCGGGACATGTGGAGTTTGGGACATACCGGCTGACCCTTGAGCCGTTCGCGGACTTGGTCATGGTCCTGCGTCAGAGGTATGGTCTGGTGAAACAGGCTGCGCCGGACACGTTGGCATCGCTGTTTCACCTCTATCCTCATCCGGGACTGATCCAAGATTTATGGACGCTCGTGGAGGATGCGCGGGTGGAGTTCTTGCTCCAGCAGGAGTATCCCGGACTTCAGCATGATCTGAAACGGTTCGCGCACGAGGCGATCGCGACGCGCTCGCTGACGCACGGGCTGACCGTCAAAGAACTCGTCGTCGATCAATTGCTCCAAATGTCGACGGCCGCATCGCAGCCTACCGCAATTCACGAAGCCATCAAGGACGAGATCGCCATCCTCTGGCCGATGTGCCGGGCGATTCTGGTTCCAACGGCAACGGCGGAGGAGTCCGTGCGGGTGGCTCATGCGCTCTACGTGCGGCTCGAAGAGTTGTTGGCACCGAAGGGGGCGATGATCCAGGTCGATCGGGCAGACGACCCGTCAGAAAATCTGGGTGTGGGCCCATCCGCTTCCGAACAGACGGGTGAGGACTATCGCCCCGTTACCAACTGGGTCTATCGTGGGGCGATGAACCCTGAGTTCATTCGTCAGCATGATCAGGATGCCGGGGCATCGAACAATGAGAAGCAATCGGTAGAGATCGAACGAATGGCTCGTGCTGCCGGTGGGTCACAGGAGTCCTCTGCGCAGGGACAGCGGAATCAAGAAGGTGTGCACAGGGCGACTGAGAGTGACCGGCTTGCCGGAGGGCGGCAGTTACCCTCTCATGTGGAAGAACTCCTGGACATGAAGGTCGAACAACCGGCCTCGGTCGATGATGCCAGACCGGGCGATCGTGCGGTCCGTTATCCGGAATGGGATGAGCGGATTGAGGACTATCGCCTCAACTGGTGTCGTGTCGTCGAGCGTGCTGCCCAGGAGGGGAGTGGGGATATCGTAGGTGCCACGTTGAGCGCGCATGGGAGCGAGGTGACAGCCCTTCGACGTTTTTTTGAGAGTCTGCGGCCGCCTGGGTTGCGGCGTGTGCCTGGCCAAGCAGACGGCGACGAGCTTGATGTGGATGCCGCGGTCCGCATGTGTGCCGAGCGGGCAGCGGGGGCAGATGTATCGGATCGAATCTACGTCAGGCGGGAGAGAAAGGAACGGGATGTCGCGGCTGTGTTTTTGGTCGACGTGAGCGGGTCGACCAGCCGCCAGCTGGAGTCCGGCCGCCGCGTGATCGATCTGGAGAAAGAGGGGCTGGTGCTCCTGTGTGAAGCGCTCGAGGCGGTCGGAGACCGATATGCGCTCTATGGCTATTCGGGCCAGGGCCGAGGGCAAGTGGATTTTCTTGTGATCAAGGATTTTGACGATCGGTTGGGCGGGAAGGCGGCGCAGCGTTTGAGCGGACTGACTCCCATGCAGCAAAACCGTGATGGGGCGGCCATTCGCCATGCCACAGCCAAATTGCTGGCCCAAGAGACGCGGACGCGGTTGCTTGTCCTCATCAGCGATGGGCGTCCGCTCGATGACGGCTATAAAGACGAGTATTCGTTGGAAGACACCAAGGCTGCGTTGCGACAGGCGCGTCAGCGGGGAGTGCATCCGTTTTGTATCACGATCGATCGGGAGGCCGATGGCTATGTTCGGAGAATGTATGGGGACGTGCAGTTTGCGGTCATCGATCACATCGAAGACTTGCCGAAGCGATTGCCGCGGATCTATCAGCGGCTGACGGCGTAGAAGATTTTAGGGGTGAGAGGTATCGAGCATTGATGACACATTCAACTGAACGGCCGACCGTGCCGCCCTGGCTATACAAGCTGTTCACGGGCCATCAGTATCCCTATGTCCGACGGCTGGCGAAGTTCGCACAGCCCATGAAGCCGGGGGAGGATCGACAAGAGCCGACGAAGGACCTGATCGAAGCCAAGTTTTGGGAAGTCTATCCCCGTTGTTGGGCCAAGATTCTTCAAGAAGTCAAAGTGGGAATGATCGTGGTCTTCCACGATCTCGGCGAATATCCGGCGGGAGGATTCCAGGAATTGGTCGATGATCCGGATGCCTTTCTGGCTAAGACCTATGGCAAGAAGAAGATAAAGGTCAATTTCTATGACGGGGATAATTTCGTCTGCACGATCAATTTTAAAGTCGCGGGATGGACAGAGCACGAACATTCGTGAGAGGTGAAAGATGAGACGTAGGGGAATCCTACGTGTCACGTTTTACGTTTTACGATTCATGAGGTGAGTGATGGGGAGACCGAAGATTACGGTGGTGGGTGCCGGGAACGTCGGAGGCACGACGGCCCAGCGGCTGGCCGAGAAGGACGAGTACGAGGTGGTGCTTGTCGATATTGTCAAGGGTGTCTCGCATGGTAAGGCCCTCGATATCACACAAGCCGGGCCGGTCTGCGGCTATAGTACCCGCGTGGTGGGCACCAACGGCTATGATGAAACAGCCGGCTCAACGGTTGCCGTCATCACCTCGGGGATCCCGCGCAAGCCGGGGATGAGCCGCGACGAGTTGTTGACCACGAACGCAAAGATCGTGCAATCAGTCGTGTCCGAGCTGGTCTCTCGATCGCCGAACGTCATTTTGATTCTCGTCACCAACCCGTTGGATGCCATGGTCCATGTGGCGCGTCGCGTGAGTGGACTTCCGAAGGCGCGGGTCATGGGTATGGCGGGGGTACTTGATTCCGCCCGCATGCGTGCATTCATCGCCGCTGAACTGAGTGTGTCAGGTCCCGACGTGGCTGCAATGGTGCTGGGAGGGCATGGTGACACCATGGTACCGCTGTCGAGGTACACGACGGTAAAGGGAAGACCGGTCACGGAGCTGATGTCGAAGGACCGACTGGAGGCGATTGTGAAGAGGACACGCGAGGGGGGCGCGGAAATCGTGAGTCTGTTGAATACAGGCAGTGCGTTCTATGCCCCTTCGGCCTCGGCCGTCAGTATGGTCGAGGCGATTATGAAGGACCAGAAGCGGGTGTTGCCCTGCGCGGTGCTCTGCGAGGGCGAATATGGATTAAAGGATGTCGTCGTTGGTGTGCCGGTCAGGCTGGGGCGTGGTGGGGCGGAACAGGTGGTCGAGTATGAGCTGACGGCGGAGGAACGGGCTTCATTGGCGGCCTCTGCGAGCGCGGTGCGGGAACTCTGCCTTACGGTTGATCGATTAATGGCGTAACGTCACGCGATGATGGTCCAGGCCCGCTTGACAGGAGAGCCGGGCCTACAGTACAGACAACGGCGTGGTCATACACTGAACGAGGAGA
>Ga0207104_1227_pt1 | contig 13352 bp, 14 predicted proteins | sample Alteio_BWMinHeat_79_FD_153538 | JGI IMG/M metagenome (GOLD analysis project Ga0207104, IMG submission 153538) | Enriched cells from forest soil in Barre Woods Harvard Forest LTER site, Petersham, Massachusetts, United States -... | ecosystem: Environmental > Terrestrial > Soil > Temperate forest >...
GAAGCGCTTGTCGCTGTGATTGTCTGGTCTTAAGCAGTCGCGTCAATTGGCTTCTGTAGGCCCGATAAACTTTCAACGCCATATCGGACCGAAATCGGTACGTCCGCCATTTCAACCTAATTGCAGGGTCAATGTTTCCTCTCGGCCCTGTAAGTCCCGCGCCTGCAGGGCGAATGGCCAGCACCTGCTGAAAGACCTCCTGGTCTTGGGCAATCAAGCGAAGAAGGACGGGCCAGGTCCATCGGGTTTGATAGCGCCATCGCTTTCGGTCAAGCGCCGACAGCTTTCGTTGTGCCCCTGGAGAAAGCGTCTGCATGACTTGCCACGCATGCCCATCCTGACGCCACAGCTTGTCACACTCAATATAGAATCCAAGTGCAAATGCTTTTGGGTCGTGAACGAAGTGTCCGATATGTCGTTTCAGGAAGGTTCGACGATCAGCGATTATGGGAGCTGGCTCCTGAGACCGGCCGACAAGCATTGACCGAAACTCGTCACGACAATACTCGTGGGCCGCTTGCCCGAGGTGTGGTCTAGTGCGTGACACAGGCTGGCGAGGAACGGCTAGATCGTAGTTCCAATAATTAAAGCGGTTCATTCCCTCCGGTACCCTACGACTTGGTCGTGGCATTGGTTAAGACCCTCTCGACAATCCCTACTGCGTTGAAGGGACAAGGCGACGCCTGTTTGCCGGAGTGAGTGGCTTGTATTCAAACAGAGCCAGCGTAGCCCCTTAGATCCGTAGCATCTCCTCAAGTCCCTGCACGGTCAACGGCGCGTTGCCTTCCGCCCGATTGTTGACCAGGACATACGCGCGCCGACCTGCGCCCACCGCCACCCCCATCGATTTTTCAAAATCGAGCAATAGTGAACAGACTGGAATGAGCCGTTTCGCGTATTCGCGTGTCCCGATAAAGGCACGACCGTCTCCTGAGAATAGGACACGAGGACATAAAAGGAGGCCATTCAATGACGATCAAGCAAGCAGATTTCATTCGAGCGCGGTGGAGGGGGGCAATCGGCACTGGAAACATGCAGACATATGACGCTGGAGTTAGAAATTAATGACCAAGGCGATTCGACAGACAACTATGTTTACATTGTCTGCGGGGAACCTGGGCCCAACGGTCCCTAGTGGCCTAACATCCCCCCAAGTCCCTGCACTGTCAATGGTACATTCCCTTTGGTAACCGCAGAGGCGCGGCAGATCACCCTGAATCGAGCAGCGCTACTAGTAGAGCGCTGCAATCACCGGTGTCATGGATTGCTCTACCTCTTTCGGGGGGATGGATTAACAGCGAATATCGCGGCAAGCTGAACATGAAATCCTCCACCATTGCGAGTGACGGAGCGACCAATCATGAGACATCTACTGTGTGCGCTCAGCCTGCTGCTGATCGGTGTCCCTTCCGCCTTCGCCGCTCCGCTCAATTGGCAGTTTAATGGGCTCTTGCCCTTAGGCGGCACGGTGGACGGAACATTCCAATACGACACCGAGAGCAGCCCGGTAGGGTTCAATGTGCGAAATTTGGCGAACAACCAGACCTATTCGCTGACTGGTTTTTCGTTTACAATCACGCCAAGCGTGGAGCTGCTGCCCTTTATTTCTGCGCCGTTCACCTTTTCGCCTACGACGAGTACCTCTGAGTTCTGCCTCAATCACTGTATCTTTGCGAGTGGGAATGTGGAGAGTTTCCTGTTCAACAATGGCCAGTATTCGATGCGGCTCGCGTTTGATACGTCGGCGATGGGGCCGCTCACTGCACCGCCAGCCAGGTTAGATCAATGGGGACCGTTCATGGCGAACGGCTCAGAACTAAGACCCGTGACATCCGGTGGGCTCATATTCATCCCGAGCGGACAGATCACTGGTCCGACGGCCGTCAATGTGCCGGAACCGGCAACATGGCTACTGTTAAGTCTGGCACTGATCGGACTGGTCGGCTGGCAGACGAGGAGACGGCGCACCGCCGAATCATCGCATCCTTTCTCGACACCTCCCATTTCTTCAACCCTAGAGGCCAGCCCTTGCTCCATCCTTCGTCCTCCTCCTAATACGCCACCCTGGAGGCTCCGATGCCTTTCTCGATTCGTCCCCACCGTTGTGCGCCGCTGGCCTACCTCTCTGGTTTCTGGTCACTGATACTGCTCATGGCACTGAGTAGTGGACCAGCGTATGCGGAGTGGGTATTCGTGAGTGGCGACGACGAAGCGGGAATGACTGTGTACGTCGATCCAGACACCATTCGCCGCCAAGGAGATTTCGTGAAGATGTCGCACTTGAGCGACCGCAAGATCATGGAGGGGTATGGGTCTATCAAGACTCAACGGGAATACGACTGTGCAGCAGCACGCCATCGGCTGCTTGCGGCATCAATTTTCTCGGGGCATATGGGACAAGGTGAGTTGCTTGAGGACAACTCAAAAGAGGGTCAGTGGATACCAGTCGCACCGGGTAGTAGTGGTCAAGCTCTATGGAAATTTGCCTGCGGCAAGAAATGAGGGATGAGTGAACGCCTACGACTTGAAACCCTCTGCTCGATGGCCAGGAGTTTGTGGTTGAGAGTCTTGCGACGTAGCCGTACTATCTCAAACGACTGGCGCAGGAACCAAGGAGATCGATTTATGAAGAGCGATCAGCGTATATCGCCCCGATTCAGTATTGCCCTGGTCCTCTCGATGGTATGCCTCGCCAGTTCGTCGTGCAGCAACAATAAACCTGCCATAGACACATCTCAGAATGATCGTGCGGTAGCCCAGGCAAAAGAACTCCTCAAGTCAGCCGAAGCAGGAGACGCAGCTGCTCAATACAGACTCGGTCTGCTGTATGACAAAGGCAGCGGTGTACCCCAGAGCTCTATTCATGCGAAGGAGTGGTTTGAAAAGGCTGCGACGCAGGGGCACGCAGGAGCCCAAGTAGACCTCGGCACAATGTATCTCCAGGGAAATGGGGCTCCGCAAAGCGCCCCGATGGCGTTGGTCTGGTTTAGTCGGGCGGCAGAGCAAGGAGAGGGACTGGCCTTTGCGAAACTCGGGAGGATGTATGCACAGGGGCGAGGCGTGCTCCAGGATTTTATCCATGCGCACATGTGGTACAACCTCGGGGCAGCACATGGAGACTTGAAAGCAGCCGAGGCTCGTGATGCGCTCGCCCCACAGATGAGCACGACCCAAATCGCCGAAGCACAGCGGCTCGCACGGGAGTGGAAGCCGAAGGGCAAATGAACGACCCACGCACAGACCTGATACCACCTTCCGCAACGAAGCGAACGTCACCAATATCTACCCAGAGGACGCATCCTCACTCGACTCCTCCTGACAAGTTGTGCCGTCTTTCTATACCCCTACCTCTGCTTCGCTGACTTTACCAGCCCCGTTGTCTCCGTCCTCGACGGCGACACCATCGAAGTCCTGCATAACACTCGTCCTACACGTATCCGTCTTAGTGGTATCGACTGCCCGGAGAAGGGCCAGGCCTACGGCAACAACGCCAAGCACGCCGCCTCTCAACTTGTCTTCGGGAAAGAAGTCACACTCCTAACGCACGGTCTCGACAAGTACGGGCGCACTCTTGCCGATGTGTTCCTGCCGGACGGCACCAACGTCAACCACACGCTGGTCAAAGACGGTTGGTGCTGGTGTGGGAAAAGGCTCCCGATACGATTACTCAAGCCTGGGGCGATAGGCTCATCTATTGTGTCAACAAAAATGTCGGGGGCTCGATGGGCTGGCGACTACCGTCGGTAGTGGAACTTAGCAGCGTCCGGGAGCCGTTCCTACCAGCTCCATTTGTCCCGACGAACATCTTTTCAGGAATCAACGGCTTCTATTGGTCAGCGACGACGGGCGGAGATGATCCTACCCTAGCGTGGTTCGTGGACTTCACCTTTCTCAGCGCGACGGGCCAGACAAAGGCCGGTAGCATCCACGCCTGGTGTGTACGCGGTCCCATGAATGCGGATACGTATTGAGGTTTGCGTGCCGCGTCGATTTAGAGCTGCCGTGGGAGTGGCGGACGGAGATGCAGTGAGGTGCTTGCGCTTAACCCGAATCCGTCCCGTGTCGGCGGACCTTCCCCACCTCGGCCACCGCGAAGGCGATCTGTTCGTCTCTGCTCATCTGCTTCATCGTTCGCGTCCGCACGCCCAACGGTGAAATCCGTCGCAAGTGGCCCAACGCATGCCGGGCGAGCGTCTGCCCTCCCCGACGAGCCAACATCAAGCGGCCCCAACGGCTGTTCCCGACGACCCCTCGTTTGACCGCCGAGACAATTCGGGCAATCCGCAGCGCGCGACGAAAGCGCACACTCCGGCCATTCCCTTGGATCGGGCGCCGCTGATTGGCCCTATTTAACAGTTGCTGAGCGATCCAGGCTTGTCCGGGCGTCAGGCCGTGCTGCGGGCCAAAGTGACCGACAGAATACGCGTCCGCAGAATCACGTACTTCGCTAGGGCTGGTTGGTCCACGCATTCTTCTGCCGCGTTTGGCGTGAATAAATGTGTTGAGGCTCATTCGCTGACGCGCGGTCATCATTTTTCGCACCCCTACCCCCTGCTCCCCCTCACAATTCCCTAGGTATGTTGAAAATTACCCCCGCCCCGTATGACCTCCTATGAAGACAATGGCGTTCCGAGGGGGCTTCGCCCCTGTGCATGAACACCCGAAAATCCTCGACAAACGCGTGCGAACTGTCACTGGAAGCGTAACCATGCGCGTCACCATTGGACCTCAGGCCCATCGAATGCCACAGAACGGGATGCAATCTCCTTGGCCTTGTCCCCTTGGATACTTGGCACCATACTGGCACCATGAAGAAATTCATACGTGGAAACAGCGGGATAGAACGTGGATGCTGACAGTGCATCAGCGGGTTCCCCATTGCCTTAATCCTACATAGAGATCTAAACTCACCGAGCCAAACTTCTTTGTACTCGTATCCCTGATGACTCAGAAATTTCACCAGCGATTCAACATTGACGTAAGTCTGGACAATGCCAGGCGTAGCTTCGTCAATAGGGTGAACAATTTCATCATTCCGGACCTCTTGATGGGTTCTCGAACCGCAGGATCTCGGCATGCCAATGAGCTCGAAAAGTACCTTTGCTCGAAGTTCGGCGAGCGATGGCTCGGTTGGGGGTGCTTGAATAATGTTCTTTTGGACGACTATCACCTACACCTCCGTGCCATCGAAGCTCTATTTGAGAATCTTGATACCAAAGACCTGACAGATCGTACTATTAGGAAAATTCTTCTCGATTCGGAAATAGACATTGGCATCCGTTGGGATAATGGCCATTTCCTTCCTTCAGGGTCACCATTACTCGACGAAAGGCTCGTGAACGATACCCTGGGATTTATGGCCACTAAGGGATATGAAGGCGCTCTTGCGCCTTTCCGGAAAGGGCTCGACCACTTCCTCCATTCGACTAAAAAGCCGGAACTGCTTGCCGACGTGATTACAGACATGTACGAGGCCTTGGAAGCCCTGGCGAAAATCATCACCGGTAGAGATAAGGAATTGTCGGCCAATGCTAAGATACTGATTTCAAAGTTGAATGTGTCCGAAGACTACAAGCCCATCTTGAAAGCCTATATCGCCTACGCCAATGAGTTTCGCCATGCAGCCGAGAAGGGGCAAAAGAAGACGATTCCTCAACGACAAGAGGTTGAATCCTTCATCTACCTGACCGGTCTATTCGTGCGCCTGGCGATGATATAAGCCACCTCCCTGGTGCCAAGCTGGTGCCAAAACACCCTGATGCACCCTGACCCATGATGATCTGAGCCATCACGAATCTTCCCCTTTCGCTGCTGATTGATCTTGCTGAGTGTCCTGAGGTCGGTCTTCGCCGGGACTCTCAATCAGCGGGCCGTAGAATTTCAGTCTCTTTCCGCCTTTCGGGTCGTTTTGCGTACAATATTAGACACCCCCTCTCATGGTCGAGGGCGGAGAAGTCGATTTCTCTAGGACTTTGACGTATCCTTCCATCCGCTCCATAACCACATAGTTTTTGATTCCTCGCGGTATCACACAACCATGCATAGAATCTATCTTGGGCGACTATCAGGGCACGATCCGTTGCAGGGGTATCTCCAGGATGACATTCAGCCGCAGATCAATGGCGCCGCGGGTAGTTCGCAGTACCGTGTATTTAGGCTCAATGGCTCCAACGACGTGTACCTGTACGAAGACCGCCGTACCGGCACCAAGGTCATAGGCAAGTTCTTTCTCTCCTCAAGAAAGAAAGACGCGGTGAAGGCGGTCTCACGCCTGACGTGCGAGTTCGACAATCTTTGCATGATGCGCGATTACGGGCTCACGGGCTATCCCCACCACGTCGTCAGGCCGCTGGGTCGCAACTATTCGATGAACGCGCTCCTGGTCACCGAATACTGCGAGGGCGAACTGTTCAGCGACGTGATACGGGAGGTGATTCAGAGCGGTGACCATGGCAAGCTTTATCACAAACTCACCGCACTCGCGTACTTCCTATCGGCCTTTCACAACCGAACGGCCATAGGGGTGGGGGTCGAATTCCACCACGCCTGCGAGTATATGGATCGCCTGATTAACAGACTGCATGAAATCAGGGCAATCGGAGGGGACGAGGCATGCGAGTTGTACTGGCTGCGCGATCAGTGGCGCAATCAGCCGAGGATGTGGGAAGACCAGCAGGTGCTCGTGCATGGGGACGCGACACCAGAGAACTTGATGTTCGGTGGCGGATTACAAGTCATCGCGTTCGATCTGGAGAGAACCAAGCGTGCTGATCGCGTGTTCGATACAGGTCGCATCGCCGGAGAACTGAAGCATTTCTTTATGCGTGCCACCGGCAAGAAGGACGCCGCCGAGCCGTTCATCGGCCACTTTCTCTGGGAATATGCCTGCCACTTCCCAAACCGCGATCGCGCCTTTCAATCGATCACTGGGAGGACACCGTTCTACCTAGGAATTACGTTGCTGCGCATCGCACGAAACAGTTGGATCGAGCCGGAATATCGCCGTCGCCTGATCAACGAGGCTAAAGAATGCCTGAGGAGCTTTTAAATGACTGTCAAAGGGATTATTTTCGATATCAATGGCACACTTTCGGATATCCAGACCAACGAATGGCACGACGATGTGTATCGTGTCATGAGCAACCTGCTGTCCTATCAGGGCATAGTGCTCGAACCGAATGTCGTGAAGGATCTGTATTTCCAGATCATGAAGGCGCAACGGGCGGCATCTGGTGAGCGTCACCCCGAATTCGACGTCATCGGCATCTTCCGCACGATCATCACGCAGCACTCGACGGACTTTACCCACGGTCTGCTGACTCAGAAACTTGAACAGCTTCCAAGCCTTCTTGCCGAGACGCACCGTGCCGCCTCCCGCTTCCGATTGCAGCTCTATCCTGGCGTAAAGGACACCATCCGACACCTGCATCCCAAATATCATCTGGCAATCATTTCCGATGGTCAGACCGCCTATGCCGTTCCAGAGCTGAACGCCGTCGGGTTATCTGGGTATTTCGACCCGATCATCATCTCCGGAGACTTCGGGTACCGCAAGCCCAACGAACGCCTGTTTAGGGCAGCGTTGACCGCCATGAAAATGGAACCGTCAGAGGTGCTGTTTGTGGGCAACGACATGTACCGCGATGTGTATGGGGCGCAGAGACTCGGGATGAAAACGGTCTTGTCCAAGTCAAACCAGGGCACGCAGGAAAAAGAAGGCGTCAAACCCGACTATATTATTTACAATTTCCCCGAGTTGCTCAATGCTATACGCTTCTTCGAGGACCAGTCATTCCCGAGATGAACTATTTGGCGCTTCGTAAATCAATCCACTGGCTGTTCTGATCCCCTCATGACCATGAGACCGTGAGCGAACGATGCGCTGTGCTAATTTTGTGCTAAAACACAGCCCAAACGACCAAAACAGATCGAACAGACTAGACGCCATCGAAATCTCGTAACGCCTTGTCTACCAACGGAAAAACGGGAAACCAGAGTCAAAACAGGGAGTTCAAGAATACGCCTTAATCAGCCTCATAATCCGAGGGTCCCCGTTTTCAACCTAGGCGAAAGCATTGCAATCAGATTGCCCTCCGCGGGTCATCGCCGAACCCCGCGCCCACCCTGCGCTCGGCTCCGCACTGACGGATGGTTGCTCCGCGGTGAGCTCCTTCGTGGTCCTCCCACGAGAAATGATACCAGCGCGACGGCGATCAGTTCCCAGAGTCCGGATCCCATCAATGCCGTAGCGCCGACTGACCTGCCCCCTATAAACCAAGCCGGATCGAGAGTTAAGATTTCGACCGGCGAAAGGAGGGGGTATGGCACGCAAGCGGTATACGGCAGAAGAGATCATCGGACAGTTACGAACCATCGAAATCGAACTGGGCAAAGGGCTTGCGGTGGTCGAGGCGTGTCGCAAGCTGGGGATTACAGAACAGAATTGCGGGATGAATTGCTCAACGGCGAACTCTTCGATACGCTGCACGAGGCGCGGGTGATCGTGGAAGGATGGCGCCACCGCTACAACACACAACGCCCGCATCGTGCGCTGGGGTATCGGCCACCCGCCCCAGAGACGCGGACCGTCGCACCGCTCAGCGTGTCGGCGTGAAGGAACTTGAACGGTGGCCTAACAACAGGGGGCTGGTCAGTTGCTGGGTCATCGCAACATCGAGACCACGATGCGGTATAGCCACCTCAGCCCGAATCACCTCCGACACGCCGTGAACCGAGGCAGTCTTGACGACTATCTGAGAAACGTCAACCCGCCACCTGGCGCACCTTCGCCACGACTAGATGGCGATCTCTATCAGCTAGACCTTGCAGATGGAACCGGGAGTAAAACCGGGAGTAGGATGGAGGGGCAACGAGGGAAAGATATTCAACCTATGGATTATATGGTGCGCCCGGCTGGAATCGAACCAGCGACCCTCAGCTTAGAAGGCTGATGCTCTATCCGACTGAGCTACGGGCGCGCACTATTTTTCAATCACTTACGTGCAGAGTAGTCGGCCATGCTCTCGGCAAGTGTTCCCGGCGTGTTCTCTTGGAGGTATTTGTGAACCTTCTGAGCCGCTTGCGTCAAGTCCCGCTCATCAATCGCATTGTACCGCTTCCACATCTTCTCTGACTTATGCCCAATGATCTTCATGGCTGTTGCCGTGTCTACCCCTGCCCTTCGTAAGTTCGTTGAGGCGCAGTGGCGTAAGTCGTGAAATCGAAAGTCAGTGATCCCAGCATTCTTCAGCGCGGTTTTGAAAGAGCGGGTGACACGCTGAAGCGGCCTACCCTCATAGGTGAAGACGTGACGGGAGGCAGCTTCGCTTGCCGCGGTCATGAGGCTCCGAACCTTTGCGAGGCGTTGCAGTGTCACCTTCACATCCGGCGTCATAGGTACCTGTCGAGCCGTCTTGGTCTTTGTGTCCAGAGAACGCAGGGTGATAAAACCTCGCTTCACATCGACACGGTCCCAAGTAAGGTCGACAATTTCACTGAACCGCTGCCCTAACTGGTAGGCAGTGAGAAGCACAGGCCGCAGATGCGGTTTGGCTGCCTGATAAAGCTTATTCCATACTTCATCGCTTAATACTCGGTCGCGTTCGTTCTGCGGATTAGGCAACGGAACTTTCGATGCAGGATTGCTCTGAAGCAACCCCCTCCGTATTGCCACATTCAAACAGTGCTTCAGGGCAATATGATCGTGATTGACCGTTTGCACGCTCGCTGGATTTCCGTTCGACTTCCTCCGCTGTCCTCTGAATGCTTCCACGTCCTGCGGTCTGATCTCTGACAAAATCTTCCCACCGAAGAACGGGATCAAGTGTCCCTCAACACTGTACGACCGGCCCACGAAGGACCGGAGCGACTTCACTTCCTCCAAGTCTAGGTACGTCTTGGCCCACTCCTTGAAGAGGATCGGCTTTGCCCGTTCGCTACTTTCCTGGCCGAGAAGTAGACGTGTCTTGATGGCCGACTCCATCTCTCGTGCGACGGTCTTATTCAGACAGCCGACCTTCCAGCGTTTCTTCCTCGCTCCGGGTATTCCACTCGCCAACACCAAAGCCTTTCTATCTGCACTGTCCATGACACGGAACTCGACATAGTAACTGTCAGGTCGTTTGGTCAGTCCCATCTTTCTCTCCCTACTAGCCTATACGAGCTGACTGAGGCCGTGCCGCTGCTATCCGTGCTCTAAGTGATCTTCTATAAGGTCATGCGCCGCTGGCCGCGCCTTTACTGTGTGTTGGTCAATCCACCTATCGAGGTGTTCTTGCTTGAATTTCACTAAACGCCCGATCTTGACGAAACCCAGCTTCCGCGCAGACACCCAGCCATACAGTGTCAATTTTGATATGCCTAGATACTCCGATGCCTCATCAATTGTCAAAAGCTTGCTCATGATCCTCCCGGAAAATGAATGAAAGAGCGTCCGTTACCATCATTAACATTCCATCGCACATGAGCCGGGGGAGTCTCACGACACCCCCATCCCCCCACGATACGCCTGCGTGTCTGCCGGCATCCGATTCGGAATACACTCCCAGTGGATGCGAGCCGGCGCTGAAGAGCAGCGGCCAGGCCTTCCGGGTGCCACTTCAGGCCTGTCCCCCGCGAGCGCGCCATCCCGCCTTCTTCTTCGACGCCCCACCCCTGTGTTGTGAAGGGTGGGGCTAAACATCTTGATGAAGAAGGAGACGGATATGGCCACTCACGGTTCACAAAGCATTCTGAATGGGCAACGGCAACCGAAGCCGAGGAATCAATACGCCGTGCCACGATATCGGGTCACACTCGTCCGCGACAACCGGGCCACACCGCCCTCGTCGCCGTTGACCACCTCGGTCGTCGCTGCAGCCGTTCTCAGGCCGCTCTTTGCAGGACTCGACCGCGAGCAATTCCTGGTCTGCGGACTGGATGCCAAGCACGGTATCATCGGCGTCAACATCGTTTCGATCGGCTCCCTGACGTTAGCCATCATTCACCCGCGAGAAGTCTTCAAACCGCTGATCCTGATGAACGCCGCCGCCTGGATTTGTGCACACAATCACCCCTCCGGCGATCCTGCACCCAGCCCAGAGGATCGCGTGCTCACCAGCCGACTCCGGCAGGGTGCCGACCTCCTTGGCATCACCCTCTTGGATCATCTCATTCTCACCGACGACCGCTGCTACAGCTTCGCCGACCAGGGCTGGCCCGGTGCGTGAGGGCTTAGGCCCGCATGAGCCGGAGCACCCAGATCACGGCGGACGCGGTCAGCGCCACGCCAATCACCGCGGCCCCCCAGCCGATGAGATCCGCCGAGAGCGCATTCCCGAGTTGATGCAGATCTGTGGCGACTGTCGCGCACCCCTCCCACCAGGACAGACGGCAGCCCGTGCACAGACTGCCGTCCCACCGACCCGATTAATGCACCAACAACTTCACGCGCTTGTACGCGAAAATCGTCAGCGCCACCCCAATGAACACCACCCCCCACGCCACGATGTCACCCTTGACACTGGTGATTGTCGTGGATGTCGCGGCATCCACGGGGAACACCTGTGCCATGGCTTCCCCAGCCATGAGCACCAGTCCCAACACGAACAGCCCCATGTTCTTGAACATCTGCAATCACCCCCTCTCACTCCATTCTCCCGAGCAACAACTTCACAATCACACCGACCGTGAAGCCTCCCAGGAAACACGCCCCCGCCCAGTACACCAAGGCATCCATGGCCGCTTGATCCATCATGCCCCCCGCTAGAGCCCTGGTGGCGTCGCCAACAAACCAGGCGGCGAGGCGAGCAAGCCCGGAGGTGAGGCGAGTATCCCTGGAGGACTCGCCAAGATCTCCGTCCCTCCAGGCGCCGCAGCAGGAGCAGGTTCCTCCACCGGTGCCCTGCTCCCTGCACGGTCGCTCGCCGGAGTCTCCGCAAACGACGAATGCACCATGCCCGACGCAAACGCCGGCTCCGATCGCGTGCCGCGATACATCACCCCCGTGCCAGCGAGCACCCGCACGCCCCGCACCAGGCGCGAGGACACCGTGCCGCCGGACTCCCCCGCGATTTCGTCCTCCGTCATGAGATGCCCATCGTCCGACACCCACAACCATTCCACCGTGCCACCCCGGATGGTCGTCATGCCGCCTTGAATACGCACTGGCCGCACCGCTGATGGCACCACGACCGGCACAGGTGCCACCGGCTGAGGCGCTTGTCCTGCAGGAAGTGGAGGAGGAGCCGGAAGCTTCGAGACCGCCGCCGCTGGGACATGCTTCACCCCGGAGAGCCACCCCCCAAAGGCAAACCACCCGACCGCCACGACCAACCCGAGCCCCCCAATCATGAACGTCGGACTGTGCAAGATGGACCCTCCGCGCGCCGTTTCACGCACCGTGGCTGAGGAATAGCTCGAATAGTAGGCGTAGAGCTTCGGCTCATACTTGCCCGAAAACATCCGGATCACGTCCAGCTCCTCGGGATTGCCTCTCACCGAGGCCTGATAGCGATTCTTCAATCCGAACCGATCCAGCCTGCGAAACTTCGTGGTCACTTCCACCAACCGATTCACCCCGAGGGTGACTTGCCCGTACTGCTGGCACATCAGCACCAGGTCGATGCCCCGATGCCGATGAGTTTCGAGCCACCGCAAGAGCTGAGGGTCCGTTTTATCTTTCGAGCGAAACACGGTTTGCACTTCGTCGATCAACACCGCGGACCCCGGCTCTACCTGGAGCAGTCCGGCCTTCACGTCTTCACCGGAATGCCAGAGCGTAATTTGTTGTTCCAGCACCGCCAGCTCGACCCCCTCAAACAACGCGAGGCGATCCAAATAGAACCCATCGACAAAGACATAGACGCGCCGACCGGCCCTCACCCACTTGAGCAACCGCTCAGACACCGCGTAGTAGGACTTCCCTGAGCCTGGGACCCCTTCAAGCATTTCAATCATCCGTGACCCTGTTTCCCTCTCTGCTCGATGTCCCACAGCGCGAGCCGGATCTTGAGATCGTCCCCCACGATCTTGACCTAAACCTGTGACGGCATGCGTGTGTCCTCACGCCCGATTTCTGCGAGCCATTCATACTGGGACTCCTGCAGAAGCACGGTGACCAGCCTCACCCCTACGACCCCCATCGCACAAAGGGCACCGACTGCAACAGGAACCGCACCCCCATCGCCCCGGCAATAATCGCAATCGCTTGCGACAAACCGGTCGCCCCGAGCAACCAAGCGTACTGATCCGCAATTACCGGCACCGCCAGACCACCCGTTCCCACAGACGCGAGCAGCGCATCGACGGGCGCCAGGATGGAATCCCATCCCACCAGCCAGAGATCTTTGAACGACGCAATCATGTCCATCAGA
>Ga0207104_1228_pt1 | contig 13336 bp, 8 predicted proteins | sample Alteio_BWMinHeat_79_FD_153538 | JGI IMG/M metagenome (GOLD analysis project Ga0207104, IMG submission 153538) | Enriched cells from forest soil in Barre Woods Harvard Forest LTER site, Petersham, Massachusetts, United States -... | ecosystem: Environmental > Terrestrial > Soil > Temperate forest >...
CTTTTTATGTCGTCCTTACAGGACTCAGCTCTTTATTTATATGACCCAGGCCTTCGCTTCGCTGCGACCTGGGCTGTAATATTCCGGTCCTTCGGACCTGTCTAAACCATTTCTAAAGGTCCGAAGGACCGGAATATTACAGCCCAGGTCGCAGCGAAGCGAAGGCCTGGGTAAAGCAAAAAGAAAGTTGAGTCCTGTAAGGACGACATAAAAAAAGGGACGCGAGAAGGCAATCGTTTATGTTTGCGTAAGGTGAGTTAATGTAAGGGGTGTGTAGCGAGACATATAACTTGAACTTTAGAATTTTTTCATATGTTTTTTAAGTTCCATTGCAGAAACGTGTTCAAATCCAAGCTTGCTATAAAATTCCGATGCCGTTTCATTTCCTTCCCATGCAAATAAGCCAATCGAAATATATTCCTTGTTCTTAATCTTATCGATTAGATGGTTCATTAATCGAGATCCAATGCCTTGCCCTTGATAATTAGGATGAACGCAAACATCATAAAACATGCACATGATGCCATCTTCTAAAATTCTTCCAAAAGCGATCAATTTGTCATTTTTCTTGATGTAAGCGATATGGGTGGAAACAGCAAGAATATGCCGCCATTTTTCTTCTGTTTGATGAAAACATTTTCCCCAACCTACACTTTCTGTAAGTTGATTAATGCCATCGAATGTTATTTCGTCTTTTGACTCTAAAATGACTAATTCCATATTCGCAACCACGCTTGATAAATTTATGAGAATTTATTAAAACTTCGTTAAGATTCCTGAGAACACATACATATTACAACAGAAGAAAAAATAATCGCAAATAAATCGCATTTGAACATGATTAGCCTCAACTACTGATATTGTTAAAATTTTATTCTAATTTTTTTATAAAATAATCCACTTTTGAAAAACCAGTGTACTGGAAAAGCACATTATTTAATAGCTGCATTTGCGGGTTAAAACCCGCAAAAACAAGCGCAGGTTAAAACCCGCAAAAACAAGCGCAGGTTAAAACCTGCACAAACAAGCGCAGACTGAAGTCTACGCTACAAAAATGGGAAAATTACCTCGTATGAGGTAATTTTCCTTGAAGAAATTACCTCGCATGAAGTAAAATTCCGTATATCAGGTTAAGTTTGAGGCTTTCATGTATGCAGATAGAATAAATAAAGAAACTTTGGAATCATCATTTCATCGTTCTTTTATCACGGCTATTTTAGGTCCTCGCAGGGTTGGAAAATCTTTATTTGTTAATCATTACGCTAAGAATCATCCAGAGTTGATCTGGGTTTTTCTTAATATGGATGATATGAGTCAGCGAATACGTGTGGAAAAACAGGAGTTGGAAGATCTAATCATTGAGGGAGCAAAACAACAAGTTGGCGGTAAAAATAAAATTTGGATCGTCATTGATGAAGCGCAAAAATGTCCTTTAATATTTGATCAGGTGAAAATCCTTTATGATAAACACAAAGATTTAAATAAAATAAAATTTATATTAACAGGTTCAGCTGTTCTGAGCTTGCATCAGTTAAGCGCCGAATCACTTGCAGGACGCATTGAACTGCATCATCTACAAGAATTTACGCTTCGAGAATCGACTTTATTTAACGAACCTGAAATCTTAAAACTCTCTTTATTTGATCAGATGAATAGAGATGAGCCGCCACAACTGATCGGTGACCTCATCCACAAATTAAAACCATTCAAGCCTTTTTTGGAAGATTTATTACAACAGCAACTTCTGTGGAGTGGACTGCCTGAACTTAAAAATTGTCAAAATAATGAGGAAAGAATCATCTATCTGAATAACTACATCCAAACATATCTCGAAAAAGATGTACGTGCGATTGAATCAATAACTAACTTAACACTCTATCGTAACTTGATGGGTATCATTGCAGAACAAACAGGTTCTGTTAGAGAAGACAAACGAATTGTCGATGCATTGGGGTGTACTCGCGACACTTTAAAAAAATATCGAGGTTTTCTCGAAACAACCCTTTTATATCAGGATATTTATCCCTACATCGGGAGTGCAATTAAACGTTTTGTCAAATCTCCTAAAGGCTATCTGAGGAACAATGGACTCGTTTCGGTTCTTACCGGCCTAGTTGAATACAAGACTTTGGCTTCTAGTGGACTGATAGGGCATCGATTTGAGAACTGGTTTCTAAACGAACTCAGTGTTTGGCTTGCAAGAGATCCTATGCGATCTGAAATTTATTTTTGGAAACTCGAATCGGGCGCAGAAGTTGATTTTATCGTTGAAAAAAAACCCTTCGTTTACCCCTTTGAGGTGACTTACAGCACGACGCCAGATATGAAAAAATTGAGAAATTTAAATAAGTTCCTAACGGAAGAGTCAAGAGCAAAATGGGGATATTATATTTACCGGGGAGATTTCTCAATCGATAAAGAACGTCATATTTGTTTTATTCCCGCATGGGCTGTTGGGTAGCAACACAAATTGGATATTTTGCTCAAAGAAGGAACGATGTTAATAGGACTAAGGAAGGTAGCCAGGGCGTCCCGCCCTGCTTTGTAGGCAAAAACATTGAAGATAATACGCGCGATCAGGGCGAGACGCCCTGGCTACTTTCTTTAGCCTCTCATTTTTAATTGCACCCTGTAAATAAATTAGAGTTGAATAAAATCAATTGTTTTTCGTACAATGGCGTTATGTTGTGCTATCAATTTTGGTAATGATTTGTCATTTTAATTTCATATCTTTTATATTTAAGAAGGAGAATTTAATATGTCCGCTATCGTTTATAAAAATATTGAGTGCAACAATGCTAATAATGGATTAATTTATAATCGAGAACTTAGCAATAAAAATCTTGTAGCTGCAAAAAATGGTTTAACACAAACAATTGATAGCTTAATTACATTCGTCAGCAAATGTAGTCAACAAGAATTAAATGGATGGACAAAAGATGATTGCGTAGCTCAATTAAAAAGAGAGAAGGAAATTTTAAGAATAGATCTTTTAGATCCGAGTAAAATAAGAAATCTTTCCGACTGGTTTAAAAAGAAACGGCATGATAAAACTAACGGTGCAATAGATGTATACACATTAGATAATATGGTGTCTCGGATACAACAAATCATGCATCGTTTGGATTATGATCTTAATTCTGGAAGAGAACAAATAAAATATTCACAGGAACACAGAAATAAAAGAGAACAGGAAATTAAGGGTTCGCGTGGTGAATCATTGGTGGGTGTAGTAGGAAATTTAGTAGCGGATATGACGCGCAGACCTTCTTATAGTATTCATTTTGCCCGTGGACGTTCAAATTCTGACAACATTATTTCTTGTTGCTGTAAATTGATATGCAAGTAGTAGTTATTTTACATAGTGTAATCGTTGTTTCTCAGACAATTGGTTTCTTCCGCTCTTTTTTTGGCGTTCTCGATGCAGTCATTGATCGAGACGCCAAAGAAAGAGCTGCCTATACATGAAATGCGCGGAGAAAGTTCTGCAAGCAAGCGCTTTATAAGTTCAATCTTTTGCGAATATCCCACATGATATTGCGGAATAGCGCGCCAGGCGATCGCGTGGTGAACGACATCAGGCTTGGTTTTAACGCCCAGATGTTTTTCAATCGATTGAAGAGCGGCAGTCGCACGTGCTTGTTCATCGAACGCACACAACTCTGGACGATGGCTTCCTCCCATCATGACCGTTAATCGCGTTTCTGAGGGATGTCGATTTTGCCCTGGGAATACGCATGAATCCCAGATGACGCCTAAAATCTTTTCATTTTCTTGAGAAGGGATCAAATAGCCGAAACCCGATTTTTTCAATACCTGTTGACGGTAGCCGCAATGCACCATTGCAACGGAAGCGCTTTCGATCTCTTGCAGCATGCCTGCGAGCTTCTGCTGGTAAGGAGCCAACAAATTTGCAAGAGAATGGGCAGGCAATGTGGAAATAAGGTGAGAGGCGCGCGTCATCTGACCATTGGACAATTCAATATCAACGCCCTTTGAATCGAAATGTAAATTTTTGGGAAAACATGAGGTGACAATAGAGGCGTTTAAACGCTTGCTTAATTCATCCGTTAAAGTCTCCATGCCATTGCGAAATGAAAATATTCCTGCACGCTGAGCATTGCGCACAAAGGCGCTGACAGGCTCTTTGGGTTTACGTTTGCTGAATAATCCACGCGTCACTGATCCATATTGCTGTTCCAGTTGATGAATCGCAGGAAAACAAGATGCAATGGACAGCCGGCGCATATCACCCGCATAAATGCCCGAGACTATAGGATCGACTAATTTTTCCGCGATTTCCACGCTAAAACGCCTCGCCATAAAATCATAAATGCTTTCATCTTTACAAGCGTTTGGGGGTGTGCGCCAGTCGTGAATGGCGGCGGTTAAAAGTCCGCGCGTCAGGGAGGAAAATGGAAAAAAAAGAGGATTAGTCGGCAACTGAGCCAGCGTTTTATCGACGAAAAGATATTTTTTGCGGGCGGCCGGGTCTGCGATCACTATCTGATTTTGCAAACCAAGCTCTTCAACGAGCTGCAAGGTGATATACCCGTTGCCGGCGGCGCGGCAGCTGTGCGGCCCTAACTCAAAGAGGAAGCCGTCTTTTTCGACAGTTTGGATCCAGCCTCCAGTCCGCGTGCTTTTTTCAATAATGAGAACTGAAACTCCGCGCCGCCTTAAAAACCATGCCAGGGCTAACCCGCTGATTCCCGCCCCTAGGATGACTACATCATGATCATTGTTCATGACGATTTCACACACTCTACGAGGATTTTTACAGCGTCTGTTGGAGTGTCCGGATGAACGCCATGGCCAAGATTGAAAATATACCCTTTATCCCGACGCATGCCCCTTAAAATGCGAGTCGCTTCTTGACGAATCACAAATGGCTCTGCATATAAAATATCCGGATCTAGGTTGCCTTGCAGGGCAACCGTTGCAGGGATCGTCTGGCGCAACTGCGTGATGTCGACCTGCCAATCCAAACTGATGGCCGCCGGATTGAGAGCCGCCATTTGTTGTGCGAATACGGAAGATCCGCGGCAATACAAGACGACAGGAATTTTGGACGCATGAACGCCCTGCAGCAGCTTTTCTAAATAAGCTAATGAAAATTCCCGAAATTGCATATGTCCGAGAAAGTGCGCCCAAGAATCAAAAATTTGAATCGCTTGGATTCCTGATTCAATTTGCAGCCGGAGATAGGCGATTGTGCAGTCAGCGATTTTTGAGAGCAATCGATGAAAACTGGCCGGATCACGCAGCATCCATTGTTTTGTGCGTTTAAGGTCGCGGCTGGAGCCCCCTTCAATCATATAGCTGGCGACCGTGAAGGGAGCTCCGCAAAAACCGATCAAGGGAGCTTTTAAACAAGTGCGAAGCTGACGTACGGCTTGACCGACATAATCAAGTTTTTCTGAAACTTCCACTTGCGGCAGTTGGTCCACATCCTGAGCGTTGCGCAGGGGTCGTTCAATGATTGGACCAAGCTTATCTTCGAAACGCAAGCCAACCCCTAAGGCTTCAGCGACCACTAAAATATCTGAAAAAAGGATGGCTGCATCCATTTCAAACACGCGGACAGGCAGTTGAGTGATTTCAACCGCCAATTCGGGATTGCGGCACATCTCTAAAAAAGAGTGTTTAGCCCGCAAGGCGCGATACTCGGGCATATATCGCCCCGCTTGCCGCATCAGCCATATCGGGGGACGCCCGGCATTGCGGCCTTGCAACGCTTGCAATAAAAGATCGTTCATAGATTTAGCGTTTTACAAAATTCTATCCAGGATCGATTCGACGGTAAAGCCAAACTCCGCCGCCAGCTGGCGATAAGGGGCTGAAGCCCCATACCCTTCCATGCAGATTGCAACGCCATCGGCTCCGATGTATTTATGCCATCCTTGGGAAACGCCCGCTTCGATGCTTACGCGACGACCTGTATTGGCTCCAAAAACGCTTTTTTTGTATTCGGGACCTTGCTGTTCAAAAATTTCCCAGCATGGCATGGAGATGACACGCACCTCTTTTCCCAGTTTTTCCAATTCAGCTGCGACATCCAGGGCCAGCCACACCTCAGATCCGGTTGCAACCAAAGTAAAATCAGCTGGACCATTTTCTTTTTTGATCACATAAGCTCCGCGTCCCATTCCATTGGCATAGGAAACATCGGTTTGGGGCAGTTCAGGAAGGTTTTGGCGGGAAAGCGCCAACGCCGTCGGTCCTGCGTAGCGCAAGGCCGCTATCCAGGCCATTTTCACCTCATGCGCGTCCGCCGGGCGGATCACATGCAAGTTGGGAATCGCCCGGAGGGAAGCCAGCTGCTCGATCGGCTGATGCGTCGGACCATCTTCTCCAAGGAAGATGGAATCGTGGGTGAATTGATAGATCACCTGTTCTTTCATTAAAGAGCAGAGCCTAATGGCGTTGCGCATGTAATCAGAGAAAGTCAAAAATGTGCCGACAAACGGCGTGAACATGCGCGTTTGAGCCAATCCTGTGGCCATGGTTCCCATGCAAAATTCGCGCACGCCGAATTTGATGTTGCGTCCTGTAAATACACCCGGAGTGATGACAGGAAATTTTTTCATCATTGTCAGATCCGAGCATGAGAGGTCGGCCGAACCGCCAATCAGCTGAGGCAAAAGATCTGCAAGCGCATTGATTACATCTTGAGAAACTTTTCTACCGGCGACAGATGTGGGCGTTTGAATCGCTTTTAGTTTTTCCTCCAGATCATTAGGAAGCCGCAAATGGGCCATCGCCTCATACTCGCGCAATTTGTCCGGATAGGCCCTGGCCCAGGCGTCGAATTTTTTGTTCCAAGCCTGTTCCGCCGCCACATCCTGGGCTAGTTTTTTTTTAAAGAAATCGCGCACCGATTGCGGGATGAAAAAAGCTTCTTCCGGCCAACCCAAAGCCGTCTTTGCAGCCTTCACCTCTTCGGCGCCCAATGGAGAGCCGTGAACTTTATAGGTGCCCGCTTTGTTGGGGGCGCCTTTTCCGATGATCGTTGTTGCAATAATCAGGCAAGGCCGCTGCTGTTTTTCACGCGCTCGCGTTATTGTTGTTTGAAGGGCGTCAAGGTCAGCGCCGTCGACTTCATAAACGTCCCATCCATATGCTTGGTAGCGCATTTTAGTGTTTTCAGAACAACATTCGTTGAGAGGTCCATCTAATGAAACATGGTTGGAATCATAAATGACGATCAAGTTGTCGAGCTTGAGATGTCCGGCAAGCGATGACACTTCTGAGGTTGCCCCTTCCATGATGCAGCCGTCGCCCACCAGAACAAACACCTTGCTGTCAAAAATAACGTGTTCCGCGGTATTGAAACGCGCTCCGAGCATTTTTAAACCTAGGGCCGTCCCCGCCGCATTTCCAAGTCCTTGTCCTAAAGGTCCTGTAGTGGTTTCGACTCCTTCGGTTTCACGGGACTCAGGGTGTCCAGGCGTATGCGAATGAAGCTGTCGAAAATTTTTGATCTCCTCTAGGGAGAGATTGAAGCCGGCAAGGTGCAAACAGGCGTAGAGCAGCATGGAGCCGTGGCCTGCGGAGAGGATAAAGCGGTCGCGATTCATCCATTTTGGATTTTTTGGGTTGTGTTTCAATACGCATCCATATAGATAGGCGCCGATCTCCGCGCATCCCATGGGGAGGCCAGGGTGTCCTGAATCCGCCTTTTGCACCGCTTCCATTGCCAATACGCGAATTGTATTGGCGGTTTTGCTCAATATTTGTTTAAGTTCTGCATCCATCATTGTGTGAATATTTCCTGCTGTTAAACGGAGTTTTCTTTCAGCATACAGAAGCTGGAATTTAGACGCCAGAATTCAGAATAATGAGAATAACGATTTACAAAAAAATTGGCTGACATCTAAATTCAAATTTAGAGACGCTTCATTTTGAAAAACAATCAGAGAGATATCTTATGTTTGATAAATTCACCAATCGCGCTAAACAAGTCATCAAGTTAGCTAAACGGGAAGCGCAACGCTTAAATCACAATTACTTAGGCACAGAACACGTTCTGCTTGGATTATTAAAACTAGGTCAAGGCGTTGCGGTCAATGTTCTGCGCAACCTGAATATCGATTTCGACACCGTCCGCAATGAAGTTGAAAAGCTGGTCGGATACGGCCCTGAGATCCAGGTTTATGGAGACCCTGCATTAACCGGAAAAGTTAAAAAAGTATTCGAGTACGCCAATGAAGAAGCTGCAAATCTTAACCACAATTATGTCGGAACTGAACACCTGCTCTTAGGACTCCTGCGGCAGACAGACGGCGTGGCGGCGCAGGTTCTTGAAAACCTTAACGTCAACCTAAAAGAAGTGCGCAAAGAGGTCCTTAAGGAACTTGAAACCTTTAACTTGCAATTGCCGCCTATCGGCGGACCCACCGCCGGAAGCTCCGGCGCGACAGCCTCCGCAGGCGCCGGCGCGCAGAATAAACCATTTGAAAAGACAAACACCAATGGCAGCGATAAGATGCCCGCTTTAAAAGCGTATGGGCATGATTTGACTGAGATGTGCCGCGAAGGCAAAATGGACCCTGTCATCGGCCGAAAGGAGGAAGTTGAAAAACTGATTTTGATTCTTTGCCGCCGCCGCAAGAACAATCCGGTTCTGGTAGGGGAGGCCGGCGTAGGAAAAACAGCTATCGTTGAGGGGTTGGCGCAGGCTATCGTCAAGGGGGAAGTTCCTGATAATCTTCGCAAAAAACGGCTGATCACGCTTGACCTGCCTCTGATGATCGCTGGAACCAAGTACCGCGGACAATTTGAAGAACGCATCAAAGCGGTGATGGATGAGATCAAGAAGAATGGCAACGTTCTTTTATTTATTGATGAATTGCACACCATTGTGGGAGCTGGAGCGGCTGAAGGAGCCATCGACGCTTCCAATATTCTTAAGCCGGCTTTATCGCGCGGAGAAATCCAGTGCATCGGCGCAACGACTTCCGATGAGTACCGCAAGCACATTGAAAAAGATGCGGCTTTGGAACGACGGTTTCAGAAGATTTTCGTAAAACCCCCGAGCATTTTGGAAACAATTGAAATTTTATGCGGTTTAAAAAACAAATATGAAGAGCATCACAAGTGCTTCTATGAACCGGAATCTTTAGAAGCCGCCGCTGTTCTTTCCGATCGCTATGTCCATGGACGTTTCTTACCCGATAAAGCGATCGATTTAATGGACGTCGCCGGCGCTAAAATGCGTATCGCCATGATGAATCAGCCGCTTGACCTTAGCAAACTCGATGCGGAAATTGAAGATACGCGTCTTGCGAAGGAAGACGCGATCAGCAAACAGGAATATGAAAAAGCGGCAAAATTACGCGATAAAGAGAAAACGCTCATCGATCAGCAAAAAAAGGTGCGCGCCGAGTGGGAAGTCAACAAAGAAGAGCACGAAGTCATGGTGTCCGCTGAAGACATCGCCACAGTGGTCGCTAAAGAAACGGGCATCCCTCTTGACCGCTTGACCGAAGGAGAAACGCAAAAAGTGATGCATATGGAAGAGCACTTGCGGCAAAGCATCATCGGGCAGGATGAGGCTGTGCGCACAGTTTGCCGCGCTATCCGCCGCAGCCGGGCCGACATTAAAGATCCAAAACGCCCGATCGGCGCCTTTTTGTTCTTGGGTCCAACTGGGGTGGGTAAAACGCTCTTGGCCCGCCTTTTGGCCATACAGTTGTTTGGCGGAGAAGACGCTTTAATCCAAGTGGATATGTCCGAATACATGGAGAAATTCGCTGTCAGCAGGATGACAGGATCGCCTCCGGGCTATGTCGGTCATGAAGAGGGTGGACAATTAACAGAGCAAGTGCGTCAACGTCCATATTCGGTTGTGCTGTTTGATGAAATTGAAAAAGCCCATCCTGATGTATTGGACATCTTACTGCAGATTTTGGAAGAGGGACGGCTGACAGACGCCTTTGGTCGGGAAATAGACTTCCGCAATACGATCATTGTCATGACATCCAATGTCGGAGCCGACCTTATTCGGAAAGGCTCTGAAGTCGGCTTTGGCGCGCGAGAGGAGTCTTTGGACTATGAACAAATTAAGGAAAAAATTCTGGCGGCTGTAAAAAAACAGTTCAAACCTGAATTTCTTAACCGCCTCAATGATATCATCATCTTCCATCCTCTCAACAAAGTTGAATTGCTCCGCGTCATTGAACTGGAGGTAACAAAATTGCAAGCGCGCATCAACAAACGTCAGCTCTTCATCACCTTGGATGACGCCTCGAAAAACTTTCTTGTTGAGAAAGGATTCCAACCGGAGATGGGCGCACGGCCATTGCGTCGCACCATTGAGCAATATCTTGAAGATCCGCTTGCTGAAAAGGTGCTGGTCAACCCCAATGAGGGGCGCCGCTGCCTCGTCACAGTTGAAGGGGATCATCTTGTTCTTGTCGATCAGGAAGTGTTTCCATTGCATCGAGAAAGCCTTATTAAATCAGCCGCAAAGGCCGATAAAGGCCGGTAGTTTTTAAACATCGTGTAAGAATTGGTTAAACGCGCCCGCGTCCTATTACCCATAAGTTAAAAAATGAGCGCTTACGCCTCTCTGTGCGCTCTGTGGGCTCTGTGGTAGCCAAAGAGCTTTAATATGATTCAATTTAAGGTTTTATATCCACCACAGAGCCCACAGAGCGCACAGAGAGGGGTAAGCGCTCATTTTTTAACTTATGGGTAATAGGATGCGCGCCCGTGCCCGAAATTAAGCTTCTCTGCAACACCCCCCATAAAACAACGAGTATTTCGATAAAACATCCCCCATAAAATAGCATTTCTTGTAAGATAAAGAAAAACAGGGGCATGGTTCAAGAATAAGCGCAAATGGATAACACTTTTTTATGCCGTCCTTACAGGACTCAGCTCTTTATTTGTATGACCCAGGCCTTCGCTCCGCTTCGACCTGGGCTGTAACATTCCGGTCCTTCGGACCTTTAGGAATAGTTTACACAGGTTCGAAGGACCGAAATATTACAGCCCAGGTCGAAGCGAAGCGAAGGCCTGGGTCATACAAATAAAGAGCTGAGTCCTGTAAGGACGGCATAAAAAAGTGTTACCTTGGTTTGAACCATGCCAAAACGGGGGATATATTTATGCGTAGGACAATTGAACCTATTTTGAAAAAATGGAAAGATCAAGTTGATCGGCTGCCTATTATTTTACGCGGAGCAAGACAAGTTGGAAAAAGTTTTACAGTTGAGAAGTTCGGAAATGAGCATTTTGAATCATTAGTTGTTGTCAATTTCGAGTTTCGTCCTGAACTTGCAGCATGTTTTGATACTCTTGATCCGCTTTCTATCTGCGCTAAATTAGAAATTCTATGTAAAACGAGGATCATCCCCGGTAAAACTTTGCTTTTTCTGGATGAAATACAGAATTGTCCTAAAGCGATTATGGCTATGCGTTATTTTAAGGAGAAGCTGCCGGAGCTTCATGTGATCGCTGCAGGATCTCTGCTTGAATTCGCCCTTCATGAAGAACAATTCTCATTTCCTGTCGGACGCGTGCAATTCCTTTATCTCAAACCGATGTCATTCTATGAATACTTAAGTAGTCAAAACCATGACAGACTTATTGAATTTATGGATCAAGTTAATGTAGATCAAATCATTGAACCTGTTATTCACGAACAGCTGCTTACCCTTCTACGACAGTACATTCTCATCGGCGGCATGCCCATGATTGTAAGACGTTTTTTAGATACGCATTCATTTTTAGAATGCCAACTTCTTTTAGGTAGTTTATTGGAAACGTATCGTTCTGATTTTCCAAAATATGCAACGAAAACACAATACAAACAAGTCCAACTGTTTTTTGAAAAAGCGCCAGGATTAGTTTCTCAACATTTTAAATACAGCCATGTCAGTCCGGAACATCGTTCTGCAGATCTTAAAATTGCGTTGGAGCAGTTGGGTTGGGCGGGCTTGCTTCATAAGGTGACCGCTACGAGCGCTTCAGGCATTCCTTTAATGGCCCATGCCAAAGAAAATAAATTCAAATTGCTGTTTTTAGATATAGGTCTTGTGAACTGCGCCGATAAACTCGAGTTTCAAACAGTGTGGGATACTCAGTTGCTTCAAATCAATGCGGGCGCGCAGGCGGAACAACTGGTTGGTCAGGAATTGCTGGCATATGCTGATCCTTACGTAAACTCACAATTATTTTACTGGGAAAGAGAAAAAAAGGGCTCCATAGCGGAAGTGGATTATGTCATTCAAGTTGGACGGCAAATCATTCCTATTGAGGTGAAAGCCGGCGCGACAGGCAGTCTCAAATCGTTGGCTCAGTTTCTTTCTGATAAGCGACAACCTTTTGGCGTGCGCATCTCGCAGCATCCCCTTTCCTTTCATGATCGCATTTTATCTGTGCCGCTTTATCTAATCAGTCAGCTCTCCCGATTAATTCAGCAGACAAGCGCGAAGATTGCAACATGAATTACACGTTTTTCATTTGAAAAACGTGTAATATATCACGTTTTTCCAATGAAAAACGCATAAGATCATCACATTTCATGAAGGAATAGTTGCTTTTTGTCTAGAAATCGTTCATATTGAGGAGATGAAGAGAGACATTTATCAGCTGCTTGAAAAGTGGAAACGATCCACACGACGCAAACCATTAATATTAAACGGGGCTAGACAGGTTGGGAAAACGTATTCTCTAAAGTATTTTGGTAAAACATCTTACGAGAAAATGGCTTACCTGAATTTTGAAAGAGATGAAAAACTCGCTCAATATTTCGAAGGAGCTTTGGACCCCAAGCAACTCATAAAAATCATCAGCATTCATACGGAAATAGAGATCGAACCCGATAATACTCTGCTGATTTTTGATGAAATTCAAAACTGCCCGAAAGCGCTCAATAGTCTGAAATATTTTTGCGAAGAAGCGAACGAATATCATGTTGTCGCCGCAGGTTCACTTTTAGGCGTTAAAACAGCCGGAGAAAGAGGCTTTCCCGTTGGAAAGGTCAACTTTCTTCACTTGTATCCCTTGACGTTTTTCGAATTTCTCTCTGCCTTGGGTCAAGAAAAAACACGGTTATTTTTAGAAGAATATCACACCTATGAGCCGATTCCAAATCCAATGCATGAGAAGTTAATCCAACTATTGAAATTTTACTTTTTTATTGGAGGAATGCCAGAGGCCGTCGCCGAATATGCCAAGACTGAAAAATTGAGTGTTGTCAGAGAAATTCAATTGGAAATTTTAAATGCTTATGAAAAAGACTTTGCGAAACATGCGCCGCCCCATGAGATAATGAAGATCACCACAGTCTGGAAACAGGTTCATCGTCAACTGGCGAAGGAAAATA
>Ga0207104_1229_pt1 | contig 13325 bp, 13 predicted proteins | sample Alteio_BWMinHeat_79_FD_153538 | JGI IMG/M metagenome (GOLD analysis project Ga0207104, IMG submission 153538) | Enriched cells from forest soil in Barre Woods Harvard Forest LTER site, Petersham, Massachusetts, United States -... | ecosystem: Environmental > Terrestrial > Soil > Temperate forest >...
CCACACCTGCGGTTCCGCTCGCTTGGGCTCGCTACACCTTAGTGTGGGCTACATAATGAGAGAAATAATGATGCAAAAATGATTAAAACATCAAACTTTTGTCTTCCTAGGCAAAGAAATAATCGCTTCGCGTGTAAGCAAGCATATCAAAAATGCAATGTTTTGAGAATATTTATATTCTTGTAAAATACAATTTTCTTTACGTTGTAACTTGTTTTATTTGGGGAACGGAGAAAATCATGGATGTTGAAATTTTAGCGCGCCTTCAATTCGCTCTGACGATTATGTTCCATTACATCTATCCTCCATTGAGCATCGGATTGGGATTAATCCTGGTCATCATCGAGGCTCAATATTTAAAAACCAAAGATCCCGCCTACAAACAAGCGACGAAGTTCTGGACAAAGGTTTTCGCGCTCACCTTCGCCATTGGAGTGGCTACGGGGATTGTCATGGAATTTGAATTCGGCACTAATTGGGCCTCCTATTCACGCTATGTTGGCGACGTATTTGGAAGCGCGCTTGCCGCTGAAGGCGTGTTTGCATTCTTTCTTGAATCAGGCTTTCTAGCCATCCTTCTGTTCGGATGGGACCGCGTCGGACCAAAAATGCATTTTTTTTCCACGCTCATGGTTTGTTTAGGAGCCCACTTCAGCGCCATTTGGATCGTTGTCGCCAATTCTTGGATGCAAACTCCCGCTGGATACCATATCGTTGGAGAAGGCGTGGACGCCCGCGCGGAAATCATCGATTTTTGGGCCATGGTGTTCAATCCATCCTCCATGGATCGGCTGGCGCATACCGTCATCGGATGCTGGCTAGCGGGAGCTTTTTTAGTGATTAGTTTATCCGCATACTACATTCTAAAAAATAAATTCATAGAATTCGCCACAATTTCGTTGAAAGCGGGCTTAACCGTTGCAGTGATCGCTGTTCTTCTTCAGGGCGTGAGCGGAGATTCCTCCGCGCGCGGCGTGGCGGTCAATCAGCCGGCCAAACTAGCGGCGATTGAAGGAATATATCACACCGAGAGGGGGGCTTCGCTCTCATTGTTTGGCCTTCCAAATACGGCGCAAGAGAAAGTCGATTATGAGCTGTCCATTCCTAAGGCGCTTAGTTTCTTGGCTTTTCACGATACGTCGGCGGAAATTAAAGGCCTTGATCAATTTCCAAAAAAGGACTGGCCCAATGTAGCCGTTGTCTTTCAAACATATCATCTGATGATTGCAATGTGGGTTTTGATGCTGCTGTCGACAATTTTAGCGCTGTCTCTATGGCGACGGCGACGCTTGTTCACATGCACATGGGCGCTCCGACTTTTAGTCGTCTCCGTCATTTTCCCCCAAATCGCCAATCAAGCCGGATGGATGACCGCCGAGATGGGACGCTATCCTTGGATCGTACAAGATCTGCTGCGCATTTCTGAAGGCTTATCTAAAATCGTCACTGCAAATCAGGTCTTAGGCTCCATTATCATGTTTGGCGTCGTTTATTCGTTATTATTTATTTTATTCATCTATCTGCTTACAGAAAAATTCAAACATGGCCCTATTGATATCGAAAATTCCACGCCCTATCATCAGCAACATATCGCAATGAAGGAGATTTCGCATGAACAACATCCTGGTTGACTTAGAAGCTCTTTGGTTTGTCGTGATTGTCATTCTGATGGCGGGTTACGCCATTTTGGATGGTTTTGATTTAGGCGTAGGGATGCTGCATCTCTTTTCAAAAAAAGATGAAGAACGTCGCGTTATGCTTAATTCAATTGGTCCGGTCTGGGATGGAAATGAAGTCTGGTTGGTCACGGCGGGTGGAGCTCTGTTTGCCGGATTTCCGCATGTCTATGCAACGCTTTGTTCAGGCTTTTACGAGCCTTTGATGTTGCTGTTGAGCTCTCTTATTTTTCGGGCGGTGGCCATCGAATTCCGCAGCAAGCAGCCGATGGCGTGGTGGCGCTGGACGTGGGATGTCTTATTTAGCTTAGCGAGCCTGCTGATCGCTCTTTCATTAGGCATAGCCATAGGCAATATGATTCGTGGAATACCTCTGGGACCTCATAAAGAATTCACCGGAGATCTCTTCGATCTGCTGGATCCCTATTCATTGTTGATCGGAGTCATGGCGGTAGCCCTTTTCAGCATGCATGGCGCCATTTATATCTTAATGAAGACGGAAGGAGAACTCCACGATAAACTTCGTGAATGGGTTAATCCTTCCATCATTTTTTTTATTATGTGTTACGCGGTTGCTACAATGACGACATTGATCTATATGCCTCATATGACGGAAACGATTAAAGAGAGGCCTCAATTTTTTATTGTGGGATTGATCAATATGTTCGCCATTGCAAACATTCCACGTGAAATCCAACGTGGACGAGATGGCATGGCGTTCGCTTCCTCTTGCGTGAATATTCTTTGCCTGATGTCTCTCTATGCCATCGGCACATTCCCCAACATCGTGCGCGCCAGCAATGACCCGGCCAACCTGAGCCTAACGATATTTAATTCGTCATCTTCTCAATTGACGTTGGAAATTTTAATGCTGATGGCGATTATAGGGATTCCTATCGTCTTGACTTATACCGTTTCCGTGTATTGGATTTTCCATGGAAAAGTCCGGTTGGATTCCACTAGTTATTAATTTAGTTTAAATAAATTAATATCTTTTAGATTTCATTATTTACATTATTTCTTTGCTATTAAATTAAATTTTTGATATAATCACTTTATTCATAAATAATAATATCGCAGGAGAAGTTTTATGTCGGTTCCTATAATAAATAAAGCTAGGGAATTTGAATTACATCCCGTGGTTGAATTGCCAAGACACTTCCATTCAAATGAGCCAGTCCGGAAAATGCAAAATGAAGCAATGCAAAACGCGAGAGGAGAAGAGACTGAAACTGATAATTTACAAATAGGTTTTCTAGTATGCACAGGCATTGCAGGTTTTATTGGAATCGTTAAAGTCTTTTTAATTGTTTTTTCGGTAGCCAGTAACCCTTTAAGCATAGCTGTAATAATAGCTATTGCCTTATTCTGTATAGGCCTACTATGTCTAATGGCGCGACACGATGAAAGAAAAAGCAATGGACTAGAGAGTGACACAGGTATAGTGTTTTTAAAGGGACTGGGAGTTGCGGTTCTTTCCCCGATTTTCATGCTGCCGTTAGCGCTTTCTATACTTTTTCACGTGGACTGCATAAGTTGTTTTTTCCTTTGCGGCAGGTCTAGCAAAGAAAACAAATGAAAATCCGTACATCTTACAGTGCATTTGCATTAGGGAGTTTTTAAAGAAGTCAATTCGAGGAATTTGCAAATGCTGTCTTTGCGCTCTTGTTCCGAACGCGCGGCAGGTATGTCTTTATTGATTTCTTTATAGATTGACTTCTTCACTAAATCAGAAAGCATGTTTCGAAGCTCTCCCAAAAATTGCGGGGGGGCGATCAAAGCTAGCTTGGAAAATTCATTATCGCATTTCGCTTTGTGCAAGAGCTCGGCAAGTTGACGCGCAAAAATTTGCTGTTCATGCATATGGACATCGACTTCAGTTCCTAGGGCATGTCGATTGCCTCCTCGCCTGTCAAAACTGCGACCCGGCCTATCGGACAAGATCTTGCCGCTTTTCTCTCGGCCATCTGGAAAATCAATATGATATATTCTCTCCATGTCATGGCCATTGTTTATAGCAAAAATATCCGCTGAGCTGCTGTTGGCAACCATTACCCATGATGCTGTCATAAAGAACCTCCGCTTATAAGACTTTTTCGGCCATGATCGCCTTTAATAATAAGTTACTTGAAATAGATATAATTTGAAAGCCTCAAATGTCTTAGACACTGTAGCGTAGACTTCAGTCTGCGCTTGTTTACGCAGGTTTTAACCTGCGTTTGTTTTGCGGGTTTCAACCCGCAAAAAGCAAAGTTAGCGGACAAGGCCGGAGCGCACCCTTACAGTAGTTTTCATGCGTCATCCTGCTTTGCGGGTTGAAACCCGCAAAAACAAACGCAGGTTAAAACCTGCGTAAACAAGCGCAGACTGAAGTCTACGCTACATAAATAAATGTCCGAAAAAAAGCCAAAATCAAAAAAATAGCCTTTGATTTTTCGCCTAGCTAAAATAAACAAATAGCTATAATCTATAGTCATGATTTAAACAATTATATAAGGAGATTTATTATGACATCAAGAATAGAGACTGTTAAAATAGAAATTGCTAATTCGGGAACAATACAACCCGTTGTAAGGACTGCCCCCCCAATAGGCTCTTTACCGAAAGAACTCATTAAGCAAATTTTTTCCTTTTTGAACCAGCGCGATCTACAAGCTGTTGCATCCGTAAACCAAACAATGAAGACCAGCGCAATAACGGCAGCTAATGATAGTGAGCTCTCTTCCATAAAGAATTTTATCCAGTCTCTAATTCAGAACTTAAATGTAGAAACATTCCCTGTGGAAAAGAATTTACTTACAGAGATTTCTCAAAACATAACCCCTCAGAACAACTTGCTATTGCTGAAAGGCTATATTTTGGATGTAAAAAACCAATTAATCAACGTAATAAAAACCTTGGATACACCAACAGCAAATAATCTAAGGGATCAGATACAACCTCCCAAATCCATGGAAGATATTTTTAAGTTGTCTGCAATTGAAAGACGAATAGATGAAGCTAATCTCATTCCTGACGAGCTCGAAAGCGTGTATGCTCTTCGAGCGATTGCTCAAGCTTTAGTGCGGGCTGGCAACATTAACAGAGCAATTGCTGTTGCGACGTCGATTCCTAACGAGATTGTAAGAGGGTGGGCTCTTCAAGATATTGCTAAAGCTTTAACGCAGGCTGGCAACATTAACAGAGCAATCACTGTTGCGACGTTGATTCCTGACCAGGACACAAGAGAGCGTTATCTTCGAATCCTCTCCAATTCTTAGTAGCTGTCCTCTGGCCCTGAACCACGCAGGCCGAAGCGTACCCTTACAGTAGTTTTCATGCGCCATCCTGCTTTGCGGGTTGAAACCCGCAAAAACAAACGCAGGTTAAAACCTGCGTAAACAAGCGCAGACTGAAGTCTACGCTACAAACCCAGTTACAAACCCAGTTGTTTAGAAAATCAGGGATGAGCTATCATATTGGGCATGTTGGTTTTAGGATTGGAAAGCACATGCGATGAGACAGCCTGCGCAATCGTAGCGGATGGCCGGCGAATTCTATGCAATGTTGTGTCATCCCAGATTGATTTACATGCGGAATATGGCGGAGTCGTCCCGGAATTGGCTTGCCGCCGCCATGTCGATATCATCATTCCCGTAATCGATCAAGCTCTTTCACAGGCCGGCGTCACCCTTGCCAATATTGACCTAATTGCAGTCGCTCAAGGTCCTGGACTGATCGGAGCCCTGCTTATTGGACTCAACACCGCCAAAGCTCTATCTTTATCCCTAGGCATTCCATTTATTGGCGTCAATCACATCGAAGCGCATCTATACGCCACCCTCATGTCGCATGAACGGCCAGTCTCCTACCCCTGTCTCGGCGTCGTCTTATCCGGAGGCCATACCGCTTTGGTGCAGATGCTCGCTCCGGGACGACACGCTCTCATTGCGGAAACAGTTGACGACGCCATCGGAGAAGCCTTTGACAAAACAGCAAGAATCTTAGGGCTTCCCTATCCGGGCGGTCCGCAAATTGAAGCTTTAGCGCGCCAAGGCGATCCTTTGGCCTACCCTTTTAAGGCCGGTCAAGTCAAAAGCAAACCTCTTCATTTTTCTTTCAGCGGCTTGAAAACGGCCGTTTTATATGCAAGCCAAGAAAAAACACTTTCACCGCAGAACAAAAACGATATCGCCGCTTCATTCCAACATGCTGCATTTAAAGATGTTATTCGCAAAGCAGGGCTGGCTGCCGCTCAATGCGGATGCTCCACGCTGTTATTTGGAGGCGGCGTCACCAATAACCAATGGCTGCGTAAAATGTTTGCGGACAACAGCCCTGGGTTGCAACAGCTTTGGCCTTCAGCAGGGTTAAGCCTTGACAATGCCGCCATGATCGCCGGCTTAGGTTATCATATTTATCGCGATCGCGGCTCCGGCGACGCCCTGGAAATTGACGCTTTTTCACGCAATATATGGAACGATTGCTGAAAAATTACTGTTTGACTTGATTTTTAATGAAACAATTTCGTATGATCTTGTTCTTAATAAACACTATTTGGAGAGCTTAGAATGGCCAGTAAACGAGAAAACATCAAATTAAAAAGTTCAAAAAGTCATCATCATTATTTTACAAAAAAAAATAAGACGCAGACGCCGGAGCGATTGGAACTTAAAAAATATGATCCAGTTGTCCGCGAGCACGTTATATTCAAAGAGACTAAATAATTTAGACTCTTAAAAGGACGTAGTTCAAAAATAAGCAAAACAAGTAACATTTTTTATGTCGTCCTTACAGGACTCAAGCGCTTATTGGAATAACCCAGGCCTTCGCTCCGCTGCGACCTGGGCTGTAACATTCCGGTCTTTCAGACCTTTAGGAATAATTTAGACAGGTCTGAAAGACCGGAATGTTACAGCCCAGGTCGCAGCGGAGCGAAGGCCTGGGTTATTCCAACAAGCGCTTGAGTCCTGTAAGGACGACATAGAAAGTGTTGCCCTGATTTGAACCATGCCCTGAAAAGCAGTCCAGACATTAATTTTGTAAGCGCTTGGTGTTATGTTTGAGTTGTCCATTGCATTCAAGTACCTTGCTCCGCGCCGACGACAGCTGTCTGTTTCGATAATCAGCTTGATTTCCATTCTAGTCATTGCCCTAGTTGTTTGGCTCATTGTCGTCTTTTTTTCGGTCACGCACGGCTTGGAAAAAAGCTGGATCCAGAAATTAATCGCCCTCACGGCCCCGGTCCGCATCACCCCTACTGAAGCCTATTACCACTCCTATTATTATCAAGCCGACAGCGTCAGCGCCGAATCCAATTATACTCTCAAAACAATTGGTGAAAAGTTAATAGCGGCTCAAACTGATCCGTATGATGAGAATGTCGACGGAGAACCTCCGAAACACTGGAACGCCCCTGATCGCAATTTGGATGGCTCCCTCAAGGATCCGGTGAAGCTGGCGTTCCAAGCGATTGGTTCTCTGACAGGGGTTCCGGGACTAACTGCGCATGATTTTGAAATGACTGTCAGCAACTTGCGATTGCGTCTTGTGCGCAATCATGCCGGCGAAGAGCCAAATCAGGCATTTTTATCCCAAGCCGCCTACGTCGGGTCATTGGAACCCGATAATGCAAGCATCGTGCAGGCTCTATTGCCGCCTACAGCGGAGGACCTTGACAATACCCTCTCTATGCTCACTGTAGCCTCTACTAATATCCAGGAGGATAATCCTGAAGATCTTCCGCAGTTAAACGCCAGACTGGCAAAAGAGCAGCTGCAGCGTTTTTTTGGATCGGTTCGCGTCAAAGAACTTAAAACCCCGCCTCAAGGGTGGATGCTTCCAAAGCGGCTGCTGCCGGCGCATGCGCAATTTACCGTTGTAGTGGCATTGAAAAATGACCACATCATCAAATTGATTGTTCCGGCGCATGCAAATGAAGCTGTTCTTATTCAAAAAAATCTCGAAGCCGCTAAGCAAAAAACCTATATTGGACAGCTTGAAATCGTCAATGGCGAAATGAAATTGCTGCATGCCGACATCGCGGAGTCGCTTCCGTTGTCCACTCCTCTTGTGATTGAACAAGGCGTTTCTTTTCCTGTTGAGCTAGCGCAGGCTTCGCTGGAGCAAGCAAGTCATATCCGTGACGTGCGTTTTAATATAATTTTCCAGTTGCAAGGAGTCGCGCTGAAAGGCGAAGTCTCTTATGGGCACTTAGCGATTAGCCAAGCCGATGTGATGCATCGCTATCAGCAGTCTCCGCAGCATCAACCGTTATGGACATATGCGATTCAAAACGGCAAAGAGATTCATTTGACTATTCCTTCCGATCCACATAATGGAGATGGAATTTTATTGCCAAAAAGTTTCAAGGAAGCGGGAACTCTAATGGGAGACAGAGGTTACCTCTCCTATTTTGCCCCAACTATTAGTTCCGTGCAGGAGCAGCGACTTCCCATTTATGTAGCGGGTTTTTATGATCCGGGCATTATTCCAATAGGCGGCAAATATGTATTGGCGACCCAAGAGGTCACAAGCTTAATCCGCGCCTCGCATAATCAGGAAGACACTACGCTCAGCAATGGCATCAACATTCGGTTTGACAACCTGGAGCAAGCGGATCAGATTAAAGCGGAACTGCAAGCGGCTTTTGATAAAGCCGGAATCGCCCGTTATTGGCGCATTGAAACTTATAGGGAATTTGATTTTACAAAGGATCTCATCCAGCAATTGCATAGCGAACGCAATTTATGGACCTTGATTGCAACGGTGATCATCATTGTGGCCTGTTCAAACATCATTTCGATGTTGATTATTTTGGTAAATGACAAGAAATTAGAGATAGGGATTTTACGTTCAATGGGAGCTTCGTCAACAAGCATCGCTCTAATTTTCGGATTATGCGGCATGGTGATGGGAATGGTAGGCAGCATGCTGGGAATGTCGCTCGCCATTTTGACATTGCATAATTTGCAAGGATTGCTTGACCTTATCAGCCGCCTGCAAGGGCATCAATTGTTCAATCCTGTTTTTTATGGAAACACCTTGCCAAGCGAAGTGAGCGTGGAAGCCTTAATTTTTGTCGTGATCGCCACTACGATTATTTCGCTCCTTGCTGGATTGATTCCAGCCGCCAAAGCAAGCATGCTTAAGCCCTCTTCAATTCTTAGGTCGGAATAATCAGATGAACAGAAAAATCGCCTTAAAAGCTCAAAATTTACATAAGACTTTTTACCATCCCATTAAGGCGTCTATAATACGCGGGATCGATTTGACAGTGCATCAAGGAGAGGCTGTAGCGATTACAGGTCGTTCCGGAGAGGGCAAGAGTACGCTGCTGCAACTGCTAGGCGCTTTGGAAACACCTTGTCGCGGTGTTTTAGAAATCGCTGAGCAACCTGTAACGCGCCTAAACAAATCGAAAATTCGCAATAAACATATCGGCTTTATTTTTCAATTTTTTCACCTTTTGGAAGATTATACAGCCTTGGAAAATACGCTTATGCCTGCATGCATTGCCCGACGCGATATCAGCAAAGGCAGTGAAGCTTACCAGCGCGGCCAGGAACTGCTGGAGCATGTTGGTTTAACCGAGCGCGCGCATTTTAATGCGAAATTGCTCTCCGGAGGAGAAAAACAGCGCGTAGCCATTGCACGCGCGTTCTGCAATGACCCGGACATTATCTTTGCTGATGAGCCATCAGGCAACCTTGACAAGGAGACCGCCGCCCAGATTCATACCCTATTGCTGGATGTTGCACGGCGAGGAAATAAAAGCATCGTCATCGTGACTCACGATCCTGATCTTGCCGGCCTGTGCCATAGCAATTACATTCTACAAAATGGTCTTCTGATTTGACGAGTCTCAAGGGGTGATTCAACGCAAAGGCGCAAAGATGCAAAGGCGCGAAGAGATTGAATCTATTACCAATATTTAACAAGTAGCTAATTTAGAAAATATAAAAATATTAATTTATATATATTAATTACTTGTTAGGAATTGGTAATAGATTCAATCTCTTCGCGCCTTTGCATCTTTGCGCCTTTGCGTTGAATCACCCCTCGAAACTCGTCAAATCCTTGCTAGACATTACGATTCATTTTTTGTGTGGGTTGTGTGGGTGCGAATGCGGATGCTTCGAGATGGCGCGTCGAACCCCGTTTGCCATTGTTACAGTCGTTGGAGGTTCTTTTGTTTCTGGAGTTTTTTCGACTTTTTGTTCAGCAACAGGTTGAATCCGGCGTCCATTGAGGTCTCTTGGAATCGGATTCGACAAATAGAGGTTTAGTCGAGACGACACTGTAGGCGTTCGCATTAAAGGCAGAGGCGGAGCCTCTATAGATCTATTGTACATCCCGGGAGGTTTATTGTAGATCCCAGGAGGTCCACCGCGCATCCCAGGAGCCTGAACAACGCTACGAACATTGCCACTAGTATTCTGCAACGTGCCCGTGGAACTCTTCGGGACGTCATAAACCGAGCTGCTAACCTGCGACGGCGGCGCATTATCACTGGACTGAACAACAATTGGAGGAAAGGGACTAAAAGAGGGGAAAACTGACATTTTGCATCTCCTTTTTAAAATGTTATACGATCATTCATTAATAAAGTGACAACCTTCTGCAATCAAACCATCAATGTATGTTAGGTCAAATTTGGAATCAAGGAAATTTCTATCTTCCAACATATAGAGATGAAAAGGAATCGTGGAATGCACGCCGCCAATATGAAACTCACGCAAAGCGCGTTTGCCGATCGCAATCGCCTGATTGCGATCCTTGCCTCGCACAATTAGTTTCGCAATCATCGAATCGTAATTGGGTGGAATTTGATATCCTGAATAACATGCGCTGTCAACGCGAACGTGCGGCCCCCCAGGCGGTAAATAATACTCCAAACGACCAGGTGAAGGCGCAAAATTATGGGCCGGATTTTCCGCATTCACTCTAAATTGAATCACATGTCCGCTGCAATTAATATCGCGCTGGCGATATTGCAGCTCCTTACCCATTGCAATACGCAGCTGCTCTTGAACAAGATCCACCCCAGTTAGTTCCTCGGTGACAGTGTGCTCCACTTGAATGCGTGTATTCACCTCCATAAAATAGAAATTATGGTTTTCGTCGAGTAAAAATTCCACTGTTCCGACAGAGAAATATTTTGCGGCTTTTACAACATCAACAGCGGCTTGTCCGATTTTTTGGCGTAATTTGGCTGATAAAATCGGACTTGGCGCCTCTTCGATCAGTTTTTGACGACGGCGCTGAATTGTGCAATCCCTCTCACCCAAATGGATATAATTGCCGTGTTTATCTCCTACTACTTGAACTTCAATATGGCGCGGTTTTACAATCATTTTCTCCAGATACACCTCTGGATTGCCAAAACTAGCCTCAGCTTCAGCGCGCGCCGCTATAAAAAATTTGGAGAGTTCTTCTTCATTATGCGCAACACGGATGCCCTTGCCTCCTCCTCCCGCCACAGCTTTGATGAAGATTGGAAATCCCATCCGTTTAGCGACAGCAAAGGCTTCTTTGATATCCGCCACAACGCCATCTGATCCGGGAATAACGGGACAGCCGGCGCTCTTAGCCGTGGCTTTAGCTTTGGCTTTATCTCCAAGAAGCGCTATCGCCGCGGGAGAGGGACCGATAAAATTCAGCCCGCAGCTTTCACAAATAGAAGCGAAATTTGCATTTTCACTTAAAAATCCGTAACCGGGGTGAATAGCGTCAGCGCCTGTGATTTCACAAGCGGAGAGGATGTTGGGAATCTTCAAATAAGACTGAGCAGAGGGGGGTTCTCCAATGCAGATGGCTTCATCAGCATGCAAAACGTGCAAAGCTTCCGCATCGGCTTGGGAGTAAACAGCGACGGTTTGGAGTCCCAGGTCATAGCAGGCGCGGATAATGCGTACGGCGATTTCACCGCGGTTGGCGATTAAAACTTTTTTCATGGTTATGCAGTGGGGGTGATGCGAAATAGTTTGGCGCCAAATTCTACGGGATGAGCGTTTTGTATCAGTATTTCAGCCACAACTCCTGATATTCCCGCTTTCACTTCATTCATAACTTTCATTGCCTCGATAATGCAAACAACAGTGTCTTTATCGATTTTGTCGCCTACTTTTACATACGGCGCATCATCAGAAGAAGCCGAGGCATAAAATGTTCCCACCATTGGGGAGGCGACGTATGCGCCGCCGCCATCCAATTCTGTTTTTTTGAGCGCTGCAGCTGGATTATTGATCGTTGTTGGCATCTCACCGCCGTGAGACAACATCATATTGGCGCGATGTAAAGCCATTTCATGTTTCAAGGGATTCTCATCCAGCAGATCCGCCGTCGATTCAGTAATTCTTTGGGAGGATGGTTTATCTTCGCGCTCTAATTCCAGTTCGATATCGCCGCGTTTAATAACCATTCGCTTCGTGCCGGTGCGCTGCATCACGGCCATCAATTCTTTTATCTGTTTTATCTCCACTGTATTCCTCTTCTATACGCGTTGGATGTATTCATTCGTCATGGTATCCACTTTCAGGATATCGCCCACATCAATGAATGGGGGGACTTCAATTTTAGCGCCTGTTTCCAGTATGGCGATGCGCGCGCCATTAGCGGCGCTTGCCTTAGTTTCTTCAGTTTTTGCAACCATTAACTCTAAGAATTGAGGTAAATCAACAGCGAAAACGGTATCGCCAAAAAAAGAAGCTATTAATGAAATTCCTTCTTTTAAATAATTGACTTTTTCTCCAACAACCTTCGAAGGAATCAAGACCTGTTCCAAGGTGTCGATGTCTAAGAAAAGATAGTCCTTGCCTTCAAGGTAAAGAAATTCCAAATGGCGTTCAGCCATGGAGACATCTTTGACGTTCTGATCCAGCTTGAAATTTTTTTCCACGATTTCCTGAGTGGAAAAATCACAAAGTTTAGCCTTTATGAAAGGCGCTCCTTTAGGAACTGTGACTTTTACACACGATTCGACGCGGTACAACTTACCGTTGATCGAAATGGTCATCCCTGGATTCATCTGATTGCTTAACACCATGATATTTCCCTTTATGCTGCTACACTGTGGCAAGCCGCAGTGTTTGTATGGCTTCACTCATATTAGGCTCGTGAAACAAATAAGTTCCGGCCACAAGAATGTTAGCGCCTGCCTCAATGCAGTCTTTTGCTGTTTCCGGATTGATCCCGCCATCTACCTGGATGTCCATTGGAATCTTAAGTTTATCACAAACTTCGCGCGTAAAACGAACCTTTTCCAACACTTCCGGCATAAAGGCTTGTCCACCGCGGCCAGGATGCACGGTCATTAACAAGATCATATCACATTTATCCAAATATTTAGGAATAATTGTCATAGAGGTTTCAGGACAGAACGCCAAGCCCGCCTTCACATTGCATTTGCGGATATAATTGAGCGTTTCTTCAACATCCTCCGTGGCCTCGAGATGAAAGGTGAGCATGTCGGCCCCCGCTTCAATAAAACGCTCAACATATTCAAATGGCGTGTAGATCATGAGATGCACGTCAAGGAACATCGTGGTGGCGCGATTAACAGCGGCCACAGCTTGAGGACCTATCGTAATATTTGGTACAAAATGTCCATCCATCACGTCTAGATGAAGGTAGTCGGCGCCGGAATTTTCGATGCGCCGCGCTTCGTCG
>Ga0207104_1230_pt1 | contig 13189 bp, 11 predicted proteins | sample Alteio_BWMinHeat_79_FD_153538 | JGI IMG/M metagenome (GOLD analysis project Ga0207104, IMG submission 153538) | Enriched cells from forest soil in Barre Woods Harvard Forest LTER site, Petersham, Massachusetts, United States -... | ecosystem: Environmental > Terrestrial > Soil > Temperate forest >...
GCACGAAGCCTTCAACGCGGCTGACGATGTAATTATAGGCGATCACAGAAGGAATCGCTACGACTAATCCCGCCGCCGTTGTAACAAGAGCGTATTCCATGGCTTCTCCGATGCGGGTGGCGGAAATATCCACGAGGCCGCTCATGCGCATCTCTGCGAAAGCCTGGATGAAGCCTAAAACGGTGCCTAATAAACCAATTAAAGGAGCCACATGGGCGATGATGGAGAGGATTTTAGCGTTTTTTTCCAGATGCGCGATCTCGATCAACCCTGAAATTTCCATGGAGTTTTCGATCTGTTCTTTGCCGCGATTGTGTTTAAGCAAGCCGCTTTTTACGATGTTGGCGACGGTTCCGCCTGTGCTTTCGCACAGTTGGACCGCTTCGACGATATTTCCTTCTTTGATGATGTTGCGGATGGCGATGATGAATTTATTTGTATCGATCTCGGATTTGCGAAGTTGTAGAAGTCGTTCGATGAATATTGTGAAGCTAAGAATCGAGCAGCCGACAATGACAATCAATATAATATTCCAGCCGGAATCATATTGAAATAATGAAGACAAGGGAAACAACATGTCAATTTGCATAATAGTCCTTTTCTAATTTCTGTTTGGCTTTAAGCGCCCATTCTCCTCCGTTTTTGGAGGTCGCTTCCAGTTGCCGCCGCGCCAACTCTTGACGCCCTTGCGCCTCATAAGCTTCGGCGCGGAGGTACATGGCCTTGACGCGCAAGCTTGAAATCGCATCATCATTAATGACTTTGGATAGAATCAGGATGGCTTCATCACTCTTATTTTGCGCTAAATAGCAGAAACTTTGCTGAATCCATAGGTCGAGTTTTTGGTCGCCGCTCAACACTCGGCCTTTCGCTGCGTCTTCAGCTTGCTGAAGACATTGAAGAGCCGCAGCGTATTCTTTGCGGCGCTTGGCGATAAGCCCCCGTTCGCACCAAACTCGCGATAAATAGTAGCTTCGCGTGGTTTTAGCGGATTGATATTTTTCCAACATTTCGGTTAGGACAGCTTCGGCTTTTTCATCATGACCGCCTTTGCTATAAGCCTGGGCAAGGCCGAACATGCTCTCTTCTTGAATAGGGCGGCAAGGTCCAGGGGCCGTTAATAGAAGGTGGAGGGCATGCGTTGGGTCTTTGAAGTCATTGACAATTTGGATGAAGGCGTCTTGGGCGTATTCCAGATAGATTTGACGCTTCGCTCCTTGAGATTCATCGGCGATCGCTAGATTAGCGAGGGCGCGTTCCACCGCCGCTCGATAGCGGATAGCTGCGAGGCGGGCAAGGCTTTCTGTTTTCAAGGTCCCCGCTTGGTAAAGAGAATCAAATGTTGATTCCGCTTTTTGGAAAGCGTCGATAGCTGCGGTGAGATTTTTTTTCCGGATCCATTTGCCCTCGGCTGTTTTGCGGTCTCGTTTATTATCCAGACCGATCAAATACCAAGCGTGGATGAGATGCACGTCATTAGGGTATTTATCCGGCAGAGCTTGCAGATGTTTGATGGCGATCCGGTCGCCTTGCAAGTAATCATGGTAGGAATAGTGCGAGAAATAGGCTTCCGGAGCAAAAGAGGAGTTTGGATATTGCATAAAGACCTGTTTTCGGTAGCTCTTGCTTTTTTCCGTTTCTTGCAGGTTGTCTGCGCAACGCGCCGCCCAGTAGAGGGAATTTCCGGCCTGTGAAGAATTAGGGAAGTCGGCGGCGAGCTTGACGAAAATTTTTTCGGCTTCAACGTATTTTTGCTGTTGATAATAGTGAGTTCCAAGCAGCTCCAGCATGGCGGGCGCATATTCGCCTGTTGATAAAAGAATCTTTTCATCGGAGCTGTCGACTAAGAGTTTTTGTAGAATGGCTTCCGCCTGGTCAAAATAACGGCGTTGCGCTTCCGGGTCGGCAAGCGGGGATTCCGCCATCTTTATATAGCACCAACCAAGATGATGGAGGGCGTCATGGCTCCATGCAGCGCGTTCCGGATGCGATGATGGCAAAGCTTGGCTGAAATAAGCCGCCGCTTTTGCGTATTCCTGCATTTGAAAACTGATTTCACCGCGCAGGTAGGCGACTTCGTAACGAAAAGGATCATCGAGAGATAAGTCGGGAATCAGTGAATTCAAACGCTCTTCGGCTGATTGACAATGCGCTTCAGCTAAATCAATGCGTGCAAGATATAAGGCCGCTAAAATTTTCAGCCTTGTTGTTTTATTCGAAACTTTTTCTAAGCTCCGCCTTGCATCGGACAGCCGTTCTAGATGAAAATAGGCCTGTCCCATCTCTAATTGAGCTTCATCGATGAAATTTAGGCGCGAGGGGTCCGCCGCATTAAGATACTTGGCGAAAGCGATGATCGCATCGTCGCGCCGGCCCGCCCTGCTGTAAGTCAAAGCCAAGAGATAAGTCTCGTTGTCTGAGCCAACGGCGTCTGCGGCGCTGAGAAGGGCGATGGCTGCGGCATAGTCGTTTGTTAAAAAATAGGCCTGAGCCAGCCGATAGCGTGCATGGGATTCAACGTCGTCATTTGAGGGATCGTCCTTTTGCATCGCCTGCAAAACGCTTTTATACAGAGGAATCGCGCCGGCGTACAAAGCCGCGTCAAACCTGGCGTCGGCTTTCTGAAGGTTGTTCAGGCATTCTTCAGAAACGGCCGTCGTGTTGTTTGCGTGCGCTGCGCCCTGCAGAAGACAGGCGAACAATAAAAAATAAGCTAAAATAGGCATAAGATTTCAAGAAAATAGGAAATTAGAAACGGCAACTGAACGCATTATAGCGCATTTTGAATTCCTAATAAACCGCTATGCGCGATTTTCTTGATTTTTTTTTAGAGCAAGTCCGGGAATGCATGTCGACTTAACAAAATGATCCACATTATAGCATCGAAGGCTTTTTTTGCTGTAAATTATTTACAGTAAATGTTAAGATTGATTCGCGCTTTCGAAATTCTTATCCGAAATATTAAAAATGTGTTGCACAATATATCTTAAAGTTAATAATCAAGAGTAAGTGACAAACCCCAAAAACAGAAGGAGTATCGGGTATGGCCATACATAGTACAATCACTCATTTAAAAGACCTGCTTCACAAAATTACGCAGGATATCAGCAAAGCTGAGAACGGCAATAAGGCCGCTTCACAGCGCGTGCGGACCAATACAGTGCGTTTAGAAAAAACCGCAAAACAGTATCGCAAAGAGTCTATCTCCACTGAAAAACTGACTAAAGACAAAAAACCTAAAAAAGCCGCTCCAAAGGCTGGAGCGAAATCAAAAGCTAAGCTGAAAGCAAAGCCAAAGGCGAAAGCCGCTTTGGCAAGACCTCGCGCCTTGGCGTTCAAAAAGCCAACTGCGAAGTTGCCCATCAGAAGAGCCGGTTTTAGCAGATAGGTCCTACGGCGTTTGCGTTCTTGTTAAGATCTAGGGAGGCCTGCGCCTCCCTTTTTTATTAAAAAGGGTTAAACACGTCGTAATTGGTTGCGCATCCTATTGCCCATAAGTTAAAAAATGAGCGCTTACCCCTCTCTGTGGGCTCTGTGGTAGCCAAAGAGCTTTAAAATGATTCAATTTAAGGCTTTATATCCACCACAGAGCCCACAGAGCGCACAGAGAGGGGTAAGCGCTCATTTTTTAACTTATGGGCAATAGGATGCGGGCACGTAAGACTAATTTGTTTGATATTAATCGGGCGCATAGCGGCTTAACTTGCGCAAACGGTTGAGTGGAATTAAGGTGAATTCAAAGAGTTTATCTTTTGGAACGGAGCCTTTCATCAGGACTGCGACTCTTCTTCTATTTTGACGCCCCATGTTTTCAGAAGCCATTTCGAGAAATTCCGGATAGCTCAACTCTTTAAAGCCTTGCATCCGCTTCTGGATCCAATCAAAATCTCCTCCATATTCGAATCCCAGCTTATGAATCAGCTGGCCCATGAGTTCGATGCTTTTTGGAGGCTGTTCAAGAGTAGTGATTAGCGTTTGTTTGACCAGCTTGAAGGCCTCTTCAGGCAATTCATGCGGCAGCTCCTGAATATATCCCTCAATGAACAGCTCAAATCGAGCCAGTAAGTCGCGCACATCGTGGGAGCTGGACTGCACGACAAATAGATTAAATAGATGTTTTTCCACATCTCTGTCATCAGTTGCAACGATATAACCCGTTTGTTGTTTGGTCCTCAGTGTTGCAAAAAAGGGCGTGTCCATGGCTTGCATTAAAATTTGCTGCATCGCGCGCGTCTTGAAATCAAAACGAGCCGCCTCTATGGCGAGAATAACTGCATTGCCTTGGGCTTTTGTGCTGCTTTCAAGATAAAAAGGACCTTGTTGACTAGGCAGCATGACCACTTGTGGACGCAATTGCAGTTCTTTCGGAGCCGGCGCGCTTCCTAATGCGTTTTGAAGCTGACCTACAATTTTTTCCGCTTCTCCTTTCGTCATATTGCCATACAAGGAACCTTCTAGATACGTTTGATTAAATAAGCGCGATAAATATTCGTTGAACTGGTCATAAGTGATGCGATTGATGGCGACAGCTTTCTGTTTAGATGTTGTAAATTTTCTGTAAAGCAGCGATCTGAATAGTTCAACCGCTTGTTCCAAAGGAGGCGTCTTAGCGACATTTTGGTACTCGCGGTGGAGAATCTCTTTGTATACGTCAAACTGCTGTTCGGTCGGATGCACCCCTTTGAGTTGCTTTAGAATTTCCATCAAAAGAAGTTCTGCATTTTCACTATAACCGTGAATGTCAATGCTGACGCCTAGGTCCGTACGCTTAACCTCAAAATCAAGTCCTGCAAGCGATGCAGGGTAGCTGAATTGACTGAGCGCATCGGCGACGCTCTTGACATAGAGGTCCGCCAACACCACCTTTGGAGCGTTGCCCATGGTGATTTGAGGGGTTTTGATTTCAAAGAACCAATACACTTGCGGCAAAAAATACCGGTTGTCTTGAGCAAAATAGATTTTACCTTTGTTGTTGTTCATAATGACATCGGGATGCGGAATGCCCCCTTCTTGAGGGAGAATGGGGCTTTTATTGATAAGACCTAGGCGTTCAGGCAGAAAGCGATTAGGGGGCGGCAGGTCGATTTTCGGATGCGCCGCGGCGAGTTCCCATTGACTGATCACCGCATGGTCGATGGTTTTGACCGCATAGGGGGTGTTCATCCATTTTTCGTGAAGGGTGAATGGAACGTCTGTCAAACTTTCGGGCGCCAACACATAATAATGAGCCCGCTGTGGGGTCAGGACGCTGAGCATATCATGGACAGCCTGTGGATCGAAACGTTGAATCACTAATGTTTGTTCCGGATATGTGTTCATCTCCTCGTCGTTAAGCCATCGTCCATGCTTCATCAGAAACTGGAAGGTCTCTTCGCGGGATTGATATTGGTAATTGAGCGAAGCCATGCGCTGTATTTCATCAAAAAGGTAGCGTGGGACCTCTTTGTCCTTAAAATTTCCAATCGCTTGGAAGCAGCGATCGATCACAGTGTTGATATGCTGTACGCCTTCATCGGTTAACTCAATTTCCAGGTAAAACTGCACGGCGTTGGGACTTAATCTTGAAGCGCCGCACTGCAGTTTTTCAGCTAATTCTTCACGTTTGAGTTCAGCCAGCAAGCTCTCTTTGCCTTCATGTCCAAGGACATAACAGGCGATCGTCCAAGGTTGAGCGTCTTTCATCGCTGCAAGTTGCGGGGGGAGATCCCATGCGAGGACAAGCTTGCGGGTATTTTGAATGGGTTCGATGTAAATCATTTGCGGAGTGGAAGAAGCGGGATTAGACAGAGGAATGTCGATGTTAAGGGCCTGCCTATCGCTATTAGGGATTTCGGTAAAGTCGGCGATCACCAGTTCTTTAAGTTTGTCTAGGGGGAGCGGCGAATATACGATCAATCGCATGAGGTTGGCGCTGTAATGTCGTTGATGCCATGCCTTTAGGGTTTCTTGAGAAACCTTCGACAGCGTATCACTGTTGCCCATGCTGAAACGATGGTAGGGATGCTTTGGGTTAGCTAAGATTTTATCAATGGAATTTATTCGCCAATCGTCATTTTCCAGGTTCTTGGCGTATTCTTGGTCAATTGCATGGAGTTCTCGAGTGACTCCTGAGGGATTAAATAAGGGTTGTTTAAAGAAGTCGGCAAAACGGTCTATTGCGGATTCAAACGCTGAATTATCGACCGAAAAAAGAAAAGCGGTATAATTGTCGGACGTAAAAGCGTTTGTGATGCCTCCATTTTCGCTGATCAAGCGTTGAAATTCCGACTCCTTCGGATATTTTTTTGTGCCCAAGAACAACATGTGCTCTAAAAAATGCGCGATGCCTGGGTATTCGTCAGGGTCTTCCCAACTGCCTGCCCTGACCGTGATAATGGCTCCGGATTTATCGATTTTTGGATCCGAAATAAGGTAGGCTTCCAAGCCGTTGTCTAACTTTAATTTTAACGTTTTACGTTGTGATAAGTCCGGCGCTAAAAGCGGCAGTTTGGCTTTGTCTTTAATCTCTTGCGGCGCAGCATAAAGAGCTGGAGAAAACAAGAAGCATGTCAACAATAGCAATGCAAAATTTTTTTTCATGAATGGGTTCCTATGTAGATATCGTGAGGCATATATATAACGTTTTTCAAAAAAAAGCGATATGGAAATTTAGCGGACATAAGGTAACAAGGCCGTCCCGGCCTTGAATGTATCAACAACCAGGTCGGGACGACCTGACTACTTTCTTTGTCATAAATTTTTGAGGATGTACGTTTGCCTCAAATATTTGTTTCCATAAAATTCGCTTTTGATTATGATGAAACTAGTCAGACTAGTCATAATCGGAGTTTTCATAATGAAAAAACATCATGCCAAAATAAGTAAACAGAAAAATGTATGGCAAATACAAGAAGCCAAGGCAAAATTTTCTCAACTTGTTGAAGACGCTAATAAAAAAGGACATCAAACAATTACTAAGCAAGGCAAGCCGATCGCTGTCATCCTATCCAAGAAGGAATTCGATAGGGTTGCTCAGCCTCAAAATTCCTTTCTTGATTTTTTTAAAGCTGCGCCTTGCCAAGAGATTGAATTAGATATTCAGCGTCTACAAGATTTACCAAGAGAGTTCGACTTATGAGTTACTTATTGGACACCTGCGTCCTTTCAAAATTACGAAGAATAAATAAACAACCTGATATAAAATTAAAAAATTGGATTACAAAACATAGTGAAGATTCGTATTTTGTTAGTGCATTGACCATTGGTGAAATTCAATCCGGAATTAGTAAATTGAATCTCAAGAAAAATGACGAAAAACAAAAAAGATTGGTTTTAGAGGATTGGTTGCTTGAAGAATTGATTCCTCGATTTAAGGATCGAATTTTACCTGTAGATATTGAAGTCGTTTTAAAATGGGGAAGACTCTTAGGAGAAGGTAAGCAGCGCGGCTTTGTCATTCCCATTGTTGATGGGCTAATAGCTGCGACCGCTATTGTACACAATTTTGCAGTGGTGACTGAAAACATTAATGATTTTATAGAAACAGGAGCTAGGGTGTTTAATCCTTGGCTTGAGTGAAGCAGGGCTTTGACGCTATTGACGTTGTATTGGGGTCAGGCCTGACACTATGACACTTTAAGAAGCGCCGTCGGCGCTTCTTAAAGTGTCATAGTGTCAGGCCTGACCCCAATACATGCGTCAAAGGGTCAATCCGGGGAACTAGTATACTGTTGCTCACGGTTCCGGTTCATGCTCGACGCATTTGGCTTGGTGAATGACGAGACCTATTGCGCCAATCCATGTGGCTTGCAGAATGCCTATGCCGAAATGCTTTAACGCTGATTTGAGGTTGGTTCGGGCTTCCTTCAGGGATTTAATGCGAAAATGGTTTAATTTGGCGGTTCTCAGAATCTTGTTGCTTGATTGAAGTTCCTCTTTTGCTTTGTCGTAAATTTTGCGGGTTCTGGTTTTTTCTCCTTCGAGATGGCCTAATTCCGGCGTCGATGCTGAAGGCTGTTCATTCGCCTCATGTTTCTGCAAGGCTTCTCTATAGAGATTTCTAGCTTTACGGTAGGTCGCTTGCTCTGTTGCATTTGTATCGAGAGCTTTTTCCTGTTCGATTTTCGCTTCTTTTACTCTGGCTTCCAGTTTCGGCAAATTTTTAGGCATTCCTCTGGTTAGATGATTGTAAAAGATAAGGGAGGCGACATTTGCAATTATTTTGCAGAGGCTGACAAGAGCAACCGTTAGGCCAATAATAGAGCCCACCAGGGGAATAACGCATATTTTGTTGACTTCGGACAGAGGTAAAGGCTTATTATCTTCTTCAGTTTTTTTGGGGTCCGGCTTGTCGTTGCCCGCCTCTAAACTACTTGTTACTTTATCCTTGATCTTTGAAAGAATGGACGACATAAGAAACGCTTAATGAATGGATTAATTATTATTTTATAGAGCTAATTTTAATTGAATAAACGTTTGCTGTCAATTAATTTAAACAATTTGTAAGAAACAAGCTGAAATGTCGTCTCTGGTATGACCCGATATTGAAGTGAAAATTTTAAAAGGACCATTGGTTTAATTTCGGTTTTGTAAAATGAAGGAGAAGAAATAACTTGCCACAGGTCATTTTTTGACCTATAATGAGGATATGACAAGCGCTAAATGGAAGGTTGATATTATAGGCCAAGCGAAGAAATCGCCTAAAATTCTGCCAAAAAATGCAGCCGCTTCATTTGTGCTGTTGTTTAAGGAATTGGAGTTGCTAGGGCCATACAGAAGTGATTGGCCAAATTACACAAAGATGAAAGGTCGCATAGAAGAATATCATTGTCACATTGAAAAGGGTCATCCGACTTATGTTGCTTGTTGGAGAATCATAGATAAGAAACAAAGAACTATGGAGGTTTACTATGCTGGGACACACGAAAAAGCCCCATATTAACAAGGTGCTTAGCTTGCATGTCGAGCATCTAGACAAGCCTATGTCTGTCGATGAATTTATTGCAGAATGTTTTGGAGATCTTCCGCAATGGGCTATAACACTTCGAGGACTACGCAATCGCGAAGGGTTAACGCAAAAGGATCTTGGCGAAATCATTGGCGTTGAACAAACGAATATCTCTAAAATGGAACGTGGAAAAAGACAAATCGGCAAAAACATTGCCATGCGTATAGCTAAAGCATTCGGGATTGACTACCGACTGTTTCTTTAAAAGTTAATCGACCGTTGTAAAATAACTCACCTTACGCAGCATAAACGATTGCCTTCTCGCACTCCCGCCAAGACAATTGCAAAAGTCTTGGACAACATGCAAATGTGAGTTTGACGCTTTGACACGTTGCATTGGGGTCAGGCCTGACACTATGACACTTTCAGAGCGCCGTCGGCGCTCTGAAAGTGTCATAGTGTCAGGCCTGACCCCAATGCTGCGCGTCATCGCATCAAACCTGAGCTGAGATTCGCCACTAATTATTAAATGCCAATGCACTTTTGCAATTGTCTCGGGAGGGGCGCGAGAAGGCAATCGTTTATGTTTGCGTAAGGTGAGTAAAATAACTACGCTGTTAGGACTGTTTTTTTGCAAAACCTGTCGCGTTTTGTAGAATGTCTTTAGCATATTTATCCGCATTTTTGTTTCAAACCTATACGATGATAATTTTGCTGCAGCTTCATATAGGCGTTTCTCTTTCTCATCGCTATCAGGTTTCTTGCTCCAATCATCGAGTTCTTGATAGACTTGGGCTAATTCGACTATTTTTATGCTTAATTTATTTTTTTTTATGTTTTCGTTTGTTTGAAGTTGTTTCAATATGTCTATCGGTAATTCTTGTAATTGCGATATTATTGCTTCCATATAAGGGTGATCGACTGCTTTAAGCATTGGACGATCGACTGCATTAAAAACTGGACGGTATAATACAGAACGTAAAGATGCTATTAGTTTTGAATATTTATTTGCATCTAGTTGATCTGAAATGAGTGCAAGGGAAGGAGCGAGTTCATTTCTCGCTTTCTCTTGTTATTCCAATTGCGCTTAACATATGGAGCGCCTGAAAAAAGAGTAAATGACGAAAAGGCAATATCACTTGCTGAAATTGAATAATTCATAACTATTGTCCTTTTATTATTAGATCAAATAATATATACGCATGTTATATAGTAGAAATAACTTTATGTCAATTGAATAAATTGACATAAATTGACATTGAATAAATTGACATTGAATAAATTAATTTAAATAATTAAGATTGCGTGGGATATATCTGTTGGTAGCCTTTTCTCACCTGCTCCCAGATATACTGCGCGCGCGACGTGCGCTTCTGCTTTTTATCAAGCTGATCGCCGCCCGGAAAATGTTCCATGTCGATCTCTGGACCGAAGGCCAGGTGAATTGGCGTAGATGTCGTATGACGCGCTTCTCCGAGTTTCTTATTGATCGTATCGGGAGGAGGCAGCAAATGATAGGTCGCTAAAGCAAGCGGATAAAAATGAGTGACGTGTTCCGCACGCTGCGCCATGAGCCAAAACATCTCTGTGCTTTGAGGATCGAAATGCGCGACATCGATATGGCCGTTTTTATCTGGACGGTCTCTGCCTCCGCTCGGGGCCACATAAATGCACTTTCCCCCTTCGGAGAGCAACTGGCTCATACGGTTCATCGTTCGTTGATTGTGCAATAAATTTTCCTGTTTTTGCTGAGGATCCGCGCTGATATATTTTTTTGAGTAGATGCACAGTAAATTGCGCCCCTTGCTGAAAGGAATCGCTAAAGGGTCATTAATGACGCGATGCCCAGCGACAAAGATCATTTCTTCGGCAAGGCGGGGGTGTGTTTTTTCAAGCAGCAAACTAATGGCTTGAGGATCCAATTCAGTTTGGTGATTGGCGAAAAGAACGACATTATCGCCTTGGGAAAGCTGTTCCGCCATGCGATCAACGTTATCTGGATGAAGCACGGTGGATTTATTAAAAATGACAAGCGGCCGAATGAAATCAAGACCAAAATGATAGTAATCGATCGGGTGTGTCAAATGTTTATGGAATGGTTCAAACTTGAAAGGATGTTGGATGTTTTCTGCGACGTAATCTAGAAACCTTGTGAGGAGAGGCACAAACTCTGTCGGCTTGCAACCATTGGCGGCCGCCGCATTGCCGTATATGAAATAAAAGGCGTGCAAAGTTTTCGCTAAATCTTTCGGCAAGCCGCCTGACTTTACAAGATCTTCGAGATGGGTTAGGTATTCCATATTTTACTTTATACCTCGAGACGTTTATTATTCGTTGACGAGAAAAAATGGAAATCGTTGATATGCATGTCATCGCTTGTAGAAAATTCCAAATGCGCGTTCAGTTCTTCCGCTAATTTTAACAAATATTGTTTGTCAATAGCGTTAAGATAGTGGCTGAGCTCCGGATGAGTTGTCAAGCGCAAGGCAAACTGTTGATGGCAGTTAATGATCTTTTTGAGAGCTCTTTCAATTTCAATCGAGATGCTTTCATGGGATTTCACTAGGCCGCTTCCATGGCAATAGGGGCAAGGAGTGAAGATCGTTTGAATTAAGGAGCCGCGATTGCGCTGGCGAGTCATCTCGACAAGTCCAAATTCGCTCATGCCCAAGATTGTGCATTTGGCTGAGTCGTCCTTCATGCATTCTTTCAGTCGCTCTAAAACGCGGCGCTGGTTCTTTCGCATCCGCATATCAATAAAGTCGCAGATGATCAGTCCGCCGATATTTCGCAGCCGCAGTTGGCGTGCAATCTCCTCAGCGGCCTCTAAATTGATTCGTACAAGCGATTCTTCTACGTCGACTCTATTGTTGGATGTGCTGCGGCCGGAGTTGACGTCGATCGTATACATCGCCTCGGTGCGGTCGAAGAAAAGATATCCTCCGCTCGCCAGCCAAACTTTACGGCCCAATGTTCTTTCAATTTCACGTTCCACATTGAACCGTTCAAACATGGCTACTTTATCGCGGTAATAGTCGATGCGCAGCGACTGCTCTGCGCCATAACGCCCGTAAAGAGTTTTACAAGTTTGATAAGTTTCATAATCATCTACAAGCAAACGATCAAACTTTTTATCCACAGCGGTGATGACCGCGCGCTTGATCAGATCCGATTCCGCATACAGCAGCGTCGGTTTGTTGGATTTATGGAATGTATCCATAACGCCATGCCAAATTTTTAATAATTCATTAGCCTCGCTGATGAGCGCTTCGGAAGATACGCTTGCGCTTGCTGTGCGGCAGATCAAACCCATATCTTGCGGCATCTCAAAGGCTCGTATCAATTTTTTTAAACGTTCGCGCGCTGAACGGTCTTCAATTTTACGAGAGACTCCTCTATGGGGAGAATTAGGCAGCAAGACCAGATAACGGCCTGCAATGGAAATGTTGGATGTCAGGCGCGCGCCCTTAGTTCCGATCGGCTCCTTAACCACTTGAACCAAGACAAATTGATCGGGCTTGAGAACTTGCTCAATGTCCTGATTTTGCTGCGGTTGATCATCCATGGCCCGAATGTCATAATCCAGATCAAAATCCATGTCATACACTTGCTCAAATTTCTTGGTGTTTTCAATGATATCTGAGATATGGATAAAACCGTTTTCACCTTCATCGATATCGATAAAAGCTGATTGGATGTTATGGAGGATATTTGTAACGCGCCCTTTATAGATGTTGCCTGTAAGCTGGCGTTCCTGCTTGCGTTCAACGATTAAATCATAAAGTCGGCCATTCTTGAGATGCGCGTATCGCGTTTCTTTAGATTCAATATTTAAAAGAATTTCTTGCATTTCGTCACCTTAATCTGACGAAAGGCTCGGACTCACTATAGAGGAGAATCGGGTAATGTATACTGCGTGCGATAATTATTGTTGCACAATTCCTAACCCCTTAACTTAATAAATAATATGTTTGTTTTTGCTAAAATTCGCATAAACAAACGAAAAATATCCGCGCGGTTTCCTATATCATCCAATCAGTCTAGCGAGTATTTGCCTTTCTTAGGCCCATATTGGGTAATCCTACATAAGTTTCAGGTAGGAAATACCATGTTTTGTAAAATTTCGTTTCCGGAGCATTTTTCAGATATCACATATCTAGATTGCATATGCTCCCCACTTTACGGCATTATATGTAATGACTTGATCTTTTGCCAGTAAAAAAATCAATGCAGCGCGGAGGGTGCAATTAGAAGTGAGAGGCT
>Ga0207104_1231_pt1 | contig 13142 bp, 15 predicted proteins | sample Alteio_BWMinHeat_79_FD_153538 | JGI IMG/M metagenome (GOLD analysis project Ga0207104, IMG submission 153538) | Enriched cells from forest soil in Barre Woods Harvard Forest LTER site, Petersham, Massachusetts, United States -... | ecosystem: Environmental > Terrestrial > Soil > Temperate forest >...
TGGCCAGCGGTGTCACCACAGTGATGGCTCCTGCGAGATCTCCTTCGCGATATCCTTCTTTGGGATAGCCAGAGATATCCAGGTCGCCTTTGGGTTCGCCGTGGCAGGCGAGGCAGTCCTTCTGATAGTAAATCGGCATCATCACCCGCAAGGTACGTCCTTCATCGGCCAACTCACTCACGTACGATTCGGCTCGTGGGCGTCCTGCCAGCCACTTCAGCACTGAGGCTTCGTAGTCGTCCGGTTCATTCTTAGGATTGCGCGGGTGCAGGGTGGTTTGCTTCAATCTGACATGCGATTGTTTGGAAAAACGTGCGGCAGCCCGGCTGCCATAGGTGGCCGGGATAAAGCCCTTGTACCCGATCCCCCGTTGATTGATCACCACCTGGGCCTCACGGATCACTTCTTTGCTGGCGAGCACGAAGGCCGGCAACATTTCCTTGGCCTGGGGTGGCATCGAGAAAGACGCAGGGGTGCTGTGGAGCTTCGAGAGATCAAGGCCGGTCTGTTGACGAAATTCCTGAATGAGTTGCTGTTCAAACACCTCTGGCGTCAATCCCTTGTCCCCCTTCTGCGGATCGTCAATCAACTGTTGATTCTGCTCAATGACCGCCCGGCCGGCCTTGAGCAACTTGGCCAACAATCGAGCGGTCTCTTCCGCCTCTGCGCGCTCGACAGCCCAACCGGATGGCGGTAGGACGAACTGAATAGTGACGAGCATGACGAGCAGGGCGGTTGTCACTGTCCTGCGAAAGACTCTGACTGCCTTAGCGTAGGTCACGGGCGTCTCGGTACTGTCCGGCCTTCCTCCAGGTCTTGCAGGTCGGCCCAGGCCGTGAGGTCGGTCCGTGAGGGATCAATCTGATTTCGGAGCTTGTTGAAGGACGCTCGCTTCTTGGGCGTGCTCGGTCCGCGAGTCAGCATCATGCGGTTCCATGCGTCCAACTCGGCTGGAGCATGTGCTTTGGCCGTCCGTGTGAACCAGTCCGTCACGGCTTCGTCTGATGGATTGGCCTTCACGGATGCGGTGAACTGATCGGTGGTGATTCCTGCGAACTCCATAAGTCGGTCATCCATGGGGCAGGGATAGATGTACTCGCCCTCGGTGCCTGCCAGCACGGCACGGCATTTATCGATCATCCGCGCCAGATGGACGTACCCGTCCAGCTGGTATCTCATGCTATGGGGGAATGATGTCCGAAGATCCATCGAACTCCGTGCTTGCGGGTTTCCCGTCGCCTCTCCCTCACAGAGGGAGAGGCGACGGGAGTAGAGATTGCTAGATCAGCTTGTGATTGGTGAAGGTCAGGTTCTTCACGATCACTTCGCCCTGTTCGTATGAGATGATGCGGCGGGTAGCCGGCAGATCCGATGATCCGATACGCACGTGGGTGTCGGTGAAGCATTCCACGTTGGTCAGCTTTCCGTCGCTGGGTGAGGAGTAATACACGCTATACTTCGTCGTCAGATTCTTCTGGTCTTGAGTCATCGCGCTCTCTTCCACGTTAATCGTAAAGGCCAAGGGGGTCATGCCGGGATGCGCCATTGTGCGATTAATTTGGGTAATGCGATTGTCTTTGAGGCGGTAAAACGAGTTTGACCCGTGGATGATCAGTTTTGTGCCGAATGGGTGTCCATCTTCTTCCATGGTCAGTGAATACTTGCCGTCCGAGTCCTCGAAGGTTCTCGCGCCGCGGTGCACGGCGATCATACCGAGCTGTTCTTGCGCCCACTTCTGTACCTCGGCATCGCCCAGTTGGACCGACACTTCACGGGGTCCTTTCACCATGACGGGTCCGCCGGTTTCCTTCCCGCTCACATTCACGGTCAGGTCGGCGGTGAATCCACTAAAGTCCTTCTGCCAGCGTGCAGTCTTCTCAAAGGCTTGCCGGAGCATTTCTCGGGCTTTCGGATCGTCGGCGACCGTGCGCTCTTCCTGTTTCCGTTGATGTTGTTCCATGAGGCAGTCTCCTTCGTGAATCAAATGAACACGGTATTATACGCTTGCGCCGAAATATGCCACAAGCGCTTTCAGGTGTGCCGTGGACAAGCTCCATGGAAAAGGCGTGCTGCGTGAGACGGGCGAGAGCATCACATCATTGACGGGCTGAAATATGAAGTGTGAAGTTCCCAATTCGACCAGTCTTGAATTTTCGTCCGTCTCGCCCTCCCACCTGTCTCGAGCGGCTGCCCTGGTGGCTCATATAGACTGTAGAAAACATTGAACATTTCGAGTATACTGCGCCGCGCGGGTTTTATGCCCGCGTAGAACGAAAGGACGGACATGGAACGACGGGCCGCATCCCATACCGAAGAAGAAGAGATGAATCATCGCCGCCGCTTGCTGAATGCCGCAAAGAAAGGCGATCAGAAGGCGATCGGCAAGCTCTTAGAGCTCTATCAAGTGCGGATCTATAGCGGCGACATGGTGACAAAAATGAATAAAACATCCGCGACGCACAAACTTCAGGCTCAGCTCGCCGAAGGGAAGCCTGTGAAGGGTGGGTCGGGGAGCCACGGTAAGAAGACTGCACCCGCGAAGCCCGTTCCAGAGAAACGCGCGGCTGCGAAGGTTGCGGGACGTGCCGGCGTCTCGAAGAAACAGACGAAGCCAAAGGCAAAACCGAAACCGAAACCGAAACCAAAAGTTCGACCCGCCAAAGCCGCCCAGAAGAAACACAAGAAGTAGGCTGCGACTATTGAACGGCGACTCGTAGACCTCCTCCCGCCAGTTTTGAGGCGGTCTCTTCCGCTTGTTCTAGACCACCCGCGAACACGATGGCTTCCCCGTCATGGTCGATCTTCCATGCCAGCTCAAAGGCTCTCGTGGAATTCATACCCGGAATGTATTGGCAAAAGAGCGCAATAACCTGCTCATACGTATGACACTCGCAGTTGAACACGATCACACGCGCATTGAGATCAGCACTGGTGTCGAGGCTGGTGGTCTCTGTCGGGGCGGGCGGAGCCAAGGGGGTGTTTATGCCGGCCATGGGAACAAATTCTAGCAGACTTGGCTTCAACTTTTAATAGCCTGTCCTGATAAGCAAGTGGTTGGTTCTCGGCCAATGCTCTCGGATACAGGATTGTGCATACAGTACGAAATGCGAGAGAGAGTCTGTCACCGGTTGGAGTTGGTGTGCCAGCGCCAGCGTTTGGGTGTAGACGAGTGAGGCAGATGTTTTCACAAGGGCGAGTCCATATTCAAACTGGTATCCCTCTTCAAGGGTCAGGCCACTTTTCGATAATCCTCTCACCAGGCCGAGGTCATACGCATGCCCTCTGAACGAGTCGTCCATGAGGTGCAGAAGTGCGGCAGGGCCTGGCACGAGACTGTTCCCGATGCGAAGGCTGTGGGACGGCTCGAATAGTCCACGTTGGAAGCGACGGTCCCGGCAAAGCGCGGTATGGAAACGCGTGCGCCAAACAGGATCGTGAACGTCCCGATCGATGGTCGCTGCCACTGTCAGTGGAAGCGGTCCACTCACGTCATAGCCCTGCACGAGACGTCCGGAATCGATGAGGTCAGGGAAGCTCATGCCCATACGATCTTGAAACGCCGTCATCCCGGACATGGGGGTCAACTGCAGCGCCATAAAGTCGCGAAAATGGATGGTGGCAAAGCGAGTCAGGAGCCGTGCCATAGTATCTGGGTGGCAGAGATGAAAGGGGTAGAACAGTGCGTGGGGTGCTCGGGGTTGATTCATCGACAAAGTTTCATGGCCGTGTTAGCCTGCATTATTCATGACCAGTTCTGCTGCAATCGCTGATAGGAAAATCAAAACTCATTGCGGTATTCTTTCTTCGCGCCAGGATCATACAAAGGGCGCTCGACCTTGCAAGCGCGGTGACGACGCACCTGTCGGCCGGCGGGCTCGCCCCTCGGACCCTCACCGTACTGCACGAGTACGCATCGGGTCCTCAGGGCTCCGCGCGCCGGTCTCGCGACGCGACTCAACGATTTCGCGACGAACCGTCATAAATAGTGCAGGCTAGGGTTTGCTCGTGCGATATCTTTTCACGTCGTGGCTTGATTTCCTACTCATCTTTGTTCCGGCAACTATCGTGCTCGAACTCCTTCGAGCCGATCCACTGCTGGTCTTTGTCTCAGCTGGACTTGCCATTATTCCACTGGCGGGCCTGTTAGGACGAGCCACCGAACATTTGACAGCCCATGTCGGTGCCGGCATCGGAGCGCTGCTTAATGCCTCACTTGGCAATGCCGCTGAATTAATTATTGCGCTGGTGGCTCTGCGAGAAGGCCTGCACGATGTCGTCAAGGCTTCTCTCACCGGTTCGATCGTGGGCAATATCTTACTCGTACTTGGCATCTCCATGTTTGCAGGCGGAATAAAATACGAGCGGCAGAAGTTTAACCAGACCGCTGCCGGAATGGGCGCCAGTCTCTTGCTTCTGGCCGCAGTGTCGCTCATCATCCCCGCTCTCTTTCACTTCACCGCTGCGGACAGTGGCATCGTGATCGAGCAAAGGCTAAGCTTCATCATATCTTGCGTACTATTCATGACTTACATTGCAAGCTTATTGTTTACCTTGAAGACTCATCGCCATCTGTTTGCTGGAGATGCTCATAATGCCTCAGACCTCGGAGAACAACCGTGGACCAAACGAGCCTCCATTATAGTGCTCGCCGTGGTGACCTGTCTCGTGGCCCTGATGAGCGAGATGTTAGTCGGTGCGCTTGAGCCTGCGGCGCAGCAACTTGGGCTCACACAAGTCTTCGTCGGAGTCATTCTCGTAGCCCTTGTTGGCAATGCGGCCGAACATTCTACGGCCGTGATGGTGGCACTGAAAAACAAGATGGACCTCGCCTATGGTATCGCCGTCGGGTCGAGTTTGCAGATTGCGTTGCTTGTTGCACCATTGCTGGTCTTTGCCAGCTATCTCTTCGGGGCCCCATTGGATCTGGTCTTCACACCGTTCGAGGTCGCTGCTGTGACCATCTCGGTTCTGATCGTGGGGTTCGTGGCAATAGACGGAGAATCGAACTGGATGGAAGGCGTGATGTTAGTCGGGGTCTACGTGATATTGGCCATCGCCTTTTTCTTCCTACCCGCCTAGCAGAATGCTGAAAAAGTCCGCCAGCTTCGTTCTCGGGTCGCTCAGAGCCTCAACGGGGACCCGGCCGCCTCACCACTCGGCGGCGCGCACAGACGTGGTGCTCCTTATTCGTCGCACCGTGCGCCCCAGAGGGACGCCTCCGGTTTCGACTCCCCTGCGCCCTTGCTGAACGGGCTTTTTGAGCATCCTGCGTGCCCACAGAGTTCTCCGTAACCTGCTAAAAGGGTGTGGGGTGCGGCGCGCAAGACTTGATTCCGAGTATTTTGCTTCTCCCGTCAGTCTCGCGGGGCATTCGTCTCAGACTTTATCCATGTCAATGACTTCCGTGGCCTCCCACAGATTCTTCTGCTCCGCATCCGCCAGTGCCTTCACCCGATCCTCTTCCGTCTCTTCACCGAACTGAGGCGCTTGTGTCGGCCCTGTCGATTCCTTCTTGGATGGAGACGAATCTGCCTCTGGCGGCGACGGCTGTCTTTTCCACTTCTTGGCAGGATCCATATTAACGGGCATAGCTACTCCACTGTGAGGTCCGTTCAGTTTCTATCCCACCCAAAGACAAAGTCAATACGCGCGGTGGCCGTGAACGTTTTCAACAGCCTGTTAGTACAACTGCCCGGCGATCGTGTCCGCCTGCAGGCGACCTCGTGCCGAAAGTCTGCTGCGCTCACCGTCTTCCTCGATCAACTGTTCAGCGAGTAACTGTGCGGTGACTGCCGTATGCCCATAGTTTTCGGCGTGCTGATGAAGATGGAATGTGGAAACTCCTCGAATAAGTCGCAAGCCGAAAATCACAGCATCGCGGAGTTGCTCCTTTTCCGAAAGTCTACTGCGGTCTTCAATGGGCAAGCGGCTTTCCGCAAGGGATGTGTTGTAGACCGCAAGGTCGGCGACGTTGCCGAATCTTGTCCCTGCAAGATAGGACTGTGCGCTCGGGCCGAATCCAAGGTATTCGCCATTGGTCCAGTAGAGTAGATTGTGTCGGCAGGCATATTCCGGTTTGGCATAGTTCGACACTTCATACCGCTCATAGCCGGCGTCGCTGAGTATCTGTTGAGCGGCCTCATCCATTTCAATCTGCAGACCTTCGTCTGGAACAGGACTCCGTTGACGCTGGATGTTGGACGCGAGCCTCGTACCTTCTTCGACCGTGAGGGCATAGCAGGACAGATGCGTGGGCTCCAATGTAAGACAGCGGGTGAGGGTCCGTTGCCAACTACCCAGGCTTTGTCCAGGGAGGCCGTACATCACATCGAGATTGATGTTGGTGAATCCGGCCGCTCTGGCCCGCGTCACCGCGGTGACTGTCTCACAAACGGCACCGGGTCGTCCGATTCGAGTCAGGTCGCCGTCATCCATCGATTCGGCGCCGAAGCTTATGCGGGTTGTGCCTGCCTGAAGCAGTTGCGCAAGGTTTTGCTCGGAGATGGTAGAGGGGTGCCCCTCAACGGTAATTTCACAGTCTGAGGTAAGGGTGAGAGCTGTGCGGATTTCGGACAGGATCTCGAGAAGTTGAGTCGCGGCGAGTACCGTCGGTGTGCCGCCTCCAAGATAGACGGACTGGATGGGACGGCCTGCGGCCACGTGTTGGAGAGTCGACAGTCGGATCTCATGAATAAGGGATCGGACAAAAGTCTCTGCACGGCCCTCGCGATGGATTTCAAGATAGAAGGCGCAGAAATCACATCGCTGCCGGCAGAAGGGGATGTGGAGGTATAGACCAAGGGGAGGGGTTGTCATGACAACAGGCTGAATCCTTGTGGTTTGGAGAAGTCCCGTGCGAGCACGATTTCAATTTCATCGGCAGGGGATATCCCGCGGTTGCGCACATGTGCCTTCCAAGACTTGTGCTGACGCAACGATTCAAATAGCACCTTGAGCAGATCGGGTTTGATTCGCGCTTCCCACTCGCGGACCCAGGCCTGGTTCTCCTCATCGCCTTCATACTCATCGGGGAAAGAGGCTTCAAGGCTGAATCGAAAGGTAAAGGTTTTTTCTTCCTGGTACATAGAGCTCCTCAGGAGTCTATCTGACATTGACCGTTCTACTGCGACGAACGACCCACGACCATCTGCGTCGTTCTCGACCAGAAAAAATCCTCAACGTATTCCAGCGAATACGCCTCCGGTTTTTCTGGCCTGCGGCCTAGCACCTGGTCGCGCTTCACTCGCCTCGTTACGAAGGCAAAGTCGGATAGGCTCCTAGCTGATTGCGAAGTGACTGGCCCAATCTTATAATGTCTCCCAGAACAAGGAGAACGATCTATGCCTATCTTCGAATATGTCTGCGGGGAATGCAATCATCGGTTCGAGCTCTTAGTGTACGGCTCAACGCAAGCCGCCTGTCCAAAGTGCCACACCACGAAGTTGGAGAAGCAAGTCTCTTCGTTCGGTGTCGGTGGCACAGATGGCTGGGTGTTGCCGGGTAATGGTGGAGGGGCCTGCGGAAGTTGCGGTGACCCGCGTGGCCCCGGTTCTTGCTCCACAAATTGACCATGGATTCCGACGAACAGGCTCTGCGGCGTGGGATGATCACGATCTCCCAGTCCGACCCGCTCATCAAATTGCTTGATCAAGTAAGACTCGGCCGAATGAAACCCACCGATGCCGGGCTGCGTGCCGTGACGGCTTCGTGGATGGGTATCTATCAAAAGGTGATTGAGTCTGGCGGATTCACCACCCAGGCCTTGCGCCGCATCGATCCGCACCCTCGTGTGGCACTCTTGATCGAATCTGGAATGTTGACGGATGACCAGCAGGCGGTCGCCGATCTCCGCACGAGTTTCGAGCGGGCCGTTGCCGCCGCAGCGGAGTGATCGCGCTCTCATGTGGGTTCTCTGGGTCATCGCCGTTCTGCCTCTGACCGTTGGATCAGTTGGGGAAGGGCGGGCTGAAGAGACTCTCGGGACGAGACCCCTTCTGACGATTGCGCCCAAGGATCTCCATACCATCCTGCCGCAGGACTCCCATATCCTCATCGAGCCTCGCTCACTTGAACAGTTTCTTGACGCACTGGATAAGACCCCGCCAGACTGGGACCTGGTCTACGGCCGTGGCCATGACGACCCTGAACATGATGAGAGACTCTTTACGCTGAACCGGGAGCGCGATGCAAAGCGCGCAGGCAATTCCGCGTTGACACAGCGCATCACCTTTGTCTGGTTCGGTGAATTGTCTCGGTATGACGCGGAGGCTGGTGGATTTCGTATTGCGCTCGGTCCGAGGCTTACGCCTACGCGGTGGGGCGTCGTACGGTTCAAATGCGAGGATCTTCCAAGCAATCTTGTGGTGAAGGTGTCATCGACGCTGCGGCATGAACTCGAGCAACGATTTGCGCGAGGCGAGTCGGTCGATCTCACGGTGGCCATGACCGGACGGCTCATTCCTGACGAATCAGTGGTGTACGACTTCTCGCACGACCAAGAAGGGGTCGGCGTGATTATGCCGGTTGTAAGGGTCGAACGACTCGATTATCTGCTGACGAATAAATAGAATCGGTGTAGCGCACCGTCTTCTGCATACGTACTCTTCCTTGTTTGATTCCGCCATCCCAACCGGGCAGTCCTGAACAGACGTAACCCACCTCGCAGCCGCCATTCTGTAGGGTTAAACAGTCGCTCCTTCTAATGACGCTCCGCTGATGTTTGTAATATTGCCATCTTCAGCGTGATGCACAGAGAGAGCCTGCTCAGGGGCATTGGTCTTGCTCCACCATCGTGTTCCGATGTCTGGGTACGAGACCGTGCGACAGTTGCGATAAAACGGGAGGTTGGCAATGACTCGCGTCGTGGCTCAAGGAAGCATGAAGAGGACCAGGCGACGTCAGATTGAATCCATCCGTATCACGAAGTCCTTTGGAACGGCAGTTGTGCTGGCATTCGGATTCCATGGACTGGTTTCCGGTGTGGTCGGCGTCACGTCTCTGTATGCGTCAGAGACCGTGACGGAGTCCGGACATTCGCTCATGAAGTCCGACGGTAATCGGAATAACGAAGGCCTTGCGACCATCGCAGGAACAAAACCCAGCCTCAAATCGGGGATGAAGTCCGACTCTTCGAACATCGGGAAGAAGCCCCGGACATTGATCCGTAAACCATCATCTGGTGGGTCTCAAACCGAATCTCCTCAGCAGGCAGATCAAAGCCGTCCTTCGAGTACGCCCCTGGGAGTCGATCAGGCTCAATCTGCGACCAAAGACTCAGAATCCGCGGTCGCGAGGTCGGGAGCAGGCATGAGTTCCGTTGTCCCACAGGCGTTGTCAGGAAGCTCCGTCGCAACCACATCGCCAGGTATACCGGCGGCTGCGGCAATCGCCGGGGCGGTAACGGCATCGCCTGGTTCATCGATGGGCGCGGCTGGCTCGGGTGGATCATCCTCAGGTGGGGGAAGAAGTGCGCAGAATCTGCTGAGACAGATGCCGGGTTTACAGCAGCTCCTCGTGACCCACTCAGGCCCTCCCCCTGAGGTGATTGCCGCACCCGCACCACCGTTAGGACCGCCGCAAGCTGGATTGCCACCGCCTCCGGCGAATTGGCCAGCGTACCACGTCCTGAATCGATTGGCCTACGGCGGTACCCCCAATCAGCTCAACACCATATCCCACCTCACTCCTCAGGAGGCCGGCGCATGGGCGATTCGCTATATGAAGGAACAGCTTGAGTTGGACCCGGACAGGCCTTGGCCGACCAATTTGCATAACACGAATCCGCTTCCGACTCCGATCGTGCTCGACGATTCGGCACTCAGTCAGCGGCTGGCGGCGGATCGTGCCGATTGGCGGGCAGAAGATGGACTGCCGGACGTCTTGTCGCCAATGTTGAGCGAACTTCAAGATTACGATCTGATTCGAAAAACCTACAGCCGTCGGCAACTCAGGGAAAAGATGGCCTATTTTTGGGTCTCTCCAGCCTCATAAGCTAGTACCAAGATTCTGCTGAGTAAAGCTGACTATGACGCACCTAAGCTAGTTTGTCCGCTGTGTTAACGAAGCCAGAATGGACGAGCCAACTCGATTTCCTCTATCATGAACTCCTAAAACGTACTCTCCGTGAGATTGTTTCCCCGAATCGCTCATCTCTCATGATTAGCTCGATCACATCCGTATCGCTCAATTTCAAATCTTTGGAGTCCCGACAACTCTCAATTGTTCTCGTGGCGCTCGCTTCATGTTTGCTTCTTATTCTGACCATCGGCCATCCGCCAGTGGCCATAAGTGCGCTTCCTTCCGATGACATGGCGTTGGTTCCTGCCGGAGAATTTTTGATGGGGAATCCGGCCGGCAGCGATGGCCTTCCCGACGAACAGCCGCAACGCCTCGTCTATACCGGAGCGTTCCGGATCGACCGCTACGAAATCACCCACGATGCCTATGCACGATTTGTCCAGATGGCCAGGCATCGCGCACCGGCAAACTCGAACCCTGCTGCCACATTGTGGGAGAGCAATGCACCGATCTCCGGCATTGGCACACATCCTGTGATCAATGTCAGTTGGGATGATGCCGTGGCCTACTGCACCTGGATCGGTAAGCGTCTGCCGACCGAGGCGGAATGGGAAAAGGCGGCGCGCGGCACCGATGGCCGCCGCTATCCTTGGGGAAACGAATGGGACTTCATGAAGGCCAACAGCGCCAGCTATTGGGCAGGACGAACCATTGACGACTTTGAGAGCGGTACAAGCTGGGATGCGTTCTGGATCAAGGGTGAGGGCGCGAAGATTTCAAAAGAGAAAGGCATCAAAGGAGAAGTGCTCACGACACCGGTAGGAACCTTTCCTGGCGCGGTGAGTCCCTACGGCCTCTACGATATGGCGGGCAACGTCGCTGAATGGGTGCAGGATTGGTATAACCCAAACTACTATAAGGAAGCCCCTCTCTCAGACCCTCAGGGACCTCTTCGCGGTGCGATCAAAGCGATGCGAGGCGGATCCTGGCTCAAGCCGGCTATCAGTCTTCGTACCAGCGACCGCGACTGGGGTCTGATGGATAGTCGCCCGAGTGGCACCGGCTTTCGCTGTGCACAAGACGTTCATTAGTCACGTTGCACGTCAATGGCTTGCATGGCTGGGACAGGCCGGAGGACTTCTTGAGCATACGGTCAGCCCCCACTCACACGAACAATCCTACAGGCAGATGAACTTGGCCGGGGAACACAGTATTCAACTCCGTCGCATTGACGCCGAAGTGCTTCACTAACACGTCGGAGAAGATATTGCGGAATTCCACGGTAGGGCGATTGTATCGGCCCGAGTCGAGATTGGCATCGATGAGCGACGATGGAAATCCAGCCGCACCGTGATAGAGGCCGCCCTTGACCCCTCCTCCGAGTGCAAACCAAACCGAGGCCTTCGCATGATCGGTTCCACCACTGGCATTTTGCCTGACGGTCCGCCCAAACTCCGTGCAGGTCACCAGGACCACGTTACTCATCAACGGTCCCAGATCGTTGTAGAACGCCCGGATCCCACCCGAAAATTCCGCCAATCTCGCCCCCTGTTGCAACGTGGCGCCACCGCCGCCCCCCTGGTCATCATGTGTATCCCATCCGCCGAGATCGACCGTCGCTATTTCAAGCCCCATTCCGGAACGAATGATGTGGGCGACATCACGGAGCTGTCTGCAAAACGTAGTATTGGGATACATGGCACCGTTCTGAGGAGCTGCCGGACCGATCGCCTCGATCGTTGCCAGGCGACTCAACATGTCGGGGCCCAAAGCATGGACCAGGCGACTATATGGATTCGTACTCGTCGATTGAGGATCCTGTGCGTAGATTGCCCTGAGGTTCAATTCCAACGGAACCTTTGCACTACCAAGCTTCGTGAAAGTCAAGGATGTCAGGTCGTAGATGGTAGGGACCAGCGTCGTCCCACGCAATGAATCAGCCAGCTCGTTTCCCATTCCGGCAGCACGGATGGCGGGCGCTCCCGCAGCGCCGACGGCTCGAAGATAGCGATTGAGCCATCCGTCTGTCGCCTGGAAGAACCCGCGTTCGATGATGTCTTGCTCCGTGAAGTGGGATTGTGTCGAGCCCGCAAATCCAGCCTGCGTGACAATCGCCAACGCCTTGTTATTGTACAAATCAAAAAACGGCTGAATGGCCGGATGCATGGCGAACCCCGTGCCGGGAAGATCGATCCCGGCGCCATCACCGGTTCCAGGGCGTGGGATACCGATGTTGCCCGCTCCGGTCAACGCCGATGGCCTCACCACATAATATTGAGGATCTGTATAAGGCACGATCGTGTTCAGGCCGTCGTTACCTCCTCGCTGAAACACCACCACCAACGTCTTCCCTGCGTTGTTCGCAGCAGACGCGGTGCGCCTGATGAACGACGCGGGAAAGAAATTTAAGACGAGGGTTGCACCGGCAACCCCAAGTGCACGCTTCAAAAAGGTTCGACGTGACTGTTCTTCTTGTGTTGCCTGACAATGCTGGCAGGTTTCCATTACCACCTCACTGATATTTGTAGCGTGGACTGGCCAACACCGTCGCCAGCGTTCGATCGAGCGGCGTCTCGAGGTTGGAGCTATCGAGATTGAACGTCCCACCACCACTTCGGAGGGTCGTGAGGAACGTCTGATACTCTGTCAGGCTGACTTGCCGGTCGAAAGTCAGATTGAGGATGTAGCCCAGCACGTCTTCTTCTGTACGGAGGTTCAGGCTCTTCAACCAAAGCTGCATTAATCCCCCGGTCGTATCAGATCCAAAGCGGATGGTGGACCCGAACCCTGGAATCGTCGTTTCATAGGCGAAACTGACCTCGTTGAACAGCACGTCGGTATTGAGCCACTCGTCGGCTGCCTCTTTATATCCCGTCGGCGCCGCCTTCTCATACAGGCCCTGCCCCATTCTCACCACACGATTCCTGAATGGATCCATCGGCGACCACACACCAAGATTGCGATGGAGGCTCGCCACAAATTCCAACGGCGTCTTGACCAGACTTCGATAGTTGCTGACATTAATAAAATCAGAAGACGTAAAGATCGCGATCAACACCTTCTTTATGCCGCCTCCGGAATCCGTGAATACCGACGCGACTTCGTTCAGGAGAGAAGCAGAGGGT
>Ga0207104_1232_pt1 | contig 13090 bp, 11 predicted proteins | sample Alteio_BWMinHeat_79_FD_153538 | JGI IMG/M metagenome (GOLD analysis project Ga0207104, IMG submission 153538) | Enriched cells from forest soil in Barre Woods Harvard Forest LTER site, Petersham, Massachusetts, United States -... | ecosystem: Environmental > Terrestrial > Soil > Temperate forest >...
ATCTTAACATATTTCAATAAAGGAAAATTTACGGCAAAAACATTCGCTTTTTGCTGCGTTTTCTCTCTAGCCGCCAGCCCATCTTACGGGCAATATAATGAAGGCGATAAAATTTCCGGAATTTCCCCATTAATGATAGCTGTAGGTTCCAAAGATGTTGAAGGCGTCAAATTCTTTGCCAAAGCTGGAAGAGCAGTTTTGAATAAGAAAAACATTGGCGGCGCAACCGCTCTGCATCTAGCCGCAAGAAATGATGATCTGGATATTGTAAAAATCTTAGTTAGCAGCGGCGCTGATGTTAATGCTGCTGATAATAATGGTTGGACGCCGTTAATGCGAGCTGCTGCAAGTGATAACGCTCCAATCGTCGCTGAATTATTAAGTGCCGGCGCAGATGCTAATCAAAAAAATCTACAAAATGACACCGCCATAATTCCAAGCGCCAATTCTGGCTGTGCTGAATGTATGGAATCGATTTTGAGCCACATAAATAGAACTGATGAAAATTATATTAATAATCAATTGGATGAAGCTTTTGCCATCGCCAATAAAAAGGCAGATGCCGCAACTAAAGAGGTTTTAACTAAATATGCCGATAATGATGGCAATCAAAATCAGGATTCTTCGATATCTTTAAATAGTGGCGATTTGTCAAATGTCGGCAATTACAGCGCGCCGGCGGGGCAAAATCTCAAATATTCTTTAAAAGAAAAAACCTTTCAATTCTATTCCAAATAAAAAACCTAATTTCACAAGAAAATATGTGTTGGTTGACAGTTCTAAAGGCTCTGTTGCCAAAAATAATGCGCAATTAGATCAAAAACCAGTGCAAAGCAATGAATTGCCGGAAGTTTCGCCAGGAAATGTTGGAAATAAAAAATATTCTTTCGGAACAACAGCAGAACATACTGGTGGATTGCCGGTAGAAGAGGGTGCTAAGGTTAATCAATCTAATAAAAAATTTACTATTAAGAGAGAAAAAGCTGATCAAAATCAAGTTCAGGTAAATCAAGCTCCAAGCAATTTTGACAAAGCTCCGATAGGCAATAAAAAAACCTTCCATTTATTAAAGCCGGAAGATGATGAAAATGTCAGAATAGATAGCAATTCACCGGCACCAATTAATCAAGCAGCACCAGTAAATCAAGCTGCGCCGCTAGAAACCATAGATTCTGCACCGGAAGTGCAAAATTCTGATTCAACTGCTTCAAAAAAATCATTCCATTTACTTAAACCAGAAGATGAAATGATAAACGATCCAAGCACTGCAGAAGGCAAACCATCAACAACCAACAGTAATCTTAACTACTTTTTCAAAAAGTAAAATAATCAACCAAAAATCGATTTCCAATGTCCAAAAAAATAGAAAAAACTTTAGGTAATATTACTTTAATTACAGTTTTAGTATTGGCTGCACTGGTTGCATCCTATATATTTCATTTTATTACAGGTGCAAAAATTCATAATTTACTGACATCCATCAATAGAAAATCACTGTCTGGCCATTATTCTATCGCGTTTTTCACTGGAAGTTTAATAGCGGTTTTAGTGTTGTTATTATTTACCATAATTTTTAAGGATAAAAAAGATCAAAATGTTGCGGCAACATTGATTAAACACATTATTTTGCTGGCAATTTCCGTGATGATTTTAATCGTTCTGCCATCACATGTTCTGAGTTCATTAATTAATAATAAAATCGGATTCTATGTGGTTTTAGCTTATTTAGCTTATCTGGCGACAATGCTAATAAGCTTTTCAATCGTTCTTCTATTTAGATTCATAGCTAAATTGCTCAAATAAATTTAATGAAACAAACGACTGCAAATCAAAAAGATATTGTTTGGTTTGTTTATGACGGCGAATGTCCGGTTTGCAAGATTGCTGCCCGAGGTTTGCGCATCAAGAAAGCTGTAGGAAATCTACAATTAATCGACGCCCGCCAAGAGAAATCTCATCCGATTATGCAAAAAATCCACCAATTAGGCTTGAATTTGGACGAGGGGATGGTTCTGAAATTTAACAATAATTATTATCACGGCGCCGATGCGCTACAAATAATGGCGCTGATTAGCACGAATCAAGGTTGGTTTAATCGCATGAATTATTTGCTGTTTAGGTCAAGGATAATGTCCAAAATATGCTATCCAGCAATGCGTAGCGTTAGGAATTTAATTCTAAAACTAAATGGAATTTCTAAGATTTCTAATATCAATTATTAAGAAATTATTAAAAAATAAATCGCTTTTTATACAAAATTATAATAATATAATTTCACTAATTTTTACTAATTTTATTAATCAATTTTATATAATTATGAAAAAAATATTAGCTCTTACAACTTTTGCTTCTTTACTTTTGACTTTCAATGCTCATGCCGAAAATAGATTTGGCGTTCAGGCTAGTGCCAACGGTAGCGCAGGTGTCCTTTATTATATCGACGATTATAAATATGCAATTGGTACTCAATTTCAAAGAAATTCCGACAATAATGCACTTGGAAAAACCTCCACAAATGATGTATCATTATTTGCTAGAGCTGGTCAAAAAATTCATGATAAAACTTATGTTTACGGCGGTTTACTTTATACCCAATCTTTTGGCCAAACAAATGGAATTGATATTAATAAAGAATATAGCATTGCGCCATATGCTTTAGTTGATTATCACTTAACTGATCATGTTTTCATAAATGGTTACATATTTCCAGTTACCTATAAACATGTTAATTTAGAAGGTGCAGAATCTTATACCACATACAAATATCCAAGCGCTGGCATTGGTGTTTCTTACATGTTCTAGAATAGAGCAGCGAATTTTCAATAAATTTTCAATAAGGGGCAACCAAAAATTGCCCCTTATTTTCCCCCATAAATTATCGTATAATATATATTATGTAAAATAACTTGCAGTTATTTTACATAATATGCGGTTTGGTTGCATACTTTTAACGGAACGATTTTCTACTCGATTATATTGAGTCAGACTAATGCAGTCATTTCACATAATATGCGGTTTGGTTGCATACTTTTAACGGAACGATTTTCTACTCGATTATATTGAGTCAGACTAATGCAGTCATTTCACATAATATGCGGTTTGGTTGCATACTTTTAACGGAACGATTTTCTACTCGATTATATTGAGTCAGACTAATGCAGTCATTTCACATAATATGCGGTTTGGTTGCATACTTTTAACGAAACGATTTTCTACTCGATTATTTGGATTTTGCATTAAATTGAGTCAGACTAATTTTGCATGTAATTTGCTCTTCAGCCTTATTTTAGTTGGGCTTGTGAAGGATGATTTCTTTTATCTTTATAATGCTGTTTAGTTAATTTTGGAATTTTAAATTGATAATAAGAAACTAAAACGAACTACTTGTTAGTTAGAAAATAAATTTTCTGTGTAATTTTAAATACTAACAATTAATAAGGATTAAAATGTCAAAATCTCTCTCTACTACAATTGCAAGAGCTCTTGCAGCTAATGCTAATAAAATTAAACCTCGTGCAATAAATCCAGCTCCAATTTCTACTCGAGTTCCTAATCAATTGGAATTAGATAGAGAAGCAAAAGCAACTGGAGAAGCAGAAAAAAGAAAAGCAGATGAAGAAGCGGTTAAGCAATTTGATGCTGCTCAAAAAAAACGAATAGAAGAAACTCGTAAAATTGATCCTGAGTTTGCATTAGGTCTTGAACTTTTACGAGACGCACAAGAATCATTAAGAAAAAGACAAGAAGCAAAACAAGCAAATGAAAATACTCCGGCAGCTTTACTTACTAATCCGAGCTATCAAAGTTTGGTTGCTAGTAATCAGCTTGATAAAACTAATAACCGCTAAACGCTTATATATAATTAACGAATTTTATATTAAGGATTAACAATCAAATTAATAAACAATATGTCAAAAAATAGTAAAATACCAGCAGCTCTTGCACAAGGCGTGAAAAATTTCGGAAAAGTGGCTTCTTCATCTTCATCGCGTGGATTTTCTTCTTCTGCCAATGGTATTGCTCCTGCAACACATCTGCCATCACCAGAAGAAATAAGAAAATTGAATAAGTGGACTGAATTTCCAGCTTCAGCTTCTAATCCATCACAAGAAGAAAAAGAAGCAAAAGCAGAACAAGAACGAAGAGAAGCACTACTCAGCAAACGAAGAATGGATGCTTTAAAAGAAGCTGAAGAAACTCTTGTTCTAAAACCTACTCCAGAAGAAATGGAAAAAATTAGAGAACAGGCCAGAAAAGATCAGAAAGCAGAATTAGAAGCTGGAACAACTCCACAATCTAAAAATAATAAATCGAATTCTAAAGCTCCTAAATCAGAACCAAAAACGAAAGGAAAAAACAGCAGATCTTTTTCCACTTTCTCTCCAAGCCAAACTGATTCCAATTATGATGTTCCAAAACCTCATGTGGATCTAGGAATCGCAGAACCGGAAACAACTGTTATTCATGTGGAAAAACAAGGAAAAGAGGAAAAAGAAAAACAAGATGAATTAGCGAAAAAAGTAGGAAAAATAAGAGAAAAACAATTAAAAGATGCACCTCCGGAAGTATTAGCATCTATGGCATTTGAATTAGGAGGAATTAAAGCTACTAAATTTTCTTCATATCAACAATATGAAAATTCTAGCGAAACAAATCTAGCAAAAATGAGAGCAGGAGATGAAGCAGCAATAGAAGCGCAATTGCGTAAAGAAGATGCAGTTCGTCACCAGCTATCGCAGAAGATTCAAAATGAAATTAGAGAAGAAGCGGCAAAAAGAACGCAAAGAAGAGCTGTAACTTCTCAGACTGCAACTGCAACTCTATCGACGCAAAAAAGAACTTTTTCTACATCATTACGCAATGGTCAAACCTCGGAAGATGCTCAAAGAGCTGCAACTGATCCAAAGAATTTTTTCCCAAGTGGAGATCCGATTGATCCGTTTTCATCCGCCTCACCTTTGTTTACTTTGCAGCCATTTGATAAAATTCCGCCAAAAGAACCTACTATTGCAGAGTTGAGAGCTGGTTATGAGAATTATGATAATTTGCCAAAATCAGATACTTCTCAGACAGTTAGAATAGTTACTTCTCAAGCTGATAATAATGTTGAAGCAACAGCATTTACTCAAGATCAGCAACATCATGAATCAGAATCTGTTTTTAATTATTTGGTACAATCCGCTGAATCTACTGTCAAAGCACCTAATGTAGATCCAGAATCCTTGCCTAAAACCTCTGTTACAAAGCCAACTTCAGAAAGTTTAAAAACTCCACAAACTAATGAAAAAGGCGCAACCCGCTAAAAAACCCAATCTTTTCTGATTTTGTGACAAGTATAGCCGCCAGGATTTTTCTTTAAATAATCCTGGTGGTATTCTTCAGCGTCATAGAATTTACCAGCCTTCACAACTTGTGTTACAATTTTCCCAGGGAAAACGCCGGATTTATCGGCTTTCTTAATTAAATCTTCTGCAACCTGTTTCTGTTCATCATTCATATAAAAAATCGCCGAACGATATTGCGTTCCGACATCATTTCCTTGTTGATTTAAAGTTGTCGGATTGTGAATTTGGAAAAAGAAGCGCAAAATTTTCTCATAGCTAATTTTATTCGGATCAAAAGTAACTTCAATCGCTTCCGCATCACCAGTCAAGCCAGTTGAGACTAAACCATAATTCGGATTTTTAACTTTTCCGCCAGTATAGCCAACTTTAATGGATTTAATTCCGTCCAATTTTCCAACTAATTCTTCCATTCCCCAAAAGCAACCGCCAGCCAAAATCGCCTTTTCTTCCTTAACAGCAGCGGCATCTTTTTTATCTTTGTTAAATAAATATAAATATTCGCCGTAACCTTCTTTTTTCATATCTTTTTTCGGAATAAATCTCATCGATGCCGAGTTAATACAATAGCGCAATCCACCCTTCTCTTTCGGCCCGTCATTAAAGACATGACCTAAATGCGAATCAGCGCTTTTCGATCTAACTTCTGTTCGCTTAATTCCAAATTGTTTATCAACTTTCTCAACTATTTCCTTATCTTTAATCGGCTTAGTAAAGCTCGGCCAGCCGGTTTTGGAATCATATTTATCATTCGACGAAAATAAAGGTTCGCCGGAAACCACATCGACATAAATGCCCTCTTCTTTATTATTCCAATATTCATTATGAAACGGCGTTTCAGTGCCATTATGTTGCGTAACATATTTTTGCATATCGGTTAAATTCGTGTTCTTTTTCATTGTGACTTCCTGAGAAAATGAGGCGTTATTAAAAGTTAGAAATGAAATAATGGTAAATAAAAATAAAAATTTTTGATTCTTCATAAAATTATGGAATAAATTATAGAAATCTTAAGAGCTATCTAAACTTAAAAAAATTTAATAAGAAAACAAGTTTTTGCTTTGACTTCTTACCAAAGGGTTTTAATATGACGCGCTTCAATTTGTCGAATGTATATGCCAGTATGGCGGAATTGGTAGACGCGATAGACTCAAAATCTATTGTCCGTATGGATGTGTCAGTTCGAGTCTGACTACTGGTACCAAACTTTAAATAATAGTTTTAGTTTGTGGATATTGTAATAATTCTAAAATCAATATTTCTAGGTATAGTTGAAGGTTTAACCGAATTTATTCCGGTTTCTTCAACAGCGCATTTGATTGTGGCCTCGAAATTAGCTGATTTTTCTTATGTACAAAATGGCGTTTTTGAAGTTGTCATCCAACTCGGCGCCATTATGGCCATCTGCTTGCTTTATCGCGAAAAATTATTTAACACCGCAGTTGGTTTTTTCCAAAATAAATCTTCCCGTAAATTCACCTATAACATCGCTCTAGCCTTTTTCCCTTCCGTTTTCTTCGGAATTTTCTTTTATAGCATAATAAAAAGACTATTTTTCTCTTTAGATTACATCGCTTTCGCCTTGATTCTAGGCGGAATCGCCATAATTTTCATCGAAAAAGCCAATATCAAACCGTCACATCACGAGATCGAAAATTTGCCAAAATCTAAAGCATTATTTATCGGATTATTTCAAACTATCGCCATGATTCCAGGAGTTTCGCGCTCCGGCGCCACAATTATGGGAAGTTTGCTTTTAAAATTAGATAGAAAAACCGCCACCGAATTCTCCTTTTTCCTAGCCATTCCAACCATTATCGGCGCTTCTATCTTCGATATTTACAAAAATATCAATGTCTTAAATACCAGCAGCATCGAAATAATTTTAGTTGGATTTTTGGCCAGTTTCATCGCTTCTTTATTAGTCATCAAATGGCTAATTCATTATGTCAGCAATCATAATTTCCTATTGTTTGCTTATTATAGAATAATTCTTGGCTTGTTAATTTTATTTATTATTTCATAAAGTGAATGAAGTTAAAAAATATCACGAAAATGGTCAGGAATTAACTATCCGCTTTGGTCTTGGCGCCATAAAAGCTGTGGGCGTTGGCTCTATGTCGGCGCTTGTTGAAATTCGCGAAAAAGATGGCGAATTTAAAGATATTTACGATTTCGCTTCTCGCTCCGGCTCTAAAACTCTCAATAAAAAATCCGTCGAAGCCTTAGCCAAATCTGGCGCATTCGATAATATTCATCCAAATCGTCACCAAATTTTAGAATCTTGCGAAACAATCTGTAAATACGGAGCGTCAAAAGCTGAAGAAAAAAACAGCAGCCAAATGAGTCTTTTCGGCTCTGGCAGCGCGATTCAAATGGATAATCCAGCACTAAAAAATGTTCCTGATTGGGATAAAACTGAAAAATTGCAAAAAGAATTTGAAGCTTTCGGCTTTTTCGTCAATGAACATCCGATCGACGATTATTTCAGCGATTTAAAAAAACGCGGCGTAATTTCGAGCAATATTTTAAATGAAGAAATCGTCAAAGATAATTCGACCGTTATTTTATCTGGCGTCGTGGCCTATTCCAAACATCGTTCTGGACCAAAAGGACGATTCGCCTATTTAACTTTATCCGATCCGATCGGAATTTACGAAACTTCAATTTTCAACGAAGATTTAATCACAAATTCCCGCGATTTAATGGAGTCCGGAAGCTCTCTAGTCGTAGTTTGTAATGTGCGGAAAGACGAAGGCGGCACGCGATTGTTAGTCAATGAAATCATAAAATTGGAAGATTTTCTAAAAAACACCAAAGCGCGTAAAGAGGAATTTCAAGATATAAAAGTTCGGCCGAAAAGAGATCAAAATTATAATTGGAAAAACCACAATGCCGCCAATAATCCAGCGCAAGATGTCGTTGTTTTACAGATGGAACGCGAAAAAAGAATCGAAGAATTAAAGAAAAAAGATATTTTCAATGAAATCACAATTAATCTCGATCAAAGAGAAGCGATTTTCGCCATTAAAAGTTTTTTATCGCAAAAATTAGTCACCGAAGAGCTAGAAAAATACACCAAAATCTACATCGTAACCGGAAATACCAAAATCGAAATTAACGGCAATTATTTAATCGAAAAAAAAGATAGCGATAAAATCAAGGCAATCGCTGGAATTTCACTAATTGAGGCTGTTTGATTTTATTCTACGGCGAACGATCGCCGGCGCCGCAGTCGCGTCGCTTACTCGATAAGCTTCGCTTATTATTTTTCTACGGCGAACGATCGCCGGCGCCGCAGTCGCGTCGCTTACTCGATATAGATTAGTAATTAAATTGAATAAGCAATTTTCGTTTGATTTTGAGATTGTTATGCCCTAATTTTATGGGCGCGATTTTTTCTTAAAAATAAATTATTTCATTATGGATAGATTACCGATTCTCTCGATTTTAATTTTTTTGCCGGCAGTAACTGCAATTTTGATATTTTTTCTCATCAATGGCCAGAAAGAAAATTCTTATAAAAAATTATATTTCATCTCAATATTATCAAGCATTCTAACCTTTGTTCTCTCTTTATATTTACTGCGTGATTTCGATAAAAATGCGGTTGGTTTTCAATTTATTGAGAAATTCTCTTTAGTTCAAAATTACAACATAAATTATTCCCTAGGAATTGACGGAATTTCTCTAACGATGATTATTCTAACCACATTCCTCATCCCTATTTGCTTACTTACCAGCATTAATTCTGTCAAAAATCGTGTTAAAGAATATGTCATATTTTTCCTGATTTTAGAAACCGTAATCATCGGATCTTTCGCCTCTCTGGATTTGGTTTTATTCTATGTATTTTTCGAAACAATCCTCATTCCAATGTTCCTAATCATCGGTATTTGGGGCGGAAAACAACGCAATTACGCGGCTTACAAATTCTTTTTATATACATTATTCGGTTCAGTTTTATTCCTAACCGCTTTGGTTTACATCATTTCCCATTACGCAACAACAAGCATTGTTGATTTGGATAAAATCTTGCCAGGCACCGATCTTTCTATTCAAAAATGGTTATGGATCGCGTTTTTCGTATCCTTCGCCATTAAAATTCCAATGTTCCCATTTCATACTTGGTTGCCGGACGCGCATGTTCAAGCTCCAACCGCAGGTTCTGTAATTCTAGCTGGCGTTTTAATCAAACTCGGCGCGTACGGATTTTTGCGATTCTCTTTACCTTTCTTCCCAGGTGCCTCACAATATTTCGCACAATTCGTCTTTATTTTAAGCGTCATCGCCATTATCTACACTTCAATCGTGGCTTTAATGCAGGAAGATATTAAAAAAATGATCGCCTATTCTTCCGTTGCTCACATGGGTTTCATCACAATGGGTATTTTCGCTTTCAACATGCAAGCGGTTCAAGGTGCGATTGTGCAAATGATTAGCCACGGTTTGGTTTCATCAGCTCTGTTCTTGTGCGTCGGTGTCGTTTATGATCGCATGCATACCAGACAAATCGTTGATTACGGCGGCTTGGCCAATAAAATGCCTTATTACGCCCTCTTCTTCATGATCTTTATGCTCGGAAGCGTTGGATTACCAGGAACCAGCGGATTCGTCGGCGAATTCCTCACAATTATCGGTACCTTCCAAGTTAACAAACTAATCGCAGTTTTAGCTGCAACTGGCGTAGTTCTAGGCGCTTGCTATATGCTTTGGTTATATGCTCGCGTAATTTTCGGAGCAATTGAAAATCCAAAATTAGAATCAATAAAAGATGTCAACTGCATAGAGTTCATTTCTCTAGCTTCGATCTCAGTTTTCGTAATTTTAATTGGTATTTACCCATCTTTTATTCTTAGATATTTAGATACTCCTGTTCTTCAAATTATTAATCTTAAATAATTATTATGGCCATTATTTCCTTATTGCCAGAGCTTATATTATCGATCGGCGCTCTGATTATATTAATGATTGATGTTTTTTTCGGCAAAAAATTCGAGGATAATTCGCGAGTTGTTCTAGTTGGTGCCTTCTCCATCGCGCTCTCCGCCCTTTTCGCGGTGATTTACAATTATGGTGATAATTATTCCGTATTCGGAAACGCCTTCGCCATCAACAAATTCACCTCATATTCCAAAATAGCAATTTTAATTTTACTCATCTCTGTAGTTATTCTCTCAACCAATTTCAGCCTTACCAATAAAAGAATCAGCGCCGAATTTATCGCTTTGATTTTTATCGCCACAACTGGTTCAATGCTATTAATTTCCTCAAACGATTTATTACCATTCTATTTATCTCTAGAATTGCAAAGCCTTTCCTTATATATTCTGGCCTGTATCAAACGCGATTCGGGTAAATCATCAGAAGCCGGCATAAAATATTTCATTTTAGGATCAGTTTCCTCAGGAATTTTGCTACTCGGAATCTCGTTCGTTTACGGATTCACCGGAACCACCAATTTTGAAACTTTATTTAGCCTGATCGAGCAATATTACAGAACTAACGCCCATCACGCTTTTGATAACAGTTTACGCAGTCTTCACCATGGCTTGCATCATCATTATACTCATCATGTTATGCATAGTCACATGTATGGATTAGCCCATGTTGTATCTAGTATCGCACCACCAATCGGTCTTTTGTTAGGGTTGACTTTAGTATTCATCGCGATTTTATTCAAAGTTGCTGCTGCCCCTTTCCATATGTGGGCTCCGGATGTTTACGAAGGTGCACCGACAAACATCACCGCTTTCTTCGCTTCCACTATTAAATTCGCCATGATTTTAGTAGCTGTCAAAGTCTATATTTACAGCTTCCACGCTTGGGTTGGCTTTAACCAAATTCTAATTTTAGTCGCTGTTTTATCACTTTTAGTCGGCTGTTTAGGCGCGTTGAAACAAAATAACTTAAAAAGAATGTTGGCCTATAGCGGTATCGGCCATGTCGGATTCATCATCGCCGGCCTTTCTTCCACCAATTTCGAATCATTAAAAGCCGTCATTTTATACGCTTCAATTTATGGAACTCTTTCGGTCGGAAGCTTTGCCTTGTTAATTCTAATGATTAACAAAAATGATAAACTTAGCGAAGATGATAGTAATGATGAAAAATACCAACTTTCTTCTTTAGCCGGAATTGGCAAAAGCAATCCTGTGATTGCAGCATTTTTAGCAATTTTAATGCTATCAATGGCCGGAATTCCGCCAATGGCCGGATTCTTCGCCAAATTCTATATTCTATTATCGATCATCAAAGCTGGATATGTTCCTCTAGCCGTTTTAGCCGTGATGACGAGCATTATCAGCGCTTTCTATTATTTGAGAATCATCAAAATCATGTATTTCGATGAAAAATCCAACAAAGATATTGCAATCGAATCTGATGTCAGCCCAGTTTTGGTTTTATTTGCCGCAGCAATGTTTAACCTATTATTCCTTGCTTTCATCAACCCATTCTTAGATTTAATTTCTAAAATATTTTTCTAATAATTATGTCTTCTCATAACGAAATTAAGCCTTTAATTTCCTCAAGCACCAGCCATTCTTTAACTGGTGAGATTATAATTCCTGGAGATAAATCAATTTCACACCGCTCTTTAATTTTCGCTGCTCTTGCTAATGGCAAAAGCACAATCGAAGGTCTTTTGGAAGGTGAAGATGTCATCAAAACCGCTCTGGCTTTAGAAAGTATGGGTGTTGAGATTGAAAAAAATTATGGCGGAATTTGGAAAGTCAACGGCGTCGGAGTTGCCGGCCTGACCGAACCAACAGATGTTTTAGATATGGGAAATTCCGGAACTTCGTCGCGCCTCTTGATGGGCTTAGTTTCATCTTTCAATTTCAAAAGTTTCTTCACCGGAGACGCATCTCTGCGCAAACGCCCGATGAAACGCGTTTTCGATCCAATCAAAGAAATCGGCGCCGAAGTCTATTCCAGATCAAACGATACCCTGCCCGCTTTAGTTATCGGTACTGCCAATCCGCTACCAATAAGTTACACGATGAAAGTAGCTTCAGCCCAAGTTAAAAGCGCGATTTTATTATCCGCTTTAAATATCGGCGGTACCACAACAATCATCGAACCAGAAAAATGCCGCGATCACAGCGAAATCATGATGCGTTCTTTAGGTCTTGATATTAAAAGCGAAGATATGGAAATTAATGGCAAAATCGGCACCAAAATTACTTTCAACGGCAATAGGTCTTTCTCTGGTAAAACTTTTAAAGTTCCAGGTGATATTTCATCAGCTGCATTCATAATTATCGCAGCTTTAATTACCAAAGGCTCAAATTTAAAAATCAAAAATGTCGGCTTAAATCCGTTAAGAGATGGCATTCTAAGAACTCTTTTAGAAATGGGTGGCGATATTAAATTATCCAATGAAAGATCCGAAAATGGCGAACAAGTTGCTGACATCACCGTAAAATATAGCAATTTAAAAGCTGTTAATGTCCCAGCCGATCGCGCTCCGTCAATGATTGACGAATATCCAATTTTAAGCGTTGCCGCAGCGCATGCAACGGGAACAACCAGAATGGATGGAATTGAAGAATTAAAAGTCAAAGAAAGCAACCGCTTAAACGCCATCAATGAAGGTTTAGAAAAATGTGGCGTCAAAACCAATATGGGCGATGATTTTCTCGAAGTTGTTGGCGGAATTGCGCAGCCGGAAAAACAAGTCGAAATCAAAACCTACATGGATCACCGCATCGCCATGTCATTCTTAATTATGGGTTTGAATTTAA
>Ga0207104_1222_pt1 | contig 13085 bp, 8 predicted proteins | sample Alteio_BWMinHeat_79_FD_153538 | JGI IMG/M metagenome (GOLD analysis project Ga0207104, IMG submission 153538) | Enriched cells from forest soil in Barre Woods Harvard Forest LTER site, Petersham, Massachusetts, United States -... | ecosystem: Environmental > Terrestrial > Soil > Temperate forest >...
CCAGAAGGGAGCGTCGCGGCGAGTTGCCGACGTAGGCCCGCCGGTGAGAAATGTCTGCACGGTGAAGGTGACGGTTCCCGTGGGCACAACTTGCTGCGGGCTGGGCGTGCAGCTCATGTCGTCCTGCGTGGGGACGGCGCAGACCACGCTGATTTGGCCATTGAACCCGCCAAGACCCGTAACGACGAAGGACGCCGTGCCTGCGGTACCTTTGACGATCCTGAGGTTGGTGGGCGGATTGGTACCCGATGGAGCGATGGAGAAATCGAGCACGCTGATGGTGATGGAGTTCGACGTGCCGGCGGCGTAGAAGAGGTCGCCCACATAGACGGCGGTAAGAATATCAACCCCTGCGGGGAGGGTGGCGTTGAGCAGTGTTGCTATTGAAGTGTTGTTGAGTGAGGCGGAGAGCGCGGCAGTGCCGATGATCTTGGTGCCGTTATAGAAGATGACGTTGCCGGTCGGATTCTGCTCGGCTGCGCTGGCGGGCGCGACGGCGGGTGTGACGGTGGCAACGAGTGTGACCACCTGGCCCGGTGCGGCTGAGGCCGGACTCACGGTCAGTGTGACGGTGTCAGCGAGCAGGGCGGCTGTGAGGTCAACGGGATTGGAGGTGCTGGCCCCAAAGTTCGGATCGCCTGAGTAGACGGCCGTAATCACATGGGATATGCCGGTGGAGAGTGTCACGTTCGAAAGCGTGGCCGCATTCAGAGTGAGGACCGCGGAGCCCAACAAGGTGGTGCCGTCGTAGAAAGCGACCGAGCCGGTGATGGTGTAGGTGGTGCCGGTGACGGGGTTGATGGGGGCAACAGTGGCCGTCAGCACCTCGGCGATTCCCGGCGTCAGCGTGGCCGGCGTCGCGGTGAGCGTCGTGACGGTGGCGCCCTTGCCTACGGTGATCGAAACGGCGGGGGACGTGGAGGCACTGTAGTTAGCGTCACCGGGGTAGATGGCCTGCAGGTTGTGCGCGCCGGCGACCGTAGGAACGGTGAGCGAGAAAGTGGCAGTGGTGGCGCCGGCGGCGGTAATCAGGCTGGCCGTGGAGTTGGCCAGGCCGTCGACGTTGAGCGTGACTTTGCCGCTGGGCGGAATGCTCCCGGCGGACGGAATGCCCACGACCATGGTCACAGAAACCGAAATGACGGATCCCGCCGCGGGCGCAGTTGTGGCAGGTGTAATCGTCATGGAGGTCGTACTCTGCTGGATATTCACCGTGAGCGGCTGCGATGAGTTGGACGCATAGTTGGTGTCGCCGCTGTAAACGGCGGTGATGTTGTTTCCCTTCACGGGCAGGGCGCCGACGGCGGGCATCAGTACAGCCGTCCCACTGGAATCAAGTGTGAGGCTGCCAAGAGGGCCGGTCGTTGCACTGTCGGTGAATTGAACGGTTCCACCGGGCGTGGGACCCGAACTCGTGGAAGAGACCGACACCGTGAACGTAAGCTGCGCCGATGGATTGTAGGTCGAGTTGGTGGCCGGGGGCGCAACGGTGAGGACGATGTTGGTGGTGCCGGTGCCGGTAGCGTCGGGACGGGCCCAGATGTTGACGAGATTGTCAGCGTTTGGCGTGCCCAAACCGGTAGCGAGGTCGAAGCCCGACGCGGCGTCGTAACCGATGCTGCCGGAGGCGTCGCACCCGGGGGTGCCGGCCGCGCAAGCGAGGCGAGCGCTGCCCTGCGCCACGTCGTTGAAAATGCCTGGCTGGACGCGCAGGCTGTAGAGGTGCGGAGCGAGATTGCCTTGCGCGCCGTATTTCTGCGCGAGTAATGCGGAGATGCCGCCAAAGATGGCCGCCGCCGCGGAACTACCACCGCTTCGAACAAGTGTGCAACCGGCGGTTGGCACTGAGCCGCTGAAGCAGAAGGCCAGGCCGCGGCTGAAGGCGGAGTCGATAGCCGTGGGCACGGTCACGTCCGGAAGTAGACGTCCCTGCTGAGCTTGCGAAATTGCAGGTTGCCAGCCAGGAGGTACATGGATGGCGCTGGCGCCGCCACCGCTTGCGTAGGCTGCATCGGCGGGGTTTGCGGGAGACCATGCGGCGAGCTCGCCACCCGCGGTGAAAGCGGCGGCTCCTACGGCGGTGTTCCACGAAGTGGATGCGAGCGCGTTCACGGCGTAACCGGTGGTGACGGCAGAATCGCTTCCGGCGGCATGGCAGGCCGAGGCGCCGCTGTCGCCCGTTGCCGCTACGACAGCAATTCCCTGTGCGGCAGCCTGGCGATACAACGCCGCATAGAAAGCCCGGTGCGCTTCGCTCAGCGATGCTTCACAGGCTGAGAAGCCGACAACCACGGTGTGCGCCTGATTGTGATCGACGATTGACGCCAGAGACAGATCGACGCCGTCCGTGGCCTGCGTAGTCGCGGCCGGCGCAATGACAATGCGCGCTTCAGGCGCGGCGGCGCCAGCCCACGATGCGGCAAACTCGGCTGCGGCCTGGTCGGTGGTGAGGCCCGGGTCGTTCCCATCCAGCGCGACTGCAACGGGATTTGCCGGCAGGCCGAAAGCGGAACGGAAAGCTGCCATGTCCTGCGGCTGCACATTGCTGCGGGCCGCGATGACAATGGTCTCGCCGGCGCCTTGAGTTCCTGCGGCGTGCAGCGCGTCCAAATGAAGCAACTGGGCGGCCAGCGCGGGAGTAAGGGCCTCAGCGTGCGCAAGTGAAGTTTCAGCCGCCACAGCCGCTACGGCGGACTTCACCGGTAGGGGCGTGGTGAGGGCCGGCGCCGACAGCGCGCCATCCATAGACACCAGGCCATGAACAAGCGGTCGAAGTGTCGCGGGTACAGCAATGGCTTTTGCCAGCGCAGGTCGCAAGCCGGCGGCCGTTTCGTAGAAATGGACCGGCGAACGAAAGGCCGCTTCAATCTGGGCCGCGGTGCCGGAGAACTCGATCCATCCTCGGCTCGCCGGAAGCGGAGCCACCGTGAATCCCGCTTCGCGCAACCAGTCCCCCACCGCATTCACATCCGCGGACGAATTGGCGTAAAAGTCGGCGAACTGGGCCGGTGTCAGCCACTGATGCCAGCCGCAGGAACCGGCAGTCTGTTGATTGGCAAGCTCTGTATCGAGAGCCTGTTGCTGCGCAGGCGAAGGCTCGCGGTGGCGCTGGAGCGCCAAGCGCCGGAGATCCGCGATGCCGCTGCGGCATTTTTGTCCGGCCGGACGCACGGCGCGCCCGTAACTTGTTCAGCCCGTTGGGCCGCGGCCATCGCGGGCAACTGTGCAGTGGCCGCCACACCCAGCACCATTGCGAGCCCCAGTGGCAGGCCGAACCTATTCATCTGTCCCATGTCCCTCTTTTGTACACCTTCCCCTTGCGCGCTGGCCGGTTCTGAAATCGGACACTTGGGGGTGCTTCTTTAATCTTCCGCCATTGGACAAACCTTTACCCTCACCCATTTGGGGTAGGGAATGTGACTCGACACGATTCGGCCCGATTGTACCGCGATCGAGGTGCTCCATAACCGCGTAATGCACGTGTTCAGAAAGGTTCCCGGCACGAACTGCGGGCTGAACACGAAACAGAAAAACGGCCGGAGGACCAAGAGAGGTAATCTTTTCGTCCGCCGGCCGTCAGTTCGTTCCACTACTGTTGAATCCCGATATCGGACAGCACCTTGGGCTTCGCTTCGTCTACTGCCAGCAGATTGTGACAGGCCGCGCAGTCGTTGGTGATCGCCGTTTTAGCGTCGCTGGTGGCGTGGTCGCCGTCGTGGCAGCGGAAGCACCCCGGGTAGCTCATGTGTCCAATGTGATTAGGATGCGTTCCCCAGGTCACCTTCATCTCGGGGAACACATTGTGCGTAAAAATGTACACCAGGCCGTCGCCCGCGGCCTTGATATCCGCAGCCTTGGCGGCGTAGACATCGGGGTGCGCGGACTTGTAGAAGGCGACAAGCTGCGCTGGAATCTTCGCTGCAGCCTCGTCGGTGGTGGCGTAATCGCCCTTCAGCAATTCGAGGCCTTTCTTGTGAACCCAGGGCAGATCAGGACTGACCGCGCCTTCGGCCATGGCTCGATTGAGCGCGTCTTCGGCGGTCTGCATGGTGTGGGCGGCGCGGTTATGGCAGTCGACGCAGTCCATCACGCGGCGTTCACCCTTGGGCATGGCGCCCTTGAGCGCGGAGGCGGTGAAGACCGTTTTCGAGCCATCCGCGTTGGTCCGCTCCACCCAGGGGATGGTGGTGCGCGTGTCGTCGGTGTCAATGAACTCGATGTGACCCAGGTGCACACCGTGAATGCCCGTCAGGTGCGACAGAGAATCGCGACCGCCCAGGTGCAACACCACTACGCTTTGCGTCTCGGTGTTCTTTTCGTCGTCGCCGAAGTTCGACTTGACCAGCAACTTCTCGCCAATGAAGCGAGCCGGCGTGTGGCAGCCCTCGCAGATGTAGCGGGCGGGTCGCAGATTCTTGACCGGCGATGGAATTGGCGTGGGGTAAGTGGGAATAAGCTTGGGCGCGATCCCGCTCATGGGACGGAGCGACACTTCGACGAGTTGCCGGGTGCCGTTGACCTTGGCCTGGAAGTACGACGTGGCGCCGGCGCCGATGTGGCAGTCGACGCAGGCCACATGCGAGTGGGCCGACACCTGGTAAGCGGCGTACTCGGGATGCATGACGTGGCAGGACTGGCCGCAGAATTGAGGTGAGTCCATATAGGCCGCGCCGCGATAGCTGGCCACCGACACCACCAGAAGATTCACTATTGTGGCGATTAGAACGATGTCGAGCCCATGGCGGAAGATGCGGTCGTTCAGATCCACCTTGGGAAACACGGTGGGGATCTGACCCGCCTTCTGCAGCCGCCGGCGACGCTGAAAGATGCCGACCGGGATGAGCGCGAGTCCGAGAATGAAAAGCGCCGGAAGGATGAGGAAGAAGATGAGCCCCAGGTACGGGTTTTCGTTCGTGCGCCCGAAGAGCTCGAATAGCCAGTACCCGATCATGGTGGCGCCGGCCGCGGTGGTGATGGCGCCCCCCCAGAAGGCTCAAGGGGTTGTTGCCGAAGAACAGCGCCGGACGCACCCAGTGTTCGCGAAACCTTTGAAGAAACGGCAAAATGTCCCCCTATGGACCCGGAATGAATGGCCCGCCTCCGGGGCGGGCCTAATCCTGCAATCGCGACCTGCCTGTTTTTATTTCAGTGTGCGGAAGTACGTGACCGCGTCCTTGATCTGCGCGTCAGTGAGCTTGGGCGAGAGAGGCTTCATCTTGCCCTTGCCTTTTGTGACGGACTCGATCTGTTCCTTCTCAGTGGTCTTGTACTCTGAGGCCGGCTTGACGCCCATCATCTTGGCGATCCCGGCATTCGGTGTCCCGGTGGCCCCGTGACAACTCTGGCAGTTGGCTTTGTAAATCGCTTCGCCGGAATCTGCGAAGCCCACGGCGCTGCCCAGAGAAACCATCATGGCCAACACCACCTGTGAACGAAGTGACTTTGTCATTTTGAAAAAAACTCCTTGGAGATTTCACGACCAACATACAGTGGGAACACCGGACGTATGGATCGTAACTGAACGGGCTTCAAAAGCCGCGGGCCGGGAAGATGCTTCTTCGCGGCCCGCGATCTTGCTGGTGGAACGGTCATGCTACTTGAGAAAAGTGCGAAAATGCCCGACTGCGTCCTTGATCTGGGCTTCAGTCAGCTTGTCTTTGAACGGCTGCATCTTGCCCTGGCCGTTCTTGGTTGCCGTAATCATCTCCGCCTCGGTGAGTTTCTTCACGTCAGGATCGGTGATGGGCTTCACTTTCATTGCCTTGCCTGCCGGCGACTCGGCCATGCCGGTTGCGCCGTGGCACATCAGGCATTTGGCCTTGTACGTATCGGCGCCCTGGGCAAAGGCGGCTGTCATCGTGGTAGCCGCCATGATTGCGACCAGTGTAATTCCAACCTTACTCTTCAAGACCGCTCTCCCTTCTCTTACCTTCGTCGAGCCCCTCTCGCGCCTTCTGCGATCAGAACTCGTAGTGCACTCCGAGGGTCATGTTATTGGCGTGGAACGAACGTGCCGAAGTCAGCCCGGAGGTTCCTTCCGTCCTGCCCGTCGGGAAGGAGACCGAAGCGCAAGGCACCACCGAAGTTGTGGTTGTTACCGACATGCTGCAGTATTGCGCGCCGGAAGCACTTCCGCCCTCGCCGTACTGGTAGTTGTTGTAATCGCCCTTCCACGTCAGGTGGCGGCTGGTCTTCCAGGAAATATTCGCAAAGGGAGACTGGTAGGTTGAGATCAGCGAGCCGGCGACGTCGCGCGCATCGTTGTAAAAACGGTCGCCGTTCACCGCGCTGATGTGGTAACCGAAGTTAAGGTGCACATTGTCCGAGGGAGACACGTTCAGAGACATCGATCCGAATTGGGTCGGTGCGTCCACAAAGTCCTTGGCGAAGAAGTCCACAAGGTTGGTCCCGCCTCTGGCAAAGATCCCAGGGCAAACGTTCGGCTGGCCGGCGTTGTTCAGCGTGGCCGCGCCGGGCAAAGTGGATGTGGCGCCGCTGGTGAAGCAAATGTTGGTCGCGGTGTACACGTCGGTGTAGGAGTAACTGAGGTCGATACCATAGTGCTCATTCGGCGCCAGCATCGCATTTACGTTGGCTACCCGGCTGAAGTCGATATGGTTGAGCGGTCCGTAGTAGGTCGCCTGGCCCGCGGCAATCGCGTCAGCGTTGTTGAACGTGTTGTTGTGCCGCTCCCGATCGTTGTAGGCTCCGGAGAATGTCGCCCAGGGCTTCGGCTTGAAGATGGTGCGGATGCGGAACTGCTTCAATTGCCGGGGGCTGACAGAGGTGAACGCGTTGTCGGCGTATGCCACTTCGGCACTGCCGTTCACGCTCCAGTTATTGGTGACACGTACGGCCGCGCCCAGGATGCCGCCGTTCTCCGTGATGGAGACGGTACCATTGACTGGATCGGCCAGCGCCAGCGGGATGGGTCCGCTGTGAGAAGCGCCTTGCGCTATGTCGTGCATCGAATAGCGATACGTGAGCGAGAGCGTGGTGCGGGGCGAAACTTCCCAACTTCCCGTCAGATTGTTGATCAGGAATCTCTGGCCGAAGTAGTTGGGCGTGAGATAGCCGTTCACACCGTGCGGAAGCGACATCGAGTTCCCGCCCGTCAGCGGCCCGCTATAGGTGATGGTTTCATTGCCAGAGGAGGCCTTGGTATCCAAAGGCGTTGAAAGCGTGGTGGCGATAGGCAGATTGGAATAGCCTGGTTGCTGGACGTTGGAGAAGTCCACCTGTTCGGCAAGGCTTACCGTCTTCATTGCCTGCCAGATCAGGCCATAGTCGGCGCCCAGCACCGCCCTGTGGGCCCTGGCGTAACCGTTGTATGTGATGGAGCGGACTGCTCCCATGAGGCCTGTGACGCCCTCGTAGTAGTTGGGCATGTTCATGGTGGAGTTGCTATAACGAACGTTCCCGTTCATCGTAACGTTTCTGAAGCTCGAGCTTTGCAGGTGAATGATCCCGGTAGGAATCATCAAGCTGGTCGGCTGCGAACGCATGTAGCTAGTCACCACCGCGCACGCCGGATTGATGACCGGCAGCCCATTGGGCGTCTGCGCGGCCGTCAGTATGGTGTAGTTGCTCGAACTGGTATACGCGCTGCCCATGCTCGTGGTCGTGCAGCCGCCAATTCCGTAAGGTGTCTGGCTGTCCCAGTTTCCAAGGGCTACTCTTCTTCCGTCTGCTTCCTGCGCAATAAGCGTGCTGGGAGCCATCATGAATTGAGAGTCAGACCGGTAGTGATCGACCTGCGCTTCGAACGTCAGCCTGGTTCCCTGCACCGGCTTCCATTCCACCGCGCCGGTAAATGCGTCAATGCCGTTGCGCTGGAATTCCTTGAGCAGCGCATCGTACTTGGCGATGGTGTAGCTGGGGCTCAATGTCGGCCCCTCAAAGGTGTTGTGCGCGTAACCGATGCGATACGACACCGTCGAAAGCGGATACAGCGTGAGATTGGTGTCGGTCATGCGGCGAACCGAGTTGAACATAACCGGAGATTGCGGAATCACTCCCCAACTGAGCGCACCGGTTGGCGAGTTCGATGGCCCGATCGGAATCGACCCGGGGGCAATATTTGGATTACCCAGCAGGTCGTAATCGAAGTACTGCCGGTCGCGCCGGAAAATCCCCGAAAACTCGAAGATCTTGCCCTTGAAGAAATCCACCTTGCCGAAGCTATAGGGGTCGCCGCCGAACCCTGAGCCATACGCCTTCAGCGAATCGACGACCGGGTTCTTTGTGCCGGGCAGCGCATGCAACTCAAAGGACTCGCCGAGTACCCGCGGTCCGGAGCCCATGTTCACCAGCGTGCTATACATTGCCTGGCTGCCATTGACATTGGTCATGTGGCCGCCAAGATCGACCGATTCATGAGCACTGTATCCAGTTGGAATGGACATGGATACAGCGGGCTCTGGAATCGGATTGCCGGGCGCCGGATTCTGGCCGATTGCCAAACCCGTCGTCAGCAAAAGGATGGCGACCCCAAGCCCCCCCGCGAAGAGCTTGAGCATCGAGGTAGAAGACATTTGATTGGCCAGCCAAACAAACCTGCCTGTCTTGTTCATAAGAAGCCTCACTTAAAAAGTCGTTGCTCTGATCGAAACCTTGCATCCAAATGCGAAGTCGTTGCGATTCACGCCGCGCCACCCAACGAATGGAGGGCGCGGCAATGCCCCATCACCTGATGAATGCCTGACTAAGATTCGAACCGTGAACCATGGTGTGGCAGTTGATGCATGGAGTGGCGCTCGCCGATCCTGCGCCCATGCCGTGAACCGTACCGGCCCCAACCGGGCTGTGGCACTGGTTGCATAGCGTGGCGATGCTCGACGTATTCAGCAGCCGCGCATTCTGCGACCCGTGCGGAGAATGGCATCCAACACAACCTTCCGCCCGTACCGCGGCGTGCTCGAACACGAACGGGCCACGCGTCTCCATGTGGCACTTGGTGCAGACCGCGTTCTGATCGGCCGTCGACCTGAGGTTGCTCTTGTTGAACGTCCCGTGAGGATCGTGGCAGTCTGAGCATTGCGTCACACCCTCGTTCACCTTGTGGTGGAAGGGCATGGAGAACTGCGCTCTCTGATCTCCGTGGCACTGGAAGCAAAGAGTCGGCTGCGATGCTTTGAGCAACTCCGCCTTCTCCTCGCTCTTGTGAATGCTGTGGCAGCTGATGCAGCTCACGTCCGCCTTGGCATGTGCCGAGCGATCGAAATTGGCATGTTGCCCGGCGTGACAGCTCAGGCAGCGTTCATCCACCGCCTTGGCGCTCCCCTTCCCGGGATTGAAGATCTTGGTTGTATCACCGCCGCCATCCACGTGCGCCTTGCCCGCGCCATGACAGTTTTCGCAGGTGACACCGCTCTTGCCGTGCATGAGCGCCATCTTGGTGTGCGGATTATCGGCAAACCCCTTGGAGACTTCTTCATGGCAGGTGGCGCACGTCTCGGATCCGACAAAGTCCGAAGCCGCCGGTTGTTTCAACTGCCTGTCAACTGGCTTCGCGCCCGGAGCCGCCAGCGCATAGGAGCTCAAACAAAGAACCCCCAGAATGAAAAGAAAGATTCGCAGCCCGGGTTTGTTCCCCTGAACTGCACCACTCAGCATCGTTGTCACTGGCCTACCTCTATGCATGAGAACCGCCTTGCATGAATTGCGTGCTCTTCTGAACCCCGTGCACTGACTTGAGACCATGGCTGGACTCGAGAAGGAGTGGCGCGGTCAACATCATCTGTGCCTCTTGCAGAAGTGCGACTGTGTGGAGCATCACTTCATGCGCAGAGATTACGATCTGTTCACCCGCGATGGCGGTGACGCTGATCACATTCGATAAGGAATGTTGTGCCGGCCGGCTATTCTGCGTCACATTGCCCGAGAAAATCGATTTTCCGAGTAGTCGATTTTCAACACGCACGGCGCCGCGAATGCGTTTCGCCATTTCCTGGAGATAGCGCAATACCCGTGAGCCCCATCACATTCAGACAGCAAATCATGAGGCACACTTGCTTAGAGCGAAATCCTTACCGCGGCTCGAATATGTTGAATGAATTTGCCTTGAGCCCCCAAAAGGAAGTACGAACCACGGGACGCTTCGCCGGCGGGAGTGAACGCAAAGATGGCGGACGTAGAACAAATTCCGATAATTAATACGCGGCACAAGTCGTCGAATCGACAGTCGCCGGTAGGTTGTGCGGCGTGCGCAAACCGCAGGCCCGGGTGGTTCTGCTCACTGGGGAGCTCTGTTCTGGCGGATTTGGAACTGGCCACCAGCACCATCTCATTGCCGGCCCAGGCGCCGCTCTTCACACAGGGCGAGGATGCGCGTTGTCTCTATTTGATTTGCAGCGGCTATATCAAGTTGACCGCGGGCACCAACAAGGAACGCGAGATGATTGTGCGCGTGGCCGGTCCGGGCTCCATGCTGGGCCTCTACGCAGTTCTCTCGCACGGCGTCTACGAGGTTTCCGCGGAGTCGCTCACCGCCGCGCAGCTGCGGCCGGTGGAGCGCGATCGCTTTCAAAACTTTTTGCGCGCCCACAAGGAAGCGCAGATGCGCGCCGTGCAGTGCATCTGCCAGGAGTACCGCTTCGCGCTTCAAGACGCTTGCCGCATCGCCCTCGCGGAGACGGTGGCAGGCCGCCTGGGACGGCTATTGCTCGAACTCAGCCACCAGATTGGCGAGCGCCTTGATGGAGGTTTCCGATTCCCGCTCCTGCTCACGCATGAAGAGATGGCATCGATGACCTGCACCACGCGCGAGACCGTGACCCGCACTCTTGGCCAGTTCCGCAAAGACGGCTGGATCACCATCGAAGACGCCATCATGACGGTCCATCAGCCCGAGGAGCTCCAGGCTCTGCTCTAACGGCCAGCGCCTTCCGCGCGTCAGTAGTGTCCTAAAAGGCGTTGGCCTGGACGGTATGCGCCGGTCGTTTCCCCACTCGCCAGACGCGGCCTCGATTCCAGCGTTGGAGCATTATGGGGTACAGGTCGAAGGGGATTCTGACGACCAGCATGGCGTAGCCGTACACGGCGTGATCATGGCGAAGGTGCGAGATCGCCAGCATGACCGAAACGACACAGTTCAGCCAGTGCACGCCTTCTGAGGAGTTCATTTCTCTCAGCAGTCGATCGCAATCGGCGCGGCCGGCTCTCAAATGAAAATTCGGGTTAATCCAGCCCAGCGGCGAATGAAACACAATCCAGCGGAACGCTCGAATGCCTGCACGCTCATAGATCTCACCTTGTTTCTCCCAATGGGCCAGGGAGAACAGCGACGGGTTCACTCTGGAGAGAATGGCGCTGCTCAAAACCGCGATGGTCATGCAAATAAGCCATGACATGGCGAGGCTGTAGACAAGCGGATTACCGTGTGGAAACGGACGGCCACCTATTAAATAGACTGACCCCAAAGTGAGGGTCACAATCATCAAAGTAGATCGCATCGCACGAATCACCAGCTCGGCTTGCGGCGTTCTACTCATACCTTCTATCTCTTCACCTTAAGACACTTATACAATCTTCGAAGTCTACACGGTTCTCTGAACGACGCTGTTTTAGGGCGCCTTCCGCGCTTCCACGGGCCCGTTTTTCGAGTCAAAGAGCTATGATTAATCCATGGGGAGTCCCTGCTCGATGACCTTGAAATCAGCGTGTTTCGCCGCTTTTTTACTTTCCTGTAGCGCCGTCCTCGCTCAAACCCCAACACCGGCGGCGAGCTCGCGCGCCACCTCCGCGGCCACCACCACCGACGCGCCCGAAGTCCATGAATTTCAGACCATTGAGGACAACTGGTCTAACGCCCTCAACATGCGCGATCAGTATGGACTGGAGCTGGTCCTCTCACCGCTATTCGTCGACATTGCAGGCTCCGGCGACATCACCACCCGCAACCAGCAACTCGCGCAGCTGATCAACCCGGAAGACAAGACCCTGCATCTCGAACAGCGCATCATTACGGTCCGGATGCTGGGTGACGTTGCCGTGGCCAATGGGACTTACGTCCTGCATCACAAAGGAGCAAGCGCCCCGGTGGATGAGAAGGGCATATTCACCCACGTCTTCCAACGCCAGCGGAATGGATGGGTGTGCGTGAACTCGCAGCGCACCGTGCTTCGCGAGGACGGCCCTGGAATGAAGACAAAGAAGAAATCAGAGAGTGATTTGCCATTCCACATCCCGCTGTTCACGAAGAGCGACAAGAATCAGTGAGGCGGCTTGTAGCTCGGAGCCGGTAGCTCGTAGCTCCCTTTTCGCTTTCACTCCGAAATCGATGCAGAAGCTACTGGCTACAAGCTACCGGCTACAGGCTCTTTCGGCTGGCTACCGGCTCTTTCGAGCCGTCCGCTGCTCTCTTCGCGCCCTGCAAGCGAATTGAGACGTGCACAAGGCTCAGCGCTGCCGGTGTCACTCCGGGAATGCGGCTGGCCTGTCCGATGGTGAGCGGGCGCACACGTTCCAGTTTCTCCCGCATCTCGCGGCTCAATCCGCTGATGATCCCATACTCCATCCACTCCGGAATGCATACGGCTTCAGCGGCTTTCAACTTCTCGATGGACTTCTTCTGCTGATCGAGATAGCCGGCAAACTTGATCTCCGTCTCCACCGCTCGCGCCTCGTTGCGGATGGTAGCCCGCGCCACCGCATCGTCTTCTGGCAGTTCGACGAAATGAGCGAGCAGAGGCTCTCTTACCAATTCGCCGGGCATCGCGCGCAGTACCGGCTCGATAGTCACTTCGGGCCGCTTGAGCATCTGCGCCCACGTCTGTCCCGCCGTTGCCGTCAACTCGCTGAAGCCTGCGGTCCGCAACCCTTGCGCATCGGCCTTGCGCGACACAAGGAACCGTTCGAGCGCCGCCCTGCGCGCCTGCTTCTGCTCGTACTCCGACCAAGCCGCATCGTTGATCAGCCCCAGCCTGCGCCCGTGCGGCGTGAGGCGGCGATCGGCGTTGTCGATGCGCAGATGCAGCCGGAACTCCGCACGCGAGGTAAACATGCGGTACGGCTCATTGGTGCCCTTCGAAATCAGGTCGTCGATGAGGATGCCGGTGTAGCCTTCAGTCCGGTCCATCGTGAAG
>Ga0207104_1233_pt1 | contig 13074 bp, 12 predicted proteins | sample Alteio_BWMinHeat_79_FD_153538 | JGI IMG/M metagenome (GOLD analysis project Ga0207104, IMG submission 153538) | Enriched cells from forest soil in Barre Woods Harvard Forest LTER site, Petersham, Massachusetts, United States -... | ecosystem: Environmental > Terrestrial > Soil > Temperate forest >...
AACGGATAGGCGATGCATTTAAGGCATTTCCAACACCGGCTTGAAGCATGCTGAGGCGTATTCTTTGAAAGTTGAGAAAGTGAGTTTTGCGCTATTTGAGTTGTTGCTTGCACAATTGGCTGTGGCGTTTGATTAGATGCAATCAACAAAGGAGTTGGTGAGGCGTGATGACCTATAGATTTTGGAGACGCCATGAAAATAAACCCTTTAATTATTAATATTTCAAATAGCTATATTTAAACATAAAAAATGAATTATTGCAATAAGAGAGTTAAATAAACAATAATAAAATTTATAAATGCATTCGAAAACAGAAAACGCTAAACTCCAAAAGATAAGTGATTTTTTTAATTGACAACAATGCGGAATAAGCGCCATATGTGGCATACACTCTCAAATTGGTATGAGAGACGATTAGAAATTACAACTTATGGAGGAAAAATGAAATTTTTTTTTGGAGCCCTCGCGGCTTGTTTGATATTTATTCAATCTATGCACGCCATCCCTTCAAATCTTGGTGAAAGCATATTGGAATATCAAGCCATACTGAACTCGGACCTTCTTCAAACAACGGTTCCGCAGGCTGAATTTATTTTCGAAATCGAAAGAAAAACAAAAAGCATTGACGCCACTCTTGTTCATTATGAAATTAAGACACGCATATTTTACAAAGAACATCATAAAACCCATGAGTACATTGCAACACTTAGCTTAACTCCAAATCCACAAATAGGACCTCCTATCATTACAGTTGTCAGCATCACTCCAAAAGATTAATCAAATCAGATATTTGTAGCGCAGACTTCAGTCTGCGCTTGTTTGCGCAGGTTTTAACCTGCGCTTGTTTTTGCGGGTTTTAACCCGCAAAGTACGCTTCGCCCTTGTCCACTAAGAAGTTACCGCAAGTATGACTTGCGGGTTAAAACCCGCAAAAACAAGCGCAGGTTAAAACCTGCGCAAACAAGCGCAGACTGAAGTCTGCGCTACAAGCGCCGACGGCGCGGTAAGCGTAAGAAGACATATGCGCATTATGACAAAAGTTTTTGGCGTATTAACGATGAGATATTTGATTATAAATGCGCTCTTCGTTTTATTGAATGTCTCTTCCATGATGGCGGAGGAGGCTTCTAATCCAGATGAGGAACTTAAAAAAATCGGATCCGACATTCATGGTTTCTGCGATTTTGTTTTTAAAAACAGTTATATAACACCTAGAGGTTTGTTAGTCACGGATACGGATTTAACAGTACAAATTTTAGCTGGACTTGTTTTGGATGTTTACAGAAAACCTACAAAAACAGTCAGCGGCATATCGATCATTTTCGGCGTTTGGAATGATCTCTGGACAGGTCAGGATAATCCCAAGGTTGGATCTTGGAATGAAATGGATTGGTTTGCCGGAATCGACGTATCTTTTGCGAAAAGCTGGAAACTTCGCGCCCAATTTATTGAATTTCTCAGCCCTCCAGGCAATTTTACACCCGAAAATAATGCAGAATTTACGCTTTCTTATGACGACAGTCTATGGCGTCTTCCTATTGTCTTTAATCCCTATATAAGATTTTTTTGGGCGATCTCGGGTGATTCCACTGTTGTCGTGGGTAAGCCTGGCGACACTTATTACATTGAATTTGGCTTGATCCCTACCCTAAACTTCAACAAATGCATTCCAATTACCCTGACGGCGCCTACATGGATCAGCATTGGTCCGCCCAATTTTTGGAATGGAGGCAAACTCGCTTTAAAAAATGAAAAAAGTCATTTCGGAGTCATTTCAACCGGCTTAAAAGGCAACGTCAGTTTAACATTTATTCCACAAACTTTAGGAAAAGGATATCTAGATATTGGAATTCAGTATTATCACTTAATCAATAATAACTTACTTCAAGCTCAGCTATTCACGCTTGATTTATCTTCACTCCACTCCGCCAAACGCAATGTTGTGGTAGGTTCCGCCGGATTTGGATTCGAGTTCTAAAGTTAATAATTAACCCTGCTTCTGTTTTTCCTCAATCTCTTGAAAAAACTGATCATCTATTCCAGGAACGTTATACGCTTTGGCATGATCTTTTATACTATAAAATCTATTCGGAAATCTCACTATTCCTGAAGCTCCGATTATTTCAAAACTGTTTACGTCAAATTTACTATCTATTATACTTTTTTTCAATTCTTTTATTCGTTGAATTCGTGCTTCATTAGTTTCTTTACCATTTTTGATACAGCTATCGCTATAAAATAATCTCATATATTGTTTCGTAATATCATGGAGTGTAGGCTGACCGAACACAGGAGTTAAACGCCCTTCAGCATCTGCTAATTTGTCATTTAGTTTTGATGTATCCTGTGCTGCTTCAGCCAAACAGTTAATATCCAATGTGTACTTTTTCCATAATTCCGGTGCACCTTCACTGCTTAAAGGTTTCAAATTCGCATCTAATGTTTTTTCAATGTTTTCTATAGATTTTTGAAGCTTTAATAGCTCTGTATTATTCTTAAAAATTTTAACGCTATATCTCAAACTACACTCTTTTATCCGATGCACAACAGCAGGATACAGCCAACATCTACAGTTGAATATTTCGGATATCCCAAGCGGCGATTCTCGATTCTCGCTTATCGCCATCATACAATTTAGCGCTTGCGCTGCAGTAAGTCCCGGCGCAGTGTTATCAATAACACCCTTGCCATCGATATTACTGACGTCCCGGTACCAAGTGTTTTCAATAATCATAAAATCCCTCGTTTAGTTTGTTATTAATACAGTAATATATACCGATTATAACAAAAACGATAATTAAAAATAAACAAATTATTTGTTAATGTATGAATATAGGGATTTTATCTAGAGATGCGCTTGCAAAAATTGACCTAAATAAAAGCAGAGAGCCGCCACAGCTGCAGATGCAGGAATAGTGAGCGCCCAAGCAATGACGATACGTGTGGCGATGCCCCACTTAATGCGTGAAAAAGGGGTGGTGGCCGAACCAACGCCAATAATTGAACCTGTGATCGTATGCGTTGTGGAAACAGGAATGCCAAAATGGGTAGCGAGAAAAAGCGTCGCAGCTCCCGCCAATTCAGCGCAAAAACCGCCGATAGGTTTAAGCTTTGTGATCTTCATTCCCATGGTTTTTACTATACGCCATCCTCCAAAAGCAGTGCCTAAGCTAATCGCAATTTGACAAGAGAAAATAATCCAGGACGTTTGAGGATTAAATAATGACAATTTCGCATCGGCCGGCAGCGCATTGCCAGCCAACAACAACGCCATAATAACGCCCATTGTTTTTTGCGCGTCATTGGCTCCATGGCCGATCGAATAGCAGGCCGCCGAAAGCAGCTGTCCCTTTCTAAAGCCGCTATCAATAGTAGAGGGACGAGCGTTTTTAAAGATCCAATAGAGGGCGATGATTAAAAAAAAGCCCATCGCAAATCCGAGGACCGGAGCAAAAACAATAAATTTGATCGTGATGATCAGCATGTCCATGCGCAACGTATCCCATCCTCCATATGCCAACGCCGCTCCTGAAAGACCTCCTATCAGGGCATGCGAGGAGCTTGTGGGAAGGCCTAACCACCACGTCACAAGGTCCCAGAGCATCGCGCCAATCAACCCGCTAAAAATCACAATCATATAGACAGTGTCGGCAGGGTCTATTTTGACGATTTTCGAGATGGTGTCCGCAACGCGCGGCGCAAAAATAAACATGGCGATAAAATTGAAAAAAGCAGCCCAAAGAACCGCCGCCTGAGGCGTTAAAACACGCGTAGAAACTATGGTTGCAATCGAATTAGCCGCATCATGAAATCCGTTCAACACATCGAAAGCCAGAGCGATGCAAATGGTCACGATTAAAAATGTCATCCCCATGATCAGCTGTACTCCAAAATCACATTCTCCATAATATTGGCGACATCTTCACAACGGTCGGTGGCGTTTTCTAAATTCTCGTAAATCTCCTTCCATTTAATAATTCCGCACACGTTTTGCTCATCCTCAAAGAGTTCGCCAATCACGCGGCGATGAATCACGTCGGATTCATCCTCGAGGCGTTTGATCGTGATGCATCGCTGTCTGATCGCATCGCTTTTAAAGGCGCGCAACTCATGCACTGCGTGTTTAATTTCCTTTGTGGCTCGCAAGAGCACATCTGCAAGTTCTTGGACTCCTGATTTCATCACCTGAAGCTTGTATATGACAATGCGTTCGGCTGTATCATGGATAAAATCCATGATATCGTCCATACGGGAAATGAGCTGATGGATGTCGTTGCGCTCGAACGGAGTGATGAATGTTTTATGCAACGCTTCGATGCAGTGATGCGTGACTTTATCCGCTTCATGCTCGATGTTTCTGATGCGATGGGCATGATCGAAGACTTCGAATCTCCCGGTGGAGACCAATAAGACCAGCTCCTCGGCCCCCTGAACAATGAGGGCGCCATGAGCTTCAAAATAGTCAAAAAAATTGGTCTTTCTCGGCAAAAATTTTGAAAACATGGCGCTTCCTTTTGATCTATTCTTTACCATAGAGGGAAGTGTATAATATTGACACTGTTTTTTGAGGTAGGGTCAAGTGTGAAAAAGTGTAAAGATAAAAATTCAACGCAAAGACGCAAATAGGTGCAAGAGATTGAAGAGAGTTAAGTGAAAAATTCAACGCAAAGACGCAAAGTCGCAAAGACGCAAAGGGATTGAATCTATTTAAATAAAAAAATAATATCAATAAATAAAAAATGATGACTGTAATAATATAAATATTATTGCTTTATTTATATCTTTGCATTGAATCGGCCTCGAGATGCGTCAAATCTTTGTTAGCATTAGCGATAGATTCAATCCCTTTGCGTCTTTGCGACTTTGCGTCTTTGCGTCTTTGCGCTGAATTTTTTACTTAACTCTCTTCAATCTCTCGCACCTATGCGCCTAGGCGCGTCAATGGTTTAATAGAATTAAGTTGTTTTTTTAATTAATAAAAAGTAGAATGATCGCATACTAAAAATAAATGATTGAGAAATATCATGGCTATAACATCTTTTAATACAGTCGATCAAGTCATTGTCTCTGCATTTCGAGCAGGGGCAATTCAATGCACATCGCGTAATTTATCATTCACGGACGGAGGGCAAATACGCCGCCCTTGATCATCATAATGATATCATTCCAGCAGGCTATACACGACTTAAATTGCAAGACCTTATCTCCGGTTTAAGTGAGCTCACGCCCAGCATCAATCAAAATGACAAGAAAGCCCTTTATGAATCTCTTGGCTATATGCGACAGCGCAATATTCAAAAAACAAATGCAAGCTGCCTTCCCATATGTATTACCCTATTCTTTGTCCGGCTAATTAATTTATTCCGAGGATATGGCTTTCAGACTGCCACTGCACGCATTGATATATTGCGCATCACTCTTAACGCGAGCCCCACGGAAAATGCGCCTCCTGAGATGAGTAAACAAGACATCTACGCCTATCGTCGGGAAATTTACCAAGAAACGCTGAAAGCTTGTAATGAGGGATATCTGGTTGATGGAAATCACATAACAATCGACCATGCGGCAATGCTTGCTGAAACTGAAAGATACGAAACAGCGCCGCTTCTTGAGCCTCTTCCTCACGAAAAACGATTTCCAACGCTGTTTTCTATATTGGAGGATGACACTCTTAACGTGCTGCTTGCGCATGCAAGACAAGGGCGAAATCCGATAGGGATCAATATGGCCAATAGATATCGTCACGGAGGCGGCGTTGAAGAGGGATGCCCAGCCCAAGAAGAAGCGATTTGCCGTCGTTCCAATCATATTCTTGGCCTCAAAAAGTTTGAAAATGAGTATCCTTTATCTGAATTTGGCGGCATTTACAGCCCGCATAATTCCGTCTTTAGAGAAGATCAAGCGCATGATTTTGCCTTTATGAAAACACCTGAACAGGTCGCGCTAGTCGCTATTGCGGCATATGATTTGCGTGAAAAAAGCGCGGAAAGAACGGCTTTAGGAATCACCGAGATATCTGAAGAAAGTCTGGCGAAAAATATCGCCTTTTGCGAGGGAACAGCCCAAAAAATTCGCAATGCGTTACGGATCATGGCTCAAAAAGGACATGAATTCCTTGTACTCGGAGCCCTTGGCTGCGGCGCCTTTGCAAACCCTCCTTACCTTATCGCAAAACTGTTCCAGCAAGTTTTAAGCGAAGAAGAGTTTAAGGGGCGCTTCAGACAAGTGGACTTCGCCATTCTGGTGCAATATGAGAAGGACAAAGTGAACGTTGACGCCTTCAAAAAATATTTTGTAGCGTAGACTTCAGTCTGCGCTTGTTTGCGCAGGTTTTAACCTGCGCTTGTTTTTGCGGGTTTTAACCCGCAAAGTGCGCTTCGGCCTTGTCCACTAAGAAGTTACCGCAAGTCACACTTGCGGGTTGAAACCCGCAAAAACAAGCGCAGGTTAAAACCTGCGCAAACAAGCGCAGACTGAAGTCTACGCTACAACTGCTATGTGTGTTCTCTAATGGGGAGAAATAAGGAAAATTTGGCGCCGCGAGGTGTGCGATTTTCCGCTTGTAGATCCCCATCGTGAATTTCAGCGATTCGCTTTGCAATTGCTAGACCAAGACCCATTCCGGGTGCAGTCGTCCCGGGCACGCGATAAAATTTTTCAAATATTGTACTCAATAAATCTTCGCGAATGCCCTCTCCTTCATCTGAAATTGATACAACTAAAAAATCATCGACTTGACGAGCTTGAATTTGTATAGTTGAATCCGCAGGAGAGTATTCAAATGCATTTGAAATCAAATTATGCAATAAAATTTCAATTAAAGAGGGATCGAATGGTATTAATGGCAGGTCAGGCTGAATATCGATCTCCACATTATGATGATTCATTGATTTGTTGATTTTTTCACAACTGACCCTAATAGAATCTTCAATGGAATGCAGGCTTTTATGAAAGGGGATCAACCCCGTGCTCAGCTTGGTCATCGCTGAAATATTATCCAGCATGCGCAGAAGGCCTTCAGAGGTATGCTCAATTTTATGAATTTGTCTTTCTAATATGCTTTTTTCTTTGCCCTCGTGATCGCCTTTTAAATCTTTAACAGCCTTTTGAATAGTCGCCACCGGATAATGAAACTCATGGGAAATGAGTTTTAACACGGTTTGATAGATTTTCTCTATGTCATTAAGCTGTTCTGTTTGGCGCTCTCTTTCTTCGGCAAATGAACGTTCGAGAAAACTAGCCAGTTGTTGGCCGACTGTATAAAGAAAATTTTTCTCTTCGATCGTTAAAAGCCTATTGTTTTTTGGCCTATAGATCAATACTCCCACGATTTCTCGGAAACCCTTTAAGGGGATGTACAGATTTTTAATTGCGGGCAAAGTCGATGTCGACCAACCCGCTTCTTTTCCATTTTCAAAAACCCAAATAGCCGCGCTTTTGTCTTTTTCATCATTTAATAATATTGTTGGCCCTGTAAAGTTCAGCCCATTGTCAAGAAATTTGATAAGGATTTCAAATTTGCCGCTCAATACTTTCCCTAAACGTTCTGTAACCGAAATGAGCATTTCTTCCGTGGAATGCGCGCTGGCTATTGTACGAACAATTTCATAAAGGGCTTGCCCGGACTCTTCACGCTTAATTAACATTTCTTTATGTTCTCGCGCCCTATCAATTAAAATCCCGGTGACAATTGCAGTCAGAATATACAAGGTCAGCAAAACGCCATCTTCCTGCCTAGAAACCGACAAAGTGCCCAACGGAGGAATAAAGAATAGCTTCCATATTAGAGCAAAGAGAATAGCCGCAAAAAGAATTGGCCACTTCTTAAAAAATATACTTAAAAATAAAATGCCGATCAAAAAAATAAAACCTACAACTTCGTTATTGATCACGGGCAAAAGGAGCCAATTCACGGCTGTAAGCAGCAATACGGCGGAAAGAACAAGGAAATAAGGAGTGAATTGAACTTGAAAAAAAGAGAACTTCGACTTTTTTCGATAAGCGCTGCCTCCATGCGGTTCTTTGATGACATGTATGTCGATATCGCTGCATTCCCGCGCCAACCTGTTTATTAGTGTGAATCTTGAAAACATATTAAGCCACAAACGTTTGGCTGGCCTGCCAATAATAATTTGCGTCACTCCCCTATACCGCGCTATGCGTTGAATGGCTTCCGCAATGTCGGGGTCGCTGGTTGTCAACACCTCCGCCCCTAAATCCCTAGCCATGGAAATATTCTTATCAAGCATCTTGTTTTCTTCTTCATCCAATATGGCGCCGTTGTCAACGTGAAACACTATCCAAGGCGCATCCAACGAGAATGCCAGGCGACGCGCTATCCGGATCAACCGCTGCGAATGGATCGTATGATCTACAGCCACCAGCAAGCGCTCGCGCGGCTTCCAGTCGCTAATGCGCCGCTCTATTGTCGACACCATTCCATGCAGGTCGTGATCAACTTTTTCAGCGGTGAAACGCAGCGCCACTTCCCTCAATGCCGTCAAACGATCTTTTTGAAAAAAGTTGCGTTCCGCAATGGCAGATTGATCCGCCAAATACACTTTTCCCTCTTTTAATCGCTGCAAAAGTTTATCGGGTGTTAGATCTACAAGCTGAATGAAGGTCGAAATCTCAATCAGAAGATCCGGCACGGTTTCTCTAATCACAATTCCTGTTATGCCTTCTACAACGTCTTTCAAACTTTCAATATGCTGAACATTAAGCGTTGTATAAACATCGATCCCGTTCTCCAAAACTTCCATCACATCTTGCCAGCGTTTCGGATGGCGCGATCCAGGAATATTGCTATGCGCAAGCTCATCTATCAACACGAGTTGCGGGCGAAGACGTAAAATTTCATCAAGATCTAATTCGTCAAAAATTTTTTCTTTATAAGTTATTTTCTTGGGGGGGATCTGCTTGAGTCCTTCCAACAGCAAAGCGGTTTCTTGCCGGCCATGCGTATCCACAATGCCGACCACCACATCGAGGCCCTCTTGCTGCAAATTTTGAGCCTCGGCAAGCATGGCGTATGTCTTCCCTACTCCAGCCGCCATACCTAAAAATATTTTTAATTTTCCTTTATCAATTCGACTCTCTTCGCGTCTAATCACCTCTAATAAATCTTCTGGACTGGGACGATTTTCATCACGCATAATGATCGCTTATTTTATTCTGTTTTTAAAACAACCCTAGCGCAGCATGTTTTTTATTGCAATGTTCTAATTCTATTTTTAAAATTTTCAACGACATAGTCAAAAAAAATATTGACATTTGATTGCAAATATTTTATTTCTTGTTTTGTAAGTGACAGGAGATCCCCTGGCCTGCTAGCGGATTTCCTGCATTGTTTAACTAAGGAGGCTCTATGGATAATCCACAAAATATTAATCAAACAAAAAAACTTTTTGAGGAAATTTATAACAAGGGCAATTTGACAATGCTCGATGGATTAGTCGCAAACAATGTTCGCTTGAATGACCCAGCGACACGGCAACAGAAAGAAGGGCTCAAAGCATTGAAGGACACAGAAGCATCCTATATTCGAGCATTCCCAAATAAGAAAGTCAAAATTGAGGATATCATGTCCTCGGAAGACAAAGTCATTGTTCGCTGGACATGCCAAGGCGTTCACAAGGGTGAGCTGCAGGGCATTTCACCAACAAATAAAGAGTTCAAAATCAGCGGCATCAGCATTTATCGCTTTGCAAACGGCAAAGTCACCGAAATCTGGCAATCTTGGGATCGTCTAGGTTTATTGGAGCAAATCGGCGAGATTCAACCGGCGCTTGCGTTGCATTGATTTTGAAAGAAGTTTTAGAATTCCAGTTGTTGCCCTCGCAGCATATGCTGCGGGGTTTTTTTAAAAAAGCCGATTATCGGCTCGTTAAACCAATATGGAGGTTCCCATGGTCTTGACAAAAGAAGCCACTCTCGAAAAAAGTCAAGTTACGACTTTACTAAATAGTTTTTTAAAACAGTTTCAAAATGCAAGCAGCAATACAAATCCCCCAAACGCCGCCGAATTTGAAAGACTGCTGTCACGCAACTTTCAAATTTCAATCAATGGTAAGACGGTCGAAAAAAATCTGGACAATTATTTGAATCGCATTCAAAAACTCCAGAAAAAATATTCACAAATTAAAGTTTCCAATTTACTTGAAGAACCTCTAATCAGCAACAACAAAGCGACAATCCAATTCGAGATCAGCCTCACTCCTCGCAACGGCCCGCAAATTCAACTCCATGCCATGGCGATCGCTACAATAGAAAATAATAAAATAACTGAATGGAAGCAAGTTTCAAGTGAAAAAGGCCTAAACCATTTAGATTCGTAAGCTAAACAGCAATATGCAAAAGTGAGCGCTTACCCCTCTCTGTGTTCTCTGTGGGCTCTGTGGTGGATATAAAGCCTTAAAATGATTCAATTTAAGGCTTTATATCCACCACAGAGCCCACAGAGAGCACAGAGAGGGGAAAAACGCTTACTTTTGCAATTATCTCGGGAGGGGCGCAAGAAGTCGGTCGCTTCACTTCTTTTTTATTTCTGCGATTTCAAGATGAATTTTATGGAAAAACCGGTAGAACACAGGAGCGAAAATAATCGCCATAATGACAAGGAAAATAATGCCGCTGAAAAGCGCATATGAACCTGCAAAAATTTTCCCGCCATCTGTCTGCAAATTCGTTACAGGCCCCATCCCGGATAAAATCATCGCTGCATTCACATATGCATCGATCCAGCCCATTTTTTCATAATGATGGTAGCCGAACATCCCTACTCCTAGCGAAAAGGCGACAATCACACAGCCAATTAAAAAATTTCGTGAAAGACGAGTTAGAAATCTTCGCGTAGATAAATGCGGATGCTGCTGTTGCATGTCATTCATAAAAAAATTCCTATCTTACAATAATGTTCCGCGCAATATAACTATCGCAATGCTGAAGTAGATGATCAATCCAGTGACATCCACCAAAGTAGCCACAAAGGGCGCTGAAGCCACAGCTGGATCAAGCCTGCATTTTTTTAATAAAAGCGGAAGCATAGCCCCCGATAACGTTCCCCATAAGACAACCCCAATCAAAGCAAGAAACACCGTAAGCGCCACCAAAAACCAATGCACCCCATAAATATCGGAAAATATACTCCAAAGCGTGACACGGAAAAATCCAATGGATCCCAAGATGACTCCCAAAAAAACACCTGAAAAGATCTCTCGACGCATAATCCGCCACCAATCCCGCAAGCCAACCTCACTAAGAGCCATCGCCCTAATAATTAAAGTGGACGCCTGTGAGCCTGCATTGCCTCCGCTGGAAATAATCAATGGCACAAACAACGCCAGCACTACAGCCTTTGCAATTTCATCTTGAAAATACCCCATTGCGGAAGCTGTAAGCATCTCCCCGAAAAACAGTACGGTCAGCCAGCCCACCCTTTTACGCATCAGGTCAATGAAAGGAATCTCCATATAAGGTTCATTTAACGCTTCAACTCCGCCGATTTTCTGCATATCTTCAGTGTCCTCTTCAACCGCCACTGAGATAATGTCGTCAATAGTGACAATGCCCAGCAAGACGCCCTTAACATCAATGACGGGCAAAGCGACGCGCTCATACTTCCTAAACACATTGACCGCCTTTTCTTCATCGTCGTCCACATGCAAAGCGATAAATTTATGATCGGCCAAATCACTCGCAGTCTTGTCCAACTGAGCAAACAAGAATTCTCGAATGCGAAAATCATCAAGCAAAACGCCATTGTCATCCACCGCATAAATCACATTAATCGTTTCGCTATCGCGTCCATGCTCGCGGATGTAATCTAAAACCTGTTTCACCGTCCAATCCATTTTAATAGCGATGTAATCGGGCGTCATCAAACGCCCTACGCTATCTTCCGGATACCCCAATAGTTTAGTGGTGAGAACGCGTTCTTCCGGCGATAAATACTTTAAGAGCTGCTTTACGAGGTCGTTTGGCAATTCTTCGAGCAATTTCGTGCGGTCGTCAGGAGACACTGCATTTAATAAACTGGCGACGCGCTGCGAAGGTAAAACATGCAGAATTTCCTTCTGCAGTCTGAAAGGAAGGTATTCAAAAGTGCGTACAGCGATCTCCTGAGAAAGCGCATTGAAAATAAGGACTCGCTCCTCCGGAGATTTTGATTCGATAATATCAACTAATTCAATCGGAGAATTTGCATTCAATTCGGGAGAAAGCAGCTGGATATTGTCCCGTGTAATTGTAAGATGGACTAGTGATTGATGGTTTTTCGTCATATTTTTTCCATATTTTTAAACCGTGGCATTATTTTTATAAAAAGTCTAGAAAAAACACCTGATATCTTAGTCATCAATGCATCATTTTTTCCCGTAAAGTAAAAAAAGATTTGTCAAAAAATACAAAGAGTCGCATCTTGAAGTTAAGGGTGCCTTTTATCACTTTGGATGACAACCGTCTTCCAGAGTGAAGAACAAACCTTAATCTCTGTCGGAGGAATACTCCGTAAAAGAGGATGACTAAAACAATAAAAGGAGAAAACTATGAAGAAGTTGTTCCAAATGGGTACAATCTTTCTGGGTATTCTCATGACTCAGGGCGTTTATTGTCAAGATGACAACAATTATAGTGGACAAGATTACAAAGGCAGAGGCCAAGACTATAGTCAAGGTTATAGCAGCCAAGATCAAGGCTGCCCAGCCGATCATCCATGCGAAGATCAAGCATGCAATGATTGCTGGTGTCGTTATGTTCACTATGAACCTTGCTATTACACAACTAAACGATGTGTCGAGGAACAAATACCTTGTAAAAAAAGGTGCTGCCGTTATGTACCTAAGTACTATCAAGTGCAACGCTGCAGATACGTGCCTCAGTATTACACTGAGACATGCTGCCGTCAAGAGCGTGAATACTATGATGTTGATGAATGCAAAACTTGTCAAAAATGGGTTTGCGATCAACATTGCAAATATGTGCCAAAATACTATTGGAAACATGTCTGCGGTGATCAAAGTTGCACAACTCCTTGTCCAAAAAGATAATGTCTACACTGAGCATGGTTCAAATCGG
>Ga0207104_1201_pt1 | contig 12931 bp, 13 predicted proteins | sample Alteio_BWMinHeat_79_FD_153538 | JGI IMG/M metagenome (GOLD analysis project Ga0207104, IMG submission 153538) | Enriched cells from forest soil in Barre Woods Harvard Forest LTER site, Petersham, Massachusetts, United States -... | ecosystem: Environmental > Terrestrial > Soil > Temperate forest >...
TTGGATTGGGATGCGGCATGGTATCCCGCCAACGCATAAATTTGATAAAGGAGCGGCGCCGACATGGCTGTTTTTCCGGGAAAACGCAGAGAGACATGGTGGGAAAATCTCGCCAACTTGCCCAAAAATTTCGTGCGTTCTATTTTTCGCCATAACTATCCAAATAATGATGTGGATCGATCGGAAATTGTTTTTAAGAATTTTTTTCTGCATTTTCATCCGGTTAAGTGTCACAAGCATTCATTGGATCCGTTTTATACGTTGGGTTTGGGAGCTATTACAACCAGCTTATTTTTAATTTTGACGTTTACGGGGATCGTGCTGATGTTTTTTTATATCCCTGCCGAAGACCGTGCATACGACATCATGAAGGACTGGCAGGATACGACGCCTTTCGCCATGATGTATCGCAATATGCACCGCTGGAGCGCCCACATGATGGTGCTTTTTGTATTTTTGCATATGTCGCGCGTTTTCTATACTGGTTCTTATAAAGGGACGCGGCGTTTCAACTGGGTGATCGGGGTGACATTGATGTTCCTCACCCTTATCCTATCCTTTACCGGCTACTTGCTCCCATGGGACCAGCTCGCGTTTTGGGCGATAACCGTCGGCACAAACATCGCGGGGTATATGCCTAATCTCCCCGGCTTTCAATACAACATCAACCGCGTGATGCTGCTGGCTTCCACCAACGTTGGACAGGATGCATTGATTCGTTTTTATGTCCTTCATGTCGCCTTTTTGCCGCTATTGGCTGGAATATTAATCGGCGTGCATTTTTGGCGTATTCGCAAAGACGGCGGCTTATCAAGGCCTCCTGATAGAATGCGGCCCGACCCATATCGAGTGGTGCAAAGATCGGATACAAAGGAATCTTTTGCTCCAGGCGTGCCTAGAACATATGGACTGATGGAGCTGGTGAGGGGGACGTGTCCCACAGTGGATAAGGGGCCTTACAACTTTGTCTTTACCTGGCCTCATTTGCTGCGGGCGGAAATGGTCGCCTTTTTATTCACTCTGGCATTGGTCACCGGACTTTCTTTTATAGACGCTCCGCTTGAAGAACCGGCAAATCCCTCCAAACCCACCAATCCCTCCAAAGCCCCCTGGTACTTTCTGGGTCTTCAGGAGATGGTCGCTTATGACGCTTTCTGGGGGGGGAGTCGCCATTCCTTTGGGCATTATTTTTGGTTTAATGCTGATACCATACTTGGACCGCAATCCTCGCGGCCAAGGATATTGGTTTCATCGCAGCCGCTATTTAGCTGTTTTTTTGTGGACCTTATTTATGACCTGGCAAGCTGTGTTGATTGTGATCGGCGTCTATTTCCGGGGAGCGAATTGGGGTTGGATCTGGCCCTGGACTGAAAACTATGCAAGACATTGAGTGCGCCTATGCGTTCTGACATTTATCAAATTGCACTGATCTTCCTCGGCATTGTGTCCGTGGCTTTTTTTTCCGTTTTTGTGCATCGTGAATTATTTCCGGAATATAAAATTTATCAAGATGATTACGTCGCTTTGGAAAAATTCCGTTCCAGTTATACAGGCGAGTCCCCGCCTCCTTTTCAACGAGAAATCAAACAGATCGTTTTAGAAAGGGAAGATCGCGGCCCTCCAGTGATTGATCGCTGCACCTCTTGCCATGTCGCTTTGGAAGTGAGCGCTTTTTCTCCAACAAAAATAGCGCATGACGTCAATGGCAATATCATGCGCGACGCCAAAGGTTTTCCGTTGCAAGCGCGCAATGAAAACTACATTTGGGAAAAACTGGATCAAAGAATCAAGGAACTAAAAGATCGGGAAGTGATTGAACAGTTGCAGGCGCAAGGAGATCCGGATGCAGTCAATCAGCGCTTAAAGGAAGCCAAGGAACTGGAGAAGCTGAAAACGGCGAATGTTGAGGGACGCGTTTATGACGTGACCAAGGTGATTGCAATGCACCCTTTGATCGGCAAGGAAACGCGTCCATTTGAATTTCATCCTGTAGAAGAATATGGCTGCACAGTATGCCATAATGGCAATGGCCGAGGACTTACAACGGAAACGGCGCATGGTCCGATTTTTGACGGACAATATGAGATCGAGTATACGGGGCCAACGCCTAAATTCACTGAATCCGACCCTTTAAACGACCCTTCATTCGCCCGGATGTTTAATCATCAGCCTGGATCCGACCTTATTTTTCAAACGACTCCGCTGCTGCTCCAGCCGTTGATGCAGGCAAAATGCATGCAATGCCATCAGTCCACCCCCGATGAGCTGCAAAAATCGATTCAAGCCTCTTCGACAATCATCAAGCGGCATGAACGCAAGGTTGAGGCGGTGAAAGTTTCGTTTGAAAATGAAAAGCAGGTTTTAATCACTTTATTGCGCATTAAGAAGGAGATCGAGGATAGGGGATTGGAAGCGACTCTAGCGGATATAAAACAAAAGGCGCACGACTACACTCTTCCGCCCGACAAGCAGCTCGAAGCGAAAACTCAATTAAAATATCTGACTGCCGGGCGAACAAGTCAGTCCATCCAGCCAATGGATCAACAAATCATTCTTGAAAATATCGATCAGCATCTTAATTCAATATTGGGCTCCGCCATCTTGACAAAGTCTCTTGTCGATGAAAATAATAAAAAAGAACAAGAAGAAAAGGCGTTGGAGCCAGTAGTGGATAAGTTTCTTGCAGAGCATCGACACGAGAAAACAGCGACCGGTTCTCTTTTTGTCAAAGCGGCCGAATGGGACTTGGAAAGGGAAATGTCTAAACATGTTCAAGACACGGAGACTTCACTTCAAGCGACCGTTGACGATCAAGAGTTTTTAACGCATGCGACCTCAGACATCGATTTTTTGACGACAAATTTTCAGCACGGCAGAGACCTGTTTCTTTCACAAGGATGTTACGCCTGCCACCGCATTGCAGGATTTTCCAGAGGCGGCGTTGGTCCAGAGTTGACGCGCATCGGCAATGATTCACCTTGGTACATTAAGGAGTCGATTGTTTGGCCGCAAGGCAAGCTTAAAACATCCACAATGCCCAACATGCGCCTCGATCATGAGGAGTTGTCTGATTTAGTGAATTTTCTATTAGCTCAGAAAGGCGGAGTTAAATCAATAGCGGATACAACTCATAAAATTGCGATTCAAGAGTGGGAAGCCGGCCGTAAAATGCCTTGGGAAAAACCGATCAATCCCGCTGAAATTCACGATCTGCGCTATTCCATGACGGTTTTCGCCACTCAAGGATGCGCCGCGTGCCATCGTCTGAAGGGTTTTGAATCCAACATCGGGTACGCCGTCGAAAAAGGCAAGGACGGCGAAGCGGACTTTGATCAGCTATATCAAGCGCGACAATGGTTTACGCAACTGTTTCCCGAAGATTCATTAGGATCGCAAATTGTCGCCGCCATCGATGCGCATCAGTCGGAAATCGATCAACGTATAGTCGAAAATGTTCGTCAAGGCTCTCTTCTGGAAGAGATCGATAAAAAATTTCCCGAATATATCGAAGCGTTGTATTCGAATTTTAAATTCGCCATGCGCGCCAAAAATCATTATTATGCGCAGTTGGTCAACAGCGAAACAGATCCCCAAAAAATAGCGCAAATATTGAAAGAGCGCGCGCAATGGCAAATTCGCGTGAAACGTATTTTGATGATGTACATTCAAGAGTACGGCCTCGGCCGACTTATTGGACCTCGTCCAAATTGGTCAGGGGTCTTCCGCACCGATGAATGGCTGATGGAGCATTTTCTCAATCCCGGCGAACACGTCCCAAACTCGATCATGCCCGTATTCCCCTTTGATGATACGAAGTTTTATGCATTGACGCATATGCTGGACGTGTTGGGAAAGCGCAATCGGGATGCGGAAACGAATGTGTGGCGGCATATTGGCTTTAATCCCGAACAAGCCGTCCATATTCATTGCGCGCAGTGCCATGGCGAACTGCTTATTGGAAACGGACCTGTCTCCGAATGGATCTACCCCGTTCCAAAGAATTTACGCAACCCCGATTTTTTAAGAAATTTAACCAAAGAGCGTGCAATTTTTTCCATTACGCATGGGGTAAAGGGGACTCCGATGCCTCCTTGGGGAGAAATAGCTAAAGACAAGCCGGACCTCGAAGGGAAACCCGTATTGACTCAGAACGAAATCGAGCAAATCGCCGATTGGCTGTTTTCTTCGCTTGCCGGCGGTAAAACCATTCCAGACGAAAGCAGCGTGCCTAAGTGGCAATATCAACCCAAAGACGTATTGGAAGAGCTGCATAAAGAAGGCAATCAGTTGAAAGGCAATCTCAAAACAAACGAAGGAGAAGAAAATGATGGAAAAGAAGTCTCTCTTGGTTTGGCAATAGCCTCAAATGATGACCAAAAGCCCGTTATGCCGGCGAAAATGCAAGTTGGAATCACTCCAAATCCTAGCGGCGCAGTCACCGATATTTTTGACGTCATTCCAAATCCGCCGGAAAATCCTGATAAGGAAAATTATTTTATTAAAAATAAGTTCTATACGCAAGACAACATCGCACGAGGAAAAGAGTTCTTTGATCTCAACTGCGCGGTATGTCATGGGGCGGAAGCCGATGGAACAGGGATACGAGCGGAAGTGATGCAGAGCGCTAAACCACGCATGTTGACGAACCTGGATTGGATTGGCAGCCGCGACGATCTTAGACTCTTGCGATCAATTAAATATGGCGTTCCGGGAACCGGCATGACCCCATGGGGAGACTTGACTAATTCCCTACAACGTTTGCAATTGGTTGTCTTTATTCGCTCGCTGTCGCGCGAACGCGCAAAGCGCGAACAATTATCGGCTCTCTTATATCAAACATTCGAACCGATGCAGCAGTTGATCGAAAACGCTCGCGCTAAGGAATACCTGATTTTAAGCAACTTTCAAGAAGAATATAATCAGGCGCAGACTCAAGAGAAAACATTGCTTAAACAGATAGATACAGAGAAGGTTTTTTTAGACAAAGCCACAGAGCTTTATCGGCAAAAATTAGACGCTATGGAAAAATTAAAGCTGCAGCGGTCCATTGATGCATTATATGTAGAACTGAATGGTCAAGTGCAACATGAACGCGATCTTTACGAAGGCGTTAGGAATGATCTTTTATCACGATCAAATAATGAAGCATCCTTACAAAGTTATAATGAAATTCTTGCACTAAACGAAGGACGCTATACTGTGAATGATGGCGTTCTTGAAATGCACATCGACCCGGAACATGAGCGAAAGATCGCAACGCTTAGCCATTCAATCGAAAACAATTTTGATTTGCAAATAACTACTTTAGAAAAAAAACGAATAATTGAAGAGGGCAAAATAGCGTCGCCGGAGCGCAGTCAGACAATCGAACGCCTCAACAGCGAAATAAAAGCGATTGCAGCCCTTCGCAATAAGATGTTGACAGATTTTGAAGAGGCTGCGCGCACGCGGAAAAATCAAGCGTCGCTATTTAAACAATTGCAAGAAAAACTAAAAAAATAAAAAACTATGGACAAATACAACGATACGCCAGTGAAATTAATGATTTATCCTGCGATTTTTTTTATGATCGTTGGGATGATCACCGGAACCTTCCTCGCATTTAATGCATTCATTTTTCCTGATTATTTTTCCGGTGAGTATATTCATTTTGGGCGTGTGCGTCCTGTGCATGTCTGGCATGTGGCTATTTTGTGGTTATTGTCAGCCAATGTCGGTTTGCTATACTATTTTGTGCCCAGGCTATGTGGAGTAACCTTGTGGAGCCCGCGGATCGCTTACGTTTCAATTGGATTATGGTGGCTTGCCCTCATTCCCGGCGTTTACTCATTCCCCACAGGAACAAACTTTGGTTGGGAATACGCGGAATTGCCCAACGCCTTAGGTTGGCTGCCAGTGAAACCGATGATGATTATTTCCTGGATCCTCTTTGCAGTTGTCATCATGATGACTATCGCCACGCGGACAATTGAAAAAATGTATGTGTCGCTCTGGTACTCCATGGGAACGCTATTCTGGGCGGCCTTCACTATCATCGTTGGAACCTATGCCATTAATTGGGTCCCAGGCGGGATCTCTCGAGTGAATGTCAGCTGGTTCTATGTCCACAATTTGGTGGGACTTATTTTTACCCCTTTGGGACTCGCCACGGCCTACTATTTTTTGCCTAAATTATCCAATGTTCCCATCTACAGCCACCGCTTATCGATGATCGGATTTTGGTCCATCGCTTTCGTATACGCCTGGATCGGAGCCCACCATATGATGCACGGTCCCATTTCACAGTGGCTCCAGACAACCTCGATTGTCTTTTCAATTTGGCTGTTCATCCCCGTTTGGACGGTTGTAACCAACCTTTTCGCCACGCTTAAAGGGAATTGGGAGAAATATACACAGAGCGCTCCAATTCGTTTTATCATCTTAGGCACGGCTTACTATCTCATTACTTGTGTCCAAGGGCCCCTGATGGCTCTGCGCAACGTCAGCGAAATCACTTCAAAAACCGATTGGATCATCGGTCATTCACATGTTTCATTGTACGCCACTTTTTCTTTTTTCGCTTTCGCCGGCATTTATCAAGCTGTGCCGGTGATCAGCAAAAAACCTCTTTGGTCCGAACAGCTGGCCGATTGGCACTTTGCCCTTAACTTATGGGGCAGCCTTCTATTTATTTTCCCTTTATGGATTGGAGGGTTCTTGCAGGGCATGATGTGGGCGACATGGGCGGATGGCGCCAGCTACGCACAATTCCATAATAACCTTGTCAATTTGCCGTTCTTAGCGACCATCTCGGAGATGTATATCTGGTGGGTGATGAGGGGGCTTGGCGGCATGGTCGTTCTTTTTGGCAACATCCTCTTTGCTGTTAATATTTTTAATACTGCCTTTTTAAAGGTCCCGGCGCAACATTCTGAAAAACTTTCGATGGCGGCGAATTCATGAGTCTACACAATGCAATGCACAATATAGAAAAATCCGCCATCTTCACCTTCATCGGAATCGTCCTATTGTTTTCCACGGCTGTAATCGCCGTATTGGTCGCTCCCAATTATGTTGAGCAAACATGGACTCAGCCGACTAATCCCTATCAAGTGCAGGTGTATGAAGTGGCTGATCCGAATCTTTACATCAGCCGCGCGGGCGGAGACAACCGGCAATTTGTTTATCATATGAAGCAAGATTATACTTTGCTCGCCTTCCAAGAGACTGAAACGCTCCGCATAGTCGCCACTCCGGAACTTGAACGGTATGTCACGCGCAATGGGGATCCTCACCTAAAGCTGACGGCGCGTTTACTCATGTTGCGTCCCGTTCCTTTACCATTGAGAGACCGCGAAAAGAAATTGCAGCTCGAACTGCAGCAAGAATGGGAAAAACAACACCCGCTGGCTGTGCACGAAAAACTGCCCAAACCAGCTTTTCAAATTATGGAATTGTACGCCCCGGAGGGCTCTGAAGCTTTCGCATTGGCTCCATCAGACAGCCTCCTGGAAAATTGGGTTGATAAAGACTATACGATTCTCGACGGCGCGGCCAAACAGCCTTATCATCTTGATCCTGGCGTGATCTACGTCGCCAATCCCATCGAGTATCGCGCAAAGCAGACATACACAAGCTGGGGAACCATATGGTTATATGACCCCAGGGGGGAGGCGGTCGCAAGTCTCCAGCAACTCACCAATCCCCCGATGAATTTTGTATCCCGCCGGGAATTAATCAGCATAGGGGAGCATATTTACAATATCGAAGGCTGCTGGTATTGCCACACGGACCAAACAAGGACGCTTGTCCAGGATGTCGTCCTAAATGGTTCCGAATCCTTTCCCGCTCCTCCCTCTTCACCTGGCGAGTATATCTACCAAGAAGTCACGTTTCCTGGAACGCGGCGCATTGGCCCGGATCTTTCACGCGTGGGCGTCAAACGCCCCTCGCGCGACTGGCATAAGGGACACTTTTGGGCTCCGAAAACAGCCAGCAAAGGCTCTATAATGCCTTCATTTAAACACTTTTTTGATGACGATCCCAGCGGCGGAGCTCCGCAAACCGTTGGAGTCCCGAACTACCAGTTCGAAGCGATCTACCAATACCTGGTGACCAAAGGAACGCGCATTACGCCTCCGACAGAGGCGTGGTGGCTTGGAAAAGATCCAATTAAGACGCTCGAAATCATCGAAGGTCAAAGGAAGCTGCCTTGAGGGAGATGCACGCAGTAGTTGATTCCGGAGGCGTATATGGATCCGCCTTGCATTATGGGTTGGTTATTTTCTTAGTGGGCAGCGCTTTTTTAATTTTCATTCATTTATGGAGCAAAGGCCGACTGGATATGGATGAGGAGCCCAAATTGAGAATGATGCGTGAAGAAGACGATGAACAATCAAATGAGGATGCGACGCAATGAATGAGATTGAGGAATACGGCGACCCAGGCATTGCGAGCTCCGACGCCCCTGTGCCAGGCTGGCTCAAATGGACGTATATCGTTTTGCCCATTTGGGGAATCATCTGTTTTTATTTTTTTTGGAATGGCAGCATTGGTTTATTTGAAAACGGACCTTGGGGGCAGCTGCAACAAGCGGCGAATACAAAATACCCTTTTGAAAACATCACCTATCCAGAGCAATCCCTCGAGGCGAAAGCCGAAGTAAAAGCCGAAGTGAAAGGCCATCATTCCAACTCCAACCGCCTCGAGCGCTTAAAAAATTAATTTCAGGATAGGCAGGATAGAGGAATCCACATTCCGCAGGTCGAAACCAAAAGCTTGCATCTTAATCTTTTTTGCATCATTCTTTCTCTCATTATGAAGCCCACACTAAGGTGTAGCGAGCCCTAGCGAGCGGAACCGCAGGTGTGGGAACCAATGAACACGCGAACTAACCAGGGACCTGGTTCTTCTTTTTTATCTTTTTTTCCTCTTTTTAAAATCGAAGGCTTAAATATTTTCTGTAAAAAAGCAACAAGACAAAAATGTCCAAAACCCGCATCAATAATGGCGCGATTTGTGAATCGCGCCATTTCAAGCTATTTTAATGGCGCGATTAATCAAAATCAACGTATATTAATATTGAAATGGCGCGATTTTATTAATTGCGCCACTTCAGTAGGAGAAAAACGATGGCAAAACAAATTTCTAGTAAAATTCTTGATGCTATCCTACAGGTAGTAAAGCGGTCTCCTCAAGGGGCTTCTTTAGAAGAAATTCTGCAGGCCCTGGTTCCACCTTTACCTAGGCGATCCTTGCAACGCTATTTAGCTTTTTTGGCGGCGGAAGATCGCCTAAACGTCTCGGGTAAAGCTCGTTCTAGACGGTATCACTTGCCTGTTAAAGAAAGCAAACAACCAATTGACATTATTCTTCCACCAGATGTTTCCTTAGTGAAAGACAATGCTATCCCGCTTTCGTCAGCAGCTTTATCTATCCAAGCAAGCGTTCGCCAACCCATCCAAGCCCGCCGTCCTGTGGGATATAACCGAGAATTTCTCGATAAGTATCGCCCTAACGAAACATATTATCTTTCTGAAAACACGCGAAACCACTTACTTGAAATCGGAAAATCTACGGATAACGCACGTCCAGCCGGAACCTATGCCAGGCAAATTTTAAACCGACTGTTGATCGATTTGTCATGGAATTCAAGTCGATTGGAAGGAAACACTTATTCATTGCTCGAAACGGAGCGACTGCTGGAGTTGGGAGAAGTTCCGGAAGGGAAGGACAGCATAGAAGCTCAAATGATCTTAAACCATAAGGCTGCTATTGAATTTATGGTGGAGTCAGCCGAGCAGATGAGATTTAACAGCTTTACTATTTTCAATTTGCATGCTCTTTTGTCAGACAATTTGTTGCGCGATCAGCGAGCGTGCGGCTCCCTGCGTTCGACACCAGTGGGCATAGCCAAATCGGTGTATCAACCGTTAGCGATTCCGCAATTGATTAGCGAGTATTTCCAACAGATCTTAGACACAGCGGACGCTATTGCCGACCCTTTTGAACAGTCATTTTTTGCGATGGTTCAGTTGCCTTATTTGCAACCATTTCTAGATGTCAACAAGCGAGTGTCGAGGCTTGCCGCTAATATTTCCTTGATTCGTGGAAACTTATGTCCTCTATCATTCGTAGACGTGCCCGAGCAAGTCTATGTCAGTGGCCTTTTGGGTGTATATGAATTAAATCGCATTGAATTATTGCGCGAAGTGTATGTGTGGGCCTATGAACGCTCCAGCTCTCTTTACTCGGCAACGCGTCAAGAGCTTGGAGAGCCAGATCTTTTTCGTTTGCGGCATCGCAGTCTTATCATTACGATAATAGGGGAAATTATTCGCAAATGCATGGATAAGCAAACGGCAGTGGCGGCGATTAAACAAAAGGCAGCGATTTTGGCGACGGATGATCAAGCGAAATTTATAGAAATTATTGAAACTGAACTAATGAGTTTGCACAAAGGAAATATTGCCCGATTCCGTTTAAAGCCTACAGAGTATGATGAGTGGCTGAAAACCTGGCATTGAAAACGGACCTTGGGAGCGGCTGCAACAAGCGGCGAACACAAAATACCCTTTTGAAAAACATCACCTATCCAGAGCAATCCCTCGAAGCAAAAGCCGAAGCGAAAGGTAATCACTCCAACCCCAACCGTCTCAAGCGCTTAAAAAATTAATTTCAGGATGGGAAGGATGAGAAAAATGCCGTTTGACCTAACTTCACGTATTTTAGCAAATAGGTTTTTGTTTACTTTTGTGTGAGCTTTTTTTAGGATAATTTTTTTTCAAAGAAGAGGGATCATATGCATACGATAAAATATTTTTTTGTGTTTTTGTTTCTTGCCTATTTCTTCGCGCCAAATCTTATAGCTTTACAAAGAGAGTATGAAACGGAAGATTACTGTGGTTTACACCAAAGATTCTCTAATAAACCCAGTTTGGTTAAAGAATATATCTCTCTTATACCCAGCTCTTCCGAAGAAAAATGCTCTCATGTCGAATGTCCTCAATGTCATGATGTATGGATCGAATACTATCTGCATGATAACTATGATGATGAGGATGAAGAAGAATGGACTGAAATTTATTGGAATTGTCACTGCAAAGATAAAATACTAAAGAAAAACTATAAAAAATATTGGGACTATTGGATGCCTAAATGGATCAAATGCAATAATCGTCCTATATAGGGTCAACAGAAAAAGGAAAAATTTTTGTAAAAAATTCTAATGTCCAATACCATATTATGCAAAAAAAACATGCTTGGGAAAAAGTTGTTAATCTTAGTGGGAATGTAGAAGAAGATTTTAGAAAAGTTGTTTCTTTATTGGAAGAGCAGAGTGTTCATTCTGAAAAATTTTTGAAACAAACAGAAAAGGTTGCTGAATCCATTCTTCGTAAGGAATACGAAATTGCTATTGGTAAAGAGCATATAAAAGCCGTGTTTAATGAATATATTAATGGAGAGATCTTTTTAAATGATGCTTGGGTGATAACAAAATGAATGAATTTGAAAGAGAAGAATTATTAAAAGAAATGCGTGAAGAAAATTGGTTAGATATTACAAAAAAATTTGATATCAAGAAGGTAACCAAGGTACTGGAGTTTAAAGAATGCATGTCATTAGCTTACGATTTGTTTTTTAAAAATTTTTATGACGACGACATTCAAGATTTTGCCGTTCGTTTATTTTTTCTTATCCGCGATGAATACCAATCTAATTGGAATGATGATTGGAAAAATAACGTTTTATTGGGTGAACTTTGCGGATTAACGTGGCGTTATAACGAAAGGTATGAATGCTATAAAACAGCTTATGAACAAGTTGTTGATCCGTCAGATGCATTACTATTGTTGTTAGCTGGGTGTAATAGCACTCCAGGGATACCCCCAATTAGTGACAAAGAAGCGGAAGAATTTTTAAAGAAAGCAATAGAAAAAAAAGTTACTTATGAATCCGCCATTATGATGAGAGGGCTGTATCGCAATAAAAATGAAAAAAAATTAGAAAATTACTGGGATAAAATGTGTACGGAATTAAAGGAAAAAAATATACATACCGAAACAATTAAACCAGATATTTTAAGTTATAAATTTTAAATTTCGTTTTGTCTGCTCATTCCCCGCAGGAACAAACTTCGGTTGGGAATATGCGGAACTGCCCAACGCCCTAGGTTGGCTGCCGGTGAAGCCGATGATGATCATTTCCTAGGTTTTCTTTGCAGTCGCCATCATGATGACTATCGCCACGCGTGGGCGTCAAACGCCCCTCGCGCGACTGGCATAAGGGACATTTTTGGGCTCCGAAAACGGCCAGCAAAGGCTCTATAATGCCTTCATTCAAGCACTTTTTTGATGACGATCCCAGCGGCGGAGCTCCGCAAACCGTTGGAGTCCCAAACTATCAATTCGAAGCGATCTACCAATACCTGATGACCAAGGGAACGCGCATTACGCCTCCGACAGAGGCGTGGTGGCTTGGAAAAGATCCGATTAAAACGCTCGAGATCATCGAAGGTCAAAGGAAATCGCCTTGAGGGAGATGCACGCTGTAGTTGATTCCGGAGGCGTATACGGATCCGTCTTGCATTATGGGATGGTTATTTTCTTAGTGGACGGCGCTTTTTTAATTTTCATTCATTTATGGAGCAAAGGGCGGCTTGATATGGATGAGGAGCCCAAATTAAGAATGATGCGAGAAGATGATGAACAATCAGATGAGGATGCGACGCAATGAACGAAATTGAAGAATACGGAGACCCGGGCATTGCGAGCTCGGACGCCCCTGTGCCGGGCTGGCTCAAATGGACGTATATTGTTTTGCCTATTTGGGAGTCGTCTGTTTTTATTTTTTTTGGAATGGCAGCATTGGTTTATTTGAAAACGGACCTTGGGGGCAGCTGCAACAAGCGGCGAATACAAAATACCCTTTTGAAAACATCACCTATCCAGAG
>Ga0207104_1234_pt1 | contig 12872 bp, 6 predicted proteins | sample Alteio_BWMinHeat_79_FD_153538 | JGI IMG/M metagenome (GOLD analysis project Ga0207104, IMG submission 153538) | Enriched cells from forest soil in Barre Woods Harvard Forest LTER site, Petersham, Massachusetts, United States -... | ecosystem: Environmental > Terrestrial > Soil > Temperate forest >...
AAATCTCAGCCAAATATCTATTCTATAAAATGGGTATTTGAAAATAATATCTATAAAAATCAATAAAATGGTATTATTGAATCTATTCTATATCTATTCTATACTCTATTCTGTAAGAACAAATCCGAGATACCGCGATGCCCAAAAAATCTGTGGATAAAGAAAAAATTCAAACTGAAATGCTGGCCTGGCTTAAGCGCGAGGGACCCAGCTCTGCCACCATGCTCGGTCAAATTTTTAAAATCAGTCAGCCAAGCGTTTCGCGCATCATTTCATCCCTGAAAGATCCTCTTCTTTTAGTCCTGGGTAAAGCGCAAAATACGAAATATGCGCTACAACGCAAAATAGAAGGCGTTATTACACCACTTCCTCTCTATGAAATCCTGCAAGATCATTCCAGTCGTTTGCTGGGTTTATTATATCCACTACAGCCCAAGGGATTTTATTTTTCAAGCAAAGTTGAAAATTTTTTATCCGCAGTTTATCCAGACTTGCCCTGGTTTTTAAACGATTTACGCCCTGGCGGTTTTTTAGGACGTCTTATTCCCATTCAAAATAAGGATCTTGATTTGCCACAAGATATACGCTTGTGGACAGCAGAGCATTGTTTGAAATTTTTATCACTTCGGGAATGGGACGCAATAGGAGATCTTATCCTGGGTGAAAAAGCGTTTCAGCTTTATTTGGAAAATTGTAAAACGTTTAAGCAGGGAATTGAATCCAGCAGTCGGGCAGAACGCTATCCGCATTATGCTGATGATATTCTTTCCCTGGGCGAAGTTGGTTCATCGGCTGCAGGAGAACAGCCGAAGTTCATGTTAACTCTGCTACCCGAGATGAAATCTGTTATCGTTAAATTTTCCCCGCCGCGTGATACCGCTGCAGGAACCAGAGTAGCGGATTTGTTAATTTGCGAGCATCTTGCCTTGCAGGTACTTAAAGAAAAAATACAATCAGTAGCTACTTCTACCATCATGATCGAAAGCAACCGCGTTTTTCTTGAAGTGGAACGCTTCGATCGCCTTCCTTCCATGGGGCGACGTGGATTAATTTCCCTGGGTTCACTGGATGCTGAATTTGCAGGAGCTGCAGCAAAATGGAGCAAAACGGCAAGTGAACTCATTAAAATAAAAATATTACCTGATTCCTTTTATGAAGAGATTCGTTTTCGGGAACTTTTTGGGGAATTCATTGCTAATACAGATATGCATGCTTCCAATCTTTCATTTTTTACTGAGGGTTTGCAAGTTGTTGGCGTAGCACCGGTTTATGATATGTTGCCAATGCTTTTTATGCCAAGCAGCTATCAAATTATCCACAAGGATTTTCAGCCACCCTTGCCACTTCCTGAAGATGTGGATATTTGGCCTTTGGCTTATTCAGCTGCCTGTGAATTCTGGAATCGCGTGTTAGATGATCAGAGAATTTCAACTGCTTTTAAAAAAATAGCACAGGAATGTAAAACTCAGCTGATTAATCTGGAAAAATTGTTTTTCTTGCTGCCGAAAAAAACGGGATCCAGATCCATAAATCATTGATCAATCTCATCATCTTCAAGTTCGCTTTCAGGTGGTTTATCAAGCTTTTCTTTTAGTCGTTGCTGTTTCTTTTCTGAAAGGTATATATTTCACACCACGCAGGCAATGCCGGAAAATACAATCCCATACGAATCTCACCATCATGCGCATGATTCAAGGCCTGGTAATATTTCTGCATTTGTCCTGCATATTTCTTTTGTTCCTTCGCCAGAAAATCCTTTTCATTTTCAGTTGAAAAAGAAGATGTTTTGTAATCAATAATCCAGAGAGTATTATTTTCATCAACAAACGTTCTATCAATAACAAGATTTTCAATCTGATCATCAATCATTGCCGTTACCGCATATTCTGATTTGGCATCAGCATGCGCTTGCAATATCCAGCGACCGCGTTCATCTGCCAGTGTATTTTCAATACATGTTAATATCAGTCTTGCAGCAAATTCATGTTGTTCGCGGGCAAGATAAGATTGCCTGGCCAAGGCAGTAATATAATTGTTTTTTTCCAGCCTGGTCTTGTCTCGCCACCAATGCATGCCAAGATTTGCGAGCATTTGCAGAATGCGATGAGTCATCGTACCAATTAATCTTGCCGTACGATCAGGCAAGACAAAGCCAGAAGATTGATGATGCAGGGCAGGCTGCGCTGAAATCATTTCCTTGACTGGATTTATCCACGAAGATTGAACCCGCTGGATGGTATGCACTACAGCATCAGGGACTATCGCACTATCTTCAGAAACCTTTTGCAAAATTTCCGCCTGCCGATTTTTCCATTGCGGCCATATTTTTGAAAGAAAACTCCCGGATTCAACTTTCAATTCCTGCTTTTCATTCAATGTAACTACTCGCTCCGTCATTGCGAGGGCGTAGCCCGTGGCAATCCAGCTTTTTTGCTTTGTCGCAAAAAGAGCTGGATTGCCACGGGCTACGCCCTCGCAATGACGGAGCGAGTAGTTACCATTCAATTTTGCATTAAAAAATAAATGCAATCGCTTTTTGGCGCGAGTGCTTGCCACATAAAACAGGCGGCTCATTTCATAGTCTGATTTAATGCGCTGCTTGCGTTGTATATATTCATACAGGGCATCTTTCTCCATGCCTGTGGCATGAATGGGTGCCAGCAGCAATGCCATTTGTTCATTCAAAAGCGGCTGCTCCATCCAGGATAGCAGGGATTGATCATCAAGCGGATTCTTGCGCTCAAGTTGCGGCAAAATGACCGTATCAAATTCAAGACCTTTTGCAGAATGAATGGTCATGATATCGACTATAGCTTCATCATGCTGGGCAGAAGCATAAAGCTGATGCATTTTTTCCTTTAATTTATCCAGATTAAGCAATTGATTGTGCTCTGAAAATTCATCAAGCAATTGAAAAAATGCCTTTACATCCTCAAGCTCAGCTTCATCATTCAGGGATGCAGGGCCACCCAGAACTAACCAGGTATTTTCAACAAATGTACGCAATGACATTCTTTCCCTTGATGCAATAGCCGATTGCAGAACTGGAAATATTTTCCTGACTCGCAAACATCCATCCTCACTTAATTTTTCCAGAACAGGCGGGGATTCAAGCCTGGAATAAATTGCAGCGTAAGGATCATTCCCTGCAATGACCAGCAAATCTGCCAGTGTTAATCCGCACCAGGGTGCACGCAAAATGGATAACCAGGAAATACGGTCAGCTGGATGGAGCAGGGCACAGGTTAATGACAGGACATCCTGAATGCATTGACGTGATGCCAAGGGATCAATATCGATTGCCCGATAGGCAATTTTGGCCTTTTTCAAGCCTGGAATAATGGCAGCAAGATGCGGCCTTGAACGAACCAGAATGGCAATTTTTTCAGATGGATATTGCCGGGATGTTTCATGAATCAGCTGCACAATATGTTCAGCTTCTGTGTCGACTGATGAATTGATGAATCCATTGATCGTAATGGTTTTTGCATCAGCTTCACCATATTCATTCGCAACACTTTGACTATAGGAAACTGCTCCGCTTGCCATATCATTAAATGCTGGGAAAATAGTGCTGAAATGTCTGTTATTCCATTCAACAATCCCGGCACTTGATCGAAAATTTACGGCAAGTGTCAATGGTGTCAATGAAAGCTGGTGCAAACCCTTGCTGCACATGCGAATAAATAATCCCACTTCCGCTTCACGAAAGCGGTAAATCGATTGCATGGGATCACCAACAATAAACAGGCTGCGGCCATCCTGCTCCTCCCAGCCGCGTGTCAATTTTTCCAGTAATTGATATTGCGTCCAGGAGGTATCCTGAAATTCATCCACAAGAATATGCTGAATGCGGCAATCGAGCGCGAGGGCAAGATCAGCTGGATGTTCATCATCACCAAGCGCCTGCAAGGCGGCCTGGGTGTTTTCAATAAAATCAATTTTTCCATGCAGCTGAAAAATGATGCGTAACTGCGCTGCGGCCAGCTTCAATATTTGCAACAGTGATTGCAATATTTCCCATTGTGTATCGGTATAATGTGGATCCGGCAGGAAAAATAATTCTTCCAGTGCAGTGCGCAAATCTTCATGCTCACTTGATTTTCCAATGATTTCAGTTAATCGTTGCCGATATCCCTGATGAATGGCGCGTTCATTTGCATTATCAAGGTTTTTCAATGCAGGAAATCCAATTTCTTCATCCACACGTTTTCGCCAATTAAAGCTTTTTGTTAACAATAATTTTGCAATGCCTGTCCAGGCCTTTTTATGCTGAATCTTAAGTGAATTCAGCGTTTCACAAGCCCGCAAATCGGATTCAGCATTCACATGCGCTGCAGCAAAACGGGCAATAGCAAGCATTTCCTGCATCAATTCTGATGGGAAAAGTCGTATTACTTCTGAAAGTGAATCCTTGATCACCAGCGCCAGTTGATTTTCCAGTTGCAGGCGTAAATCAGTTTCGCTGCCTGCAATATAAATAAATGGCAGCCATTGATCACGTTTCATTAATAAATTGACCAGCAAATCCTGAAATTTGTTCAAGTCATTATCGAGATGTAATAACAATTGTCTTAAAGCCTCACCCCATTCATTTTCTTCTTCCACTTGCAGCAAGATTTCCTGTATGGCTTCACGATACAAACTCTCAGGATAATCAGAAATATCAGGTTGCGAGCCAAAGTGGGATAGTATCGGCAATTGACGTGTGAGAGAGGAACAGAGTGAATCAATGGTTTGAATGCGTAGTTGATTGGGATTATCAATCAGGTTCCATTGCAATTTCTTATCCTGGAGCAATACTTTTTTTGCGAGCAGCAGGGTTTGTCTTGCATGTGCGGATTCAGGTTCAGCATCATGCAAGGCGGTCTTTAATGCTTTTATCACACGTGATCGCATTTCATTTGCAGCTTTTTTGGTGAAAGTGATGGCAAGAATTTCTTCGGGTTTATTGACCATTGCGAGCAGGGTGAGGAATCGCTGGATCAGTAATTCTGTTTTGCCAGAACCTGCTGGAGCCTTGACAATGAAGGATTTGCCTGCATCCAGTGCAAGTTGACGGTGGAGCTTGTCTTGTTCGATCAGGTTCATGACAGTTGTTCACCATTGTTGAGCAAGAAGGCCTTCTTGCTGCACTTCAGTTGCTACTTCATTAATCCTGCATAGCGGTTTAATCGCACACCATTTACATGTATCAGCATCCTTCGGATCCACATTCGCCACACCATGATAAAAATCCGTTCCCAGCCTGGTCAAAATTTCCTTCCACTGATTCAGTTGTTCAGTCCAGGACAAAGCCGTGGATTTTGTAATTTCAGAAATGACTTTAACACCCCTGATTTCCATTGCATAATGACTCACACCCTTAAAACCCTGTTCCCCGGCATGAATCTGGGCAAAGGAAATTCCGCAAGTATTGTCTGCATCCAGCAAGGCATACAATGGCAATTGAGGTTCTTCAGGCCTTTCACCAAACCATTTTCCAATATCATTATTTTTTCCTGTTTTGTAATCAATTATAAATTTTCTTCCATCCTCCAGCTGGTCAATGCGATCGACGCGCATGCTCAATGGCAAGGGGCCCAGCTTAAACTGAACAGTTTTTTCATGATCAAGCAAACTAAATGCGGGTCTTTGTTTTTCAATCAGCAACCATTCACGCAGCAAATGTTTTAAGCGCTTTTTTTCCAGCAGCATGTATTGCAGGGATTCACCATGCGTATCTGCCAGTTTTAATAATGCCGTATCAATTGCATCATGAATGATTTTATCCAGGGTTTCATCATCAAGTAAAACCAGTCTGGCCTGGGTTTTTATTTCATTCCAGACAAGTTCAAGTGATTGATGAACCACATTTCCCCTGTCTTTTGCACGCAAACCAGGCTGAACACTTTCCATCTCACGTGCATGCAATCGCCATTCTGCAAATGATTTAAAAGGGCAAAGCGCCTGATGTTTAATCACCGTCACACCACCGCGAATTTTTTCATCATCTGCTACGATGGGTGCTTTTAGATCAGTCAAGCACTCGATTTCCCTGGTAAAAAATATTTTTCTGGCAGGATTGAAGTATTGCTTCAACTGCAAATCATTCACACTGATCTCAGTGAAATCCCTGATCAAAGGACTGGCCTGCAATTCAAGTTCATCATCCTTTTCTGCATGACTGAAAATAACCTGTGCTGTGCATTCGATAAATTGCTGAATAATCGTTCTGCAAAAATCCAGTTCTCGATCAGCACTGGCATGCGGCATTTGCAATTCACGCTGAATTTGACGTGGAATAAATGGATTGGGCCTGGCTTGTGGTGGAAAGGAAATATCATCCAGTCCTGCTACCCAGAGATAATCAAAAGGCAGGCCAGCAGCTTCCAGCAAACCCAATATTTGAATTGGCGTATCAGGTGATTTCGCCTGGAACATTTTATTGGCTGCCAATTTTTTTAAACTGTGCAAGGCATCCAGATATGAAACCGGCTTTGACACTGCATCAAGCGTGGAAAATTCAGTCAGTAAATTCAGCCAGCTTTCAACCATTTGATATTCTTCGCTATTTAAACTTCGTTCACCTGGCCAGCCCATCAGGGAAAGAATCTTGCAAAATACATTTGCCCATTCAGCATGGGCAGATTTATCCTGACATTCATGCAATTGAGAAATTACTTTAAGCAATCTTTTTTGAAAACAGGGGCTGAATTTATTATTGGAAATTTTTTCAAGTGAAATAATGTTTTTATTTTTGAGACGTAATTGATATTCATCACTCGCACGACTGATACGTTCAAATTCTGCTTCCCCAATGAAGGGGGAAGTTAGCAAATGAGAAAATACTTCAAGTGAAATCGATTTTTTGTGTAATGACAATATTTGCAATGCAGCATGAATAACCGGTGTTTGTGCCAGACTTTTACCGGCTGAAATATTAAATGGAGCTTGCTGTGGATCAATTGTGCAAGTATTTTCTGCAGCAAATACCTGGGAAAAAATCTGGAGGATACGATCACGTTTTTTATCAAGATCTGGAAATACACAGGCAATTTTTGCTTCCTGATCTTGTTCATGAATGGATTTTGCAAAACAGGCCATGGTTTCGATTTCCAGTTCGTGATCATGAATACTCATTTGATGCGTATTTGCCAAATGAGAAAATGCTTTAAGTGCAACACATTTGCTGCCTGAGGTTTCACATGCTGCAAATAATCGTTTTAACTGTGGAGAATATTCAGTAAAGCCATAGGTCATGATGGAATGCGGTGGACTAATTTCATTTGATATTATTTTTTTGATGACCAGACCAGGAAGGGAAGCTGCATCAATCCAGTCATTTTCCTCGCACAATTGCTGAAATACCTTTATCCATTGCATACAGGCAAGATAATCTTCTGAGGTTTGAAAAAGGGGATGATGAATCTCGACTTCCCATTGCTTCAGCAAACTCCATGCTGATTTTGCCTGTTCGGCAGTTTCAGTAATTTGTAGCAATTGTGCGTTATCCCTTGTCTGCAAAATGATTTTTTCCCACAAAAATTGTTCTTGCGCAGGATTTAATAATAAGGGAAAGGATTGAAGCGACTTGTGTGTGTAATCATCCCAGAGGAACTGTATCCAGGTAGTAATGGGCAAAATTTGTGGATTAGGCCAGGAGGTTTTATTGCTGGCAAGCTGCTGTTGCTGATACAACTTATGCAAGGTCGCAGACAAACGCCGATTGGGTGTGAGGATTACCGTATCCGGAGTCATGCTGCTGAAAAAATCAGATGATACTATCAAGTCTTATCTTCCTATGCGAGGGCCCTTAAACATTCTCCCACCAGCTGTATCCTGTCCTTGAGCTCATGCTTATCCAGTGTAAAGCGCAATCGTGTCGGACCATCCAGTTTATAGCGCGTTCCCTTCATCTGAATCAATCGAATAATTGTTTCAGGCTTGACAGCAGGTTTCTCGCCAAATTCAAACTTCCCGCCATTTTCATTCGCATCAATTTTGACAATACCGAGGACATCAGCACTCAGTTTCAATTCTGTCACCGCGATCAGGTTTTTAAGCGGCTCTGGCAATAATCCAAACCTGTCAATCATTTCCACCTGAATTTCATCCAGCTCTGCCTGATTGGCAGCATTGGCTATACGCTTGTAAAATTGCAGGCGTAATTGCACATCATTCAGATAATCTTCCGGAATCAGTGCTGATACATGCAAGTCAATTTCAGAACGATGATGTAAAAGTGATTTTTCCAGATCCACTTCCTTGCCTTGCTTCATTGCATCAACCGCACGTGAAAGAAAATCCATATACAAAGTAAAACCAATTTCTTCCATCTCACCGCTTTGTTCCTCACCCAGCAATTCTCCTGCGCCGCGAATTTCAAGATCATGTGTTGCCAGGGTAAAACCAATGCCAAGTTCATCCAGCGATGCAATTGCATCAAGACGTTTTTCTGCATCTGCTGTCATCGATCCTCTGGGTGGACAAAGCAGATAGGCATAAGCCTGATGATGCGAACGCCCGACACGTCCACGCAACTGATGCAATTGCGCCAGGCCAAATTTATCTGCGCGATTAATAATGATGGTATTTGCAGTTGGAATATCAATGCCGCTTTCAATAATGGTAGAGCAAACCAGCACATTATAATGACGATGATAAAATGCCGACATTACCCGTTCCAGTTCGCGTTCATGCATTTGTCCATGTGCAACGGCAGGACGTGCTTCATGAATCAATGATTGTATTTCCTCTGCCTTTCTGTTGATAGTGCTCACATCATTATGTAAAAAATACACTTGCCCGCCGCGCATGATTTCACGTGCAATGGCTTCCTTGATAACAGGATTCTGATATTCATGCACAAAGGTTTTGACTGACAGGCGCCGCAGTGGCGGCGTTGCAATCACCGAAAGATCACGAATGCCAGACAAGGCCATGTTCAGGGTACGGGGAATGGGTGTGGCAGTGAGTGTCAGCATATCCACCATGGCGCGCAAGGCTTTTAATTTTTCCTTTTGCCTGACACCAAAACGATGTTCTTCATCAATGATCACCAGACCAAGCGATTTAAATTTAATGTCATCCTGCAATAATTTATGTGTACCGATAACAATATCCACCTTGCCTTCTTCCATGCGCTGCAAGACATTTTTGCTTTCCTTTCCCGTACGAAAACGCGACAGCATTTCCACTTGCACTGGCCAATCAGCAAAACGATTGCGGAAATTATCAAAATGCTGCTGGGCGAGCAGGGTAGTTGGGACCAGCAATGCCACTTGTCTGCTATTCTGGACCGCAAGAAAGGCTGCACGCAATGCCACTTCTGTTTTGCCAAAACCAACATCACCGCAAATGACCCGATCCATGGCTCTTTCTGAAGTCATGTCAGCAAAGACTTGTTCAATCGCCTGCAATTGATCAGGTGTTTCCTCGAAGGGAAATGCCGTGGAAAATGCGGCATATTGTTCTTGCGGCAATTGAAAGGCATAACCTGTTCTCGCAGCGCGTTTTGCATATAAATCCAGTAATTCTGCAGCCACATCACGCACTTTCTGCGAAGCCCTGCGTTTTGCACGTGCCCAGGCATCGGTGCCCAGCCTGTTCATGGGTGTATGTTCTGGATCTGCACCCGTGTATCTGCTAATCAAGTGCAGTGATGAAACAGGTACATATAATTTTGCTTCATCCTGATATTCCAGCATTAAAAATTCATTGACCTGATTACCCACCTTCATGGTTTGCAAGCCACGATAGCGGCCCACACCATGATCAAGATGCACAACCGGATCATTGATTTGCAATTCAGTCAAATCACGAATGAGTGCATCCGTATCCTGCACTGTTTTTTTGCGCAATCGCCGCTGCATGACACGCTTGCCATACAATTGTGTTTCCGGCAATACAGTTAATTGTGGCTGATCCAGTGCAAATCCATCTTCAAGTGCTGTGACCACAATGCCAAAACGATCATCCGCAGAAAGAAATTCCTGCCATGAATGAAAATATCTGGGTGCAAGGGAAATGCTGCGAAATAATTGCAGAATGACTTCGCGTCTCCCCATGGTTTCTGCGCAAAACAAGATCCTGCCATCGTAATCATGAATAAATTGCTGCAAGGGCGCGAGCGGCTGACTTGCCTTGTGATTAATATCCAGCATGGGTGCAGGAAAAGTAATGAATTCATGTCCGGATTTTTTATTCTCAGGATGAATGTGTATGTCAGCATAAAGATGCAAGGATTGATTCAAGGCATCCACCGGAAAAAATGCCTGATGCGCTGGCAACAAGGGACGGGTGATATCATGCGCTGCCTGTTCGTAGCGTGATGAAATTTCCTGCCAGAATTCATTTGCCTTGCCCTGAATGTCAGCAATTGTCACGATGAGTGTATTCTGCGGCAAATAATCAAAAACGGATGCCGTTTTCTCAAAAAATAATGGCAAATAATATTCGATGCCAGGCGAACATATGCCTTCAGAAATATCCTGGTAAAGTGGACATTTGAGTGGATTACCGGAAAATTGGCTGCGAAAAGCTTGCCGAAAATTTTCAATGGCAGTTTCTGTCAATGGAAATTCCTTTGCTGGCAGCAAGCGAATTTCATGGATTTTATCCTGTGACAATTGCGTATCAGGAGAAAAGAGACGAATGGAATCCACTTCATTATCGAATAAATCAATGCGAAAGGGTGTGTCTGAGCCCATGGGAAATAAATCGATAATTGATCCACGAATCGCAAATTCACCATGCTCACGCACCTGGGACACATGATGATAACCCGCTTCTGTTAATTGCGTTCGCAAAATGTCGGGATTTAATTTATCGCCAATTTTCAGAAGAAAACTATTTCCATCGATATACGAGCGAGGAGGCAGGCGATGCATGATGGTGGAAACAGTGGTAATGATGGCACCATCTTGCATCAAGGGAATGCTGGTAAGAGCTGCAAGGCGTTCAGAAATAATATCCTGATGCGGGGAAAAATGATCATAGGGCAGGGTTTCCCAATCAGGAAAATAATGCAGTTTTTTATCGGCTTCGCCAAAGAATTGCAAACCTTCCATCAGATGCGCTACATACAGGCTGTCTGGTGCAATGATGAGCAATGGCCGCCTGCTTTCTGCAATGGCAGAAGCGAGTGCCAAGGCAATACTGGCGCCATGCAGATTGCGCCAGATGGAAATGTCGCCTGAAGCTTTCGGCAGGGGTGGATGGAAAAGATCTGGATTCTGCATATTATTCATCAAACTAGGGGATAAGGACGGCGTATTCTATACCCATTACACTTCAAGATGCGAGTTTTAACGCCCAGATTGCGAGAATTCGACGCAAGATGGGATGTTAAAACTCGCATCTTGAAGTGTAATGGGTATAGCACCGGATTTTTATTTACGCACCATTGCTTAGCTTACATTTAGGTTATAATAATCGAACAATACAAAAGGAGTGGTCATCATGAAAAAATCTTTTCTCCTTGTTTTTACTTTACTATTTACCCTGCCTGCCTTTGCTGATATTGATCCCGGCCCACTATTAAACAAAGTGACCATGCAACTGCAATCCCAGCAGTGGGTCACTACCAATACTGCTCTCGTTAATGTGGGTGTAAATGCAGCTATTAATGACCAGAACATGGGAAGCGTTCAAAATGATGTCGTCAGCAAATTAAAACAATTGTCAGATTCAGCGGATTGGCATGTGGTTTCATTCAATCGTTCCCTGGATCAATCTGGATTGGAACGCGTGCAAATCACTGCACAGGCAAGATTACCGCAAAAGGAATTATCTGGATTGCGTGACAAGGCAAAAAATCTCAGCAAGCCAGGTGAAGCCTACACTATCGATAATGTTGCATTTGTACCCAGTGATGAAGAATTACAGGCGGCCAATGTCAACTTGCGCAATGACATTTACAATCAGGCCAAAAATGAAATTGCATACTTAAACAAAATATATCCTGATCAAAAATATTATCTCTACAATATTGATTTTATGTCATCACCATCTCCCATGCCCATGGCTGCAAATGAAATGATGCTGACAAAATCAGTTGGCAGGACATCTGTCACACCTGTTCCCGTGGGAAACAAGGCTGTCTTGCAGGCAACAGTTGTCATTGCCTCCTTTCCTGAGGTAGTCTTGCAAAAATTAAAACCCTAAGATAACTGCTCGCAATGACAAGCCAAGGGAAATACCCCATGAATAATAGTCTGCATTTTGACCCACCTGTCATTGGGCATCGCGGTGCCTGCGCCTATGCTCCCGAAAATACCATGGCATCATTTCTGAAAGCCGCACAATTAAAGCTGAAATGGATTGAATTTGACGTCATGGATAGCAGTGATGGTGTACCTGTGATTTTTCATGATGATTATCTTGACCGGACCACCAATGGCAAGGGTTTGGTAAATCAGTATTCATTTGCGTATTTACAAACACTGGATGCAGGAAAATATTTTGATCCAGCATTTTCATGTGAGCGCATTCCTTCATTGCTGACAGTCATTGAATTTTTGCAGGATGCAAAAATGTCAGCAAATATTGAAATCAAGACCTTGCCTGGGCATGAAGAAAAATTAATTCAGCGTGTCATGAAAGAGATGCAGCCTTATATGAAGGCTGGAAATCAGCAAATGTTGATTTCAGGTTTTCAAGTGCGGGAGATACAATGGAGCCCAGCCATGCTACTTCAGGCTGAAAATAAGGAACAGTTCTGGATTGTATCCACCAGGCTTCCTTGGCAAGTGAGGATAATTGAACAAGGAAAATGAGTGCGAGAACAAATAAATACCCGCGCACGAAACCAAATCCCGCGCCAAGTATCCGATTGCCAAATCCCAGAAATCCCTTTTGAAAAAGGGTATTCAGGATCATTTTGATAATAC
>Ga0207104_1236_pt1 | contig 12815 bp, 16 predicted proteins | sample Alteio_BWMinHeat_79_FD_153538 | JGI IMG/M metagenome (GOLD analysis project Ga0207104, IMG submission 153538) | Enriched cells from forest soil in Barre Woods Harvard Forest LTER site, Petersham, Massachusetts, United States -... | ecosystem: Environmental > Terrestrial > Soil > Temperate forest >...
TGGCAAGGAGAATCGAAGATCCGCGCCGAGTCCGTGGAACGTTTGCCGCTTCGTGTCATTCTTAGAGCCGGAGGCAGGGCATGAGCAAGGTTCTGGTTACCGGGGGTTCCGGCTTTATCGGGAGTCATTGCATTTTGCAATTGCTGGCAGCGGGTTACGAAGTGCGGACGACGGTGCGCAACCTGGGCCGCGAGGCGGAAGTCCGGGCGCTGCTGAAAGCCGGCGGTACCGAAGCGGGCAGCCGGCTGACATTTGTGGCGGCGGACCTGACCCAGGACGCAGGGTGGACCGAGGCGGTATCGGGATGCGAGTTTGTGCTGCACGTGGCGTCGCCGTTTCCGGCGGGGCCGCCGAAGCATGAGGATGACCTGATTGTGCCGGCTCGCGAGGGCGCCTTGCGTGTGCTGCGGGCTAGCCGCGATGCGGGAGTGAAGCGGGTGGTGCTCACGTCGTCCTTTGCGGCGATCGGATACGGGATGGATCCGCTGGACCGGCCGTTCGATGAGCGGGACTGGTCGGATCCAAACATGGAGATCGGCGCCTATGCGAAGTCGAAGACGCTGGCGGAACGGGCGACCTGGGGCTTCATCGGGCGCGAGGGCGGCGGGTTGGAACTGGCAGTGGTGAATCCTGTGGGGGTGTTCGGGCCAGTGCTGGGAAAAGACTATTCGACGTCGATTCTTATAGTTAGCAAGATGTTGTCCGGGGCGCTTCCCGGGGTTCCGAAGATTTGGTTTGGCGCTGTGGACGTGCGGGACGTGGCTGACATGCATCTGCGGGCGATGACGCAGGCTGCGGCTGCGGGCGAGCGGTTTCTGGCGGTTGCGGGGGATTTTCTGCCGTTCTCAGAGATTGCGGAAATCCTTAGAAGGAACCTTGGGGCTGCGGCGAAGAAGGTTCCGACGCGGGTGCTGCCCAACTGGCTGGTGCGGCTGGTAGCGCGGTTCGATCCGGCAGTGAAGCTGGCGTTGCCGGAGTTGGGGAAGAAGAAGAACGGAAGCAACGCGAAGGCGACGCGGGTGCTGGGGTGGAAACCGCGGTCGGCGGAGGACTCGATTGTGGCCACTGCGGAGAGTTTGCTGGGGATAGGTGCGTGATGCGCATCGTTGGTTGATTCATCAGACCGCCCCATCGGCCGGTTGCCGATTCACTCCGGCATTCCGCCTGGCCGCGAACCAGATCAGCCCAATGGCACCAGCCAGAAAGATGGCATTCCCAACCCGCACGCTGACGTCCAGACCTCCCACGGCGGGGTGCTGCAGGAACGCGTGCCACCCATACGCCAGTGCGGCGCCCGCTCCCAGCGCGAGCTGATGCGTCATCAGCATGGTGCCCTTTCGCGCCCAGGCCTCCACTGGCAGTAGCATGCCCAGAATCAGCGCCAGAAGGGCCGCCACCGCACCCCATCCCCATTCCTTGGGTACCAGCATTGCGGCCGAGGCGAAGGCCAGCGAAACCAATCCGAGAATCCAGGGAGAAGGCGCAATTCGGTCAGCTGCATGTCTGCGCTCCGCCGGCACCCGGAAAGCCAAGACAATCAACAGCACAATTACGATTGCCGCTCCTGCAAACTGGGCCGGCGAAGCCATGAAATGATCCTGCCTGTATCCCATCAGCGTTGTCGCTACCACTCCAAACAGGAAAAGGACGGCCACCACACCCAACCCCACGCGCCCCAGCCACGGCGTCCGAGCCCGATCCGACACGCAAGCCTCAATCAGTGCAATCGGGGTGGAAATGCTCCAAATGCTATGCACCATCAGCATCCACAAGGTCCACCAGGCGCCGATGCCGAGCGACGGAATATACGCGGGTGTGAGCAGTCCGAGATTGAGCCTGAGGTAGTTGGGATTGAACAGCGACTGCGTGGTAAATGCTTCTTCAACAAGGCCGTAGGCCATTCCCAGCAGCAGAATGCTGGGCCAGCCGCGGCCGGTTCTGCGCACCACTTCGCGGATCAGGAGCGCCCCGCCGCCATATAGGGGAGCCAGAACCACCAGTGCCGGCAGCAGCTTGATGGGCAAGTTCCCGAGCAGAAACTCCGCCACCAGCGGCGCAACAAAGAACAAAGCCAGTGCGGGCCAAATTCCGCGCTTCATCGATGCCCCTCGACCAGCGAATCCGAGGCCGCGTACCCCGATTTAGGCCGCCGGGCGAGATCACGGGGAAGCAGGACCGCTATCTGCATGGCAAGAGGGTAGCAGGGACCAAGAGGCGATTGCCATTCGTAAGTGGCCTCACAGCCGCGTTTAGTGCCGGATTCCTGAAGGGTTTCAGGATTAGCCTCGAGATTGGTAAGAGGATTGCCTTCAGTGACGGGAACCACATAGATAAATGCTGCGTATAAGGCACCATGGCGTGCGTTGGTACATTAAGCTGGAACGTTGCGGGGCTGGGGAGTTGGCCGGAGCCTGCGCGGCGCGGCCAAAATCCAAGCCAGGCCCCCGGAAAAGGGGCCGGCGCGCCGCGGCCGGTCGCGGCTCGACAGGCATATGCCGGCGAGGCGACGGGACCGGGTGCGCGGGCAGGCGAGAAAGCTCGCAACGGCGAAACAGCTCGCAACGGTGAGATTGCTCGCAGCGGCGAGATGACCCGCGGGTTGCGCGGAGAGGTGAGGCCACTGGAAGTCGATTGGTGCCAAACCGTGCAGCGTTGTATGGATGGCGACTCGGGCGCGTGGGCCGAACTGGTCCGCACCCACCATCGGCGCGTCTATGGGCTCTGTTACCGGTTCACCGGCTCTCCGGCGGACGCCGAGGACCTGACCCAGGACGTGTTTCTCAAGATCTACTCGAACCTTTCGAGCTTCGACACCACGCGTGGCAGCCTGCAGGTGTGGATCACGACGATGACACGCAATTTGCTGGTGGATAATTTCCGCCGCACCAAAAATCAACGGGCTACGGGATCGCTTGACGATGGTTGGGATCAAACAGAAGAGCTGAAACCAATTGACCGGCTGGTATCGCACGGGCCCTCCCCGCACGAGATGGCGGCACGCAAGGAACTGGAAAAAATGGTACAGGCGGCGTTAGCGCACGTCTCCGTTGAGTTGCGGGAGGCCGTCATACTAAGGGATTTGCAGGATATGGACTATAAGGAAATCGCCCAGGTGCTGGGCATACCGGAGGGGACGGTTAAATCCCGCATCAGCAGGGGCCGGGCGGAACTGGCGCGGTTGCTGGAACGTAATCAAAGGGAGGTAATGTAACATGGCCGACCGCATTCACATACCGAGTTCCCCCGCCTGCGGGCAATGGGAAACGCTGTTGGCCGATGCGCTGGATGGTCTGCTGCGAGCGGAAGATGAAGCCACGTTTTCAAGCCACATGGCGAGCTGCGCGGCGTGCACGGGGTTGTTTGAGGAAGCACGGCGCGGGCGGGAGTGGCTGGAGTTTCTCTCGGCGGAACCAGAGGTGCCCGGCGGACTGCTGGACAAGATCCTGGCCCAGACGGGACCGGGACAGACGGCGGGCTTCGGACTGGTAAACGAAGATAATCTGCTACCGGTAACGCCGGGCGGGATTCCGCTGGGCAAAGGGCGGCCAAAGGCGGTACCGGCGTGGCAGCGGCCAGGTTTCATGGGCTACGTCCGGCGCTTTGCCGAGCCGCGGCTCATGATGACGGCGGCCATGGCGTTCTTCTCGATCGCTTTGACGCTAAACCTGACGGGCGTGAAGATTAGCGCGTTGCGGATGTCGGACCTGAAGCCCTCGGCACTGCGGTCTCTGGTGCAGCGGCGGCTGACCATGGCGTCGACGCCCATCATTCGCTACTACGACAATTTGCGGCTGGTGTACGAAGTGCAGTCCCGGATGCGGGAGTTGCGGCGCAACTCGGACGATAACAGCCAGCCAAAGCAGAAACAGTCTGGGGGGCCTGGTGAATCGCAAAAGGCCCCTAAAGCCAAGGACGGAGGGTCCCGCGTGGACCCTCCCCAACAGTCGGTGAGCCCATCGCTTATCGATCCCGATTACCTGGAGAGCCAACTCGAAATTGATGAACGGCCCGCGCATTCCGGCGGCTCCGCGAAAGCAATACGGGGAAGGAGCACAGAATGGATTGCGTAAATCACAGCGGTGTGACCGCTACAGCCTTTTGCCAGAACTGTGGCAAGGCTCTTTGCCCTAACTGCGTACGCAACGGCGCGCAAGGACAGATACTCTGCGAGCCGTGCTTCATGGCATGGCAGACCGTGCCCAACCCATTTGTAATGCCACCGTCGCCGGGTGTGCCCAATCCTTCGGCAGCCGCGGTGCTGGGACTGATTCCCGGCGTGGGCGCAATGTACAACGGTCAGTTCTTCAAAGGACTGATCCACGTGGTGATCTTCGCGGTGCTCATCAGCATCACCGAGCACTACGGCATCTTTGGACTGTTTATTGCGGCTTGGGTCCTCTACCAGTCGTTTGAGGCGTTTCACACTGCCAAGGCGCGGCGCGACGGTACGCCCCTGCCCGATCCGCTGGGGCTGAACGAGGTAGGGAACTGGCTGAATCTGGGCACGAAACATACGCCGGGGCAGCCGGGAATGGGCAACTTTGGAATGGGTGGGCCTAGCGCGGGCGCACCAGGCTCGGGCGGTCCCGGGCCGGGCAGCGCGGGTTCCGCTGGCGGAGCGTACCAGGCACCGTATGCGGGCTCGTACCAGCAGCCGTATACAGGGTCGTATCAGCCGCCGTACCCGCCTCCGCCAGGCTACGTGGATCCAGGCATGCCGCCGGTTCCTCCCGTACCTCCGGTTTACTGGCGGCGCAAGGAGCCAATTGGCGCCGTAATTCTGATCGCTCTGGGACTCTTGTTCCTGATGGGCCAGCTGGATATCTTCAGCGGCCGGCTGCTTGAGTACTCCTGGCCAGTCCTGTTGATCGGACTGGGTGTCTGGCTGATTATCCGGCGTATGGGTGATACGAAGGGGGGGCCAAAATGAGCCGATATATTTTGATTCGCCGCCTGCGCGGCCCGGCATTTCTGCTGCTGGTGGGCGTGATTGCCCTGCTGCACCAGGCTGACGTTTTGTCCTGGGGACATGCGTGGCCATTGTTTCTGATTCTGGCGGGCGTGCTGCTGCTTGCGGAACGCGCGGCCCTGGCCACTGAAGGCTATCCGCCGTATCCGGGAACCGGTGGCGGACCGTACCAGGCTCCTTACGCAGGCGCTCCGTACGCTGGAGCTGAACCAACTCCTCCGGCCGCGACGGGCACATCGATTGTGCCGGCACAGAATGACGACTACGAAAGGCGTGGAGGGCAGTCATGAGCAGCGTACCTCCTTACACTCCTCCGGGGGGCGGCGCGCCGCCCCCTTACGATCCCAAGGTGCAATGGCGCGTCTATCGCGAGCAGCAGCGGGCCGCTTGGCGGGCGCAGCGTGACGCGTGGCGAGCCCAGCGCCAGGCATGGAAAGCCGGCGGCGCGTACGACTACTCGCCGCGAGTGCCCTCGGTGGTGGGACCACTGATCCTGGTGGGCGTGGGCATCATCGCTCTCCTCATTTACGCGGGCAAGATCGATTCCAGCGAGTTCTGGGATTGGTATGCCAAGTGGTGGCCGCTGTTGCTGATTGGCGCGGGCCTGGCGATGCTGGGCGAGTGGGCGCTCGACCTGAAGCGGCAGACGCCGGTGCGTCGCGGCGGGAACTTTGTGGGAATCCTGATCCTGCTGGCCATCATTGGGGTGGTCTCGGCATGGAGCCACAACAATTGGGACCAGATGCGGTCGGGATGGGGCGAGCACGACGACTTCTTCAACATGTTTGGGCGGCCGCAGCACGACCAGGATCAACAGGTGCTGAATACGCAGGTGCCGGCGAACGCGGTGATCTCCATCCAGAATCCGCGCGGCGATGTGAGCGTGACAGCGGGCGACGGCAACAGCGTGGTGGTGGAGGCGCATGAAGTGGCCTACGCCAACTCCGACACCGAGGCGAAGAAGATCTTTTCGTCAGAGGCGGCGCACGTATCGGTAAGCGGAAGCACGGTGCTGGTCAAGTCAGAGGGGCACGACAGCGGGCGGCTCGATCTGCGCGTAACGGTGCCGAAGACAGCGCAGGTGACAACGACCGCCGGTCGCGGCGATGTGACGGCGGCGGGCCTCGGCAGTGGAGTGACGATCACCGCGGCGCATGGGGATATTCACCTGAGCACGATCCAGGGATCGGTGCAGGTGCATTTCTCTACCGACAAGGGCGACTTTTCCGCGCACCAGATTACCGGTGACGTGACAGCCGATGGGCGCTGCAACGACCTTACCCTGTCTGAGATCAAGGGCAAGATCACCGTGAACGGAGACCTGTTCGGCACGGTGCACATGGAAAATCTTTCCGGACCGACGCATCTGCACACCTCGGTGACTGACATGCAGTTCGGCGAACTGCCGGGCGACATGACGCTCGATCCCGAAGATCTGCGTGTGACCGAAGCGAAGGGTTCCGTTCGCGTGACGACGCACTCAAAGAACGTGGAGCTCAGCCAGATCTACGGCGACACCTACGTCGAGGATCGCGACGGGAACATTTCGATTTCGCCTGCCGGGCCTTACAGCGTGCAGGCCACCAGCAGCAGCGGAAACGCGGACGTGGAGATCACGCTGCCGCCGAACGCCTCGGCTTCGATTGAGGGTCGCACGCACAACGGGGACATCATGTCGGAATACCCGCTGACGATCAACGGCGAAGAGAGCAAGACAGTCACGGGACGGATCGGCGCCGGCAGTGCAAAAATCAACGTGAGTACCGACGTCGGCGACGTGAGGATCAAGAAAGGCTCGGGATTCCCGGCAACGCCGCCCGCAGCCTCAATGAGCGCGCCCGCGCCTCCGCCGCCTCCGGGTGCGCCGCACTTGAAAGCGCCCAAGACGCCACCCGCGGAACCGGTAACGCAGTAAGAGCAGTGAACAGGCGACAGTGAACAGTGGACAGAAGCGGCGAGGCCATTCGGCCTCGCCGTTTTGTTCTTGCCTATGCTCTTTCTTAACTCGCCACGAACGCCGGGTGCCCCAGGTCTCCTGAAGTTGGAGACCTGGGATTGCAAGAATCTCGGCCGTTGACCCCATCGTTCCGTGAGCCCCTCACCGCAGCCGACGCAGCGGGCGGAGGTATCTGCAGTTGTCCTCGCCGTTGCTTTGGTAACTTCCGCATTCGCTGTGACAGGACAACCTCAACATGTTTTGAAAGGGCACGACTTCAGTCGTGCCGCCAAGACCACCAAAATTGGCGGGCTTTAGATGGGATGAGACGGCTGGTCTCGCGGAGAGCTAGGCTTTCCGCAGCGCACTCGAGGTGCTAGGAGGAGACCAGCCAATGAAGAAGGTTAGCAAAGTGTTGTGGCAAAGGGAAGTGGGGAATGACAAGCCGGCGATGACGGTGGGTTTGGATCTTGGCGATCGGTACAGCCATTACTGTGTGTTGAATGAGGAGTGTGAAGTGGTCGAGGAGGGGCGGATCCAGAGCACCGAAAGCCGGGTGCCCCCGGTCTCGATTTTGAGACCGGGGATACGACGAACTCTCCACCGTGGGTTCCCTCAACGCGCTTATCACTGTCACGCGTGACCGCCGGCACATGTCCAAGCGCCGAATTCGCCACATACTCTATTCAGGCTCCCAGAACCCAAGGGAGATGTGTCCCTCGGCGGTTCCGGGAGCCGGGAAAAAGAGGGCACCCCCTCCCCCCTCCCTATGTAGCAGAATCTTCGCCCAGGCCAATCCAATAATAGGTAATAATATACTTGACTGAAGTTGACTTTCTTGCTAAAGTCTGTATATGGAAACACCTAAGACATTACGTGAAGCGATTGTTTACTTTAGCGATGCCGAGAATTGCCGCCAGTTCATGGTCGAAATTCGTTGGCCGGACGGTGTAGTTCGTTGCCCCTATTGCAACTCTGATGCCGTGAGCTATCTCGAAAAGGCAAAACTCTACTATTGCAAGGCGAAGCATGCGAAGCAGAAATTCTCACTCAAGATTGGAACCATATTCGAAGATTCTCCGATCAGCTTAGAGAAGTGGCTTCCAGCGTTCTGGCTGCTCTCGAATTGCAAGAACGGAGTCAGCTCTTATGAAGTGGCCCGTGCTCTCGGCGTAACGCAGAAATCGGCGTGGTTCATGATGCACCGTATTCGTTTCGCAATGCAGGAAATAGAGTCCCCGAAGCTAGGGGGAGGCGGGCCTGTAGAGATTGACGAAACCTTCGTGGGTGGCAAGGTCAAGAACATGCACAAATCCAAGCGCCCCAAGGATGCCTCGCAGGGCGGCAAGGGCAAGGCCGTAGTGCTCGGGATGCTGGAACGCGGCGGCAAGGTGCGCGCCAAGGTCATCAAGAACCGTAGCAAGGTCAACGTGGCTCCCGTGCTCAAGGAAAACGTGGCTGTCGGATCGCACGTCATCACAGATGAATTCTCCACCTATCCCTTCGTTGTTGATGCCTATACCCATGAGGTCATCAACCACGCAATGGAATACGTCCGCGACCATGTGCACACGAACGGAATCGAGAATTTCTGGAGTCTTTTGAAGCGGGGAATCAACGGAACTTACGTTGCGGTTGAGCCATTCCACCTTGACCGTTACGTTGCAGAGCAGGTATTCCGCTTTAACAACCGAGCCACAAAGGATAATCCACTCAACGATGCAGACCGCTTCTATCTCGCGGTTACGCAGGTTTTAGGAAAGCGCCTCACCCTCGCAGAATTGACAGGGAAGATGGATGAAAGGCCCAACTAAGAAACGGCAGGGCCGGGGGAAGCGGAAGTAGGCTTCCCCACCACTTTCCTCATTAGCTCCGTAAATTGCGCGAAGTCGCCCTTCGTGTGCATCGTTGATTCCTTCGCGGGTACGCCCTTAACTGGATCTTTCCATACCTTGGGCTTCGTCCTTCGCGGCTTCTTCATCCCTGGATTGTACCTCGTACTGACGATCTTTAGGCACGGCCCGACGCACGCGCATTCGGAGTCCCGCCAAATCATGCAAGAAATCCAAATACGCTTCGGGACTCATTTCACTCGGCCATTGGAGTTGACCGGTGACACCTTCCGAGTTTGAAAATGTGCCAGTTTGCATCTTTATCTCCCCTTTGGATACGGGCACAATTGCGGGTTGCAAGTTAATCAGGGGAACCGGGTCGAACAGGTTGGGCGGCTGAACCTTTGGCTCTGGCGGGTCCACCTTGATCAGGTGCTCATATTCGATGCCCCCCTTTTGCCCCTCAACAAATCCGTACTTCCCGTGCTCTGGATGATCCTCGATCCGAATCAGCTTATGAGGTTCGGGCAATCGCAATTGACCCTTCATATCGCATTGTACCCAGTCGCCAACCTGAGGTCCAGTGTTGCTTTCCTTTTCTTCAATCCCAATTTTGCTATCCAGAATCCCTGCGAAGGCCATCGTCTTTCGATAGTCCTTCAGGAAACTCTCGACCGTGGAATCGACAAAACCATGCTCAATAAGCAAATTGGATTTCATAGAGGATGGCATTTCCTTGCCCCATGTTTTCCAACAGTAGTCGTACCACTTCGGGGAAAGCGCGGCCTTCCGAATTTCCTCTCGGCGCAGCGGAGTGTCTTGGTCATCCAGAAGAATACGGATTGAGCGAGTAGTGAGCTTTAGCGCGGCTTTCCCGCTCGCGGCGGGGGCATCTTCAACGAGACCGTAGGCCTTTAACGCAGCTAGAACTTTCGCTCCGCTGCTGCTGGTCGTCGTATACTTCCACGCCTCTGTGATGACAGAATCGACCGGCGCAGCAGCACGTTTTGTGTAGTCATACATCTTCTGCGCAAGCCCGATTGCCTCTTCTAGCCCGACATAGGGGTATGAAGGTCCGCGTCCCATTGCTATTCACCTCGATTTCAAATATATCACGCAATCAAAGCAAAGCAGAGATTTGGCGAGGCGCTTTATTAAATAGCGAGATAAAGTTGACGAGGAGGGCGAAAACCTGTAAAACGTCTCTAGTGAGGTGACCTTATGACTAGGAGGGTCTCAGCCCGTCGCTACCACGCTCACCGTGACGGCGGGTCCAAGCAGAAAGGCTCGAATCGCTAATCTCTTGGCCAGAGACGATTCGAGCCTTGGTGGGCTTTGATGGGAGGGTGTGGAGTTCGATTCTCCCGCCCTCCGTGCCATTGTACTACCGTTTCTTCTGAGATTTGGCTGGTTTCGGCTTGCTTTGGGGCTTGGGGGTTTCCGCCTTTAACTGTTCCGGTGGAAGTTCCGCCTGCTCCTCTTTGATCACACCCGGCAGATGCGTTGCCGCACATGCAGAGATATCAAAGAAACGAACAAGCTTACGGATGTGGCCGTTTTCCACGGGATCGGCCTTCGGGAACGTGCGATATACCTTCCCACCAAAATGAATCACCCGGCTATGATTCGCTAGGCGAATCGTGTAGCCGGGTGCGCACTCATTAAGCATTCTCTCGACTTTCGAAAGCGGCGTCGAAGCTGACATTTACGCGACTTTGGAGAGCGAGTCTTGGATGTTATTTGCGGGCGTCAATTGCGCCTTGTTCTTCTTCTCAAGACGGTCGATACGTATCCCCACTTTGTAGTCACCGGGCAGCTTCCTCGGCATCTCTTTGAAGGGGCCTGTGATGGATTTCTCGTTCTGGCGCAGGAACTCCAATGCTTTTTCCCAACGATCCTCTTCCTGCTTATCCTCTTCCGCGAAGAAACTCTGCACAGCCGAACGGAACGTCAAGAAGCTTGAGAACTCCTCGGCCATGTCGAACAGGGTTTCTTTGTATCTGTTTCGGAAATCGACGAATGCTTCATTTGGGGTAGAGCCAGATCCGGCAAGTCCACCAGGGCACACCCCATACATCCACCATTTTCCGTCTTCTTGCTCCATCACAGCTTTGCCTGTCACGACGATCCCAGCGAGGAATCCGCACCCCGTGACTGCATCCTGCAATGTGAACACGAGCGGGTGTAGATGTATCAATTCACTCATGTTTTGCTCCAACCTTCAGTTTGGCGATTGTTTTTCCGGCACAACTTTGGGAGGTTGCGCTTTTCGGGGGAACAATATCACGCTAGGCATGCAACTGTTCCATGAATTTGACCTATGTCAAGTTTAGAGTCTAAATTCCACTCGCCTTTCGGTATGTGAGATTCGACACACCACTTCACAACTGGTCAAGTGTTGGATGTTCCAAAATAAGAAACGACACTGCCCTGTCACGGCGATTCAATATTCTCCTATTATTCGCATTCAGTCAAGTATATTATTACCCAATAATATGCTTATAATTCAATGGCTTGCGACGCCATCGTTCACACAACCTTCGCTTTATGTATATCCGCGGTATATCCGCGCAGCGCCATCACGCGGCCAGCGTGAAATCGGTGACCAGCGGCAAATGATCGGAGGCGAACCGGGCCTTGCGGCTGCGCCAGAGTCTCGTTTCCACCAGGCGAAGAGGCGGCTCGTAATAGCAGTGGTCAAGCGAGAGAAGCGGAAGAATGCTGGGAAAGCTGCGCTGCGCGCGGGAGGCATGATGCGGGCGGAAGGTTTGAAACTGACTGCGCAGCAAGCGCGTGGTAAGGCCGTGGGTCCACTCGTTGAAGTCGCCCAGGACGAGGCGCGGACCGCGCAGATTAGGCTGGCACAAAACCTCGGCGTTCATCAGCCTTCGTGCCTGGAATCGTCGCTCCATGTGGCCGGTGCCGAGATGCACGTTGAACAGATGGATCAGACGACCGGGCGCGACTTCGATCTCTGTCTGGAACACACCGCGCGGTTCGCGGCGGCGACGCGAGAGGTCGTGATTGCGCGAGGAGAGCATGGGGAAACGCGAGAGGGTGAGATTGCCATAGGCGCCTCCCCGATAGATCCGATTGGATCCGAAGGCGCAGCTGAATCCTGGAAGCGCGCGCTGAATCTCCCTGACCTGGTCGTAGTTTTGCTGGCCGGCAGTTACGTTCATGACTTCCTGCAGGCAAAGGATATCGGCGTCGAGCTCGAGTACGACCTCTACGATGCGTTCCGGCGCGATGCGCAGGTCGATTCCGCGGGCTTTATGGGTATTGTAGGTCGCGATGCGAAAGCGATTTTCCATCACTGCAGCCGCTCGACCAATCAGCCTAACAGCTTTGTAGCGGATTGAGTGACGTTTCGACGCGCAAGCAGAGAAGAACGTGAGCTTTCAAGTTGCGGTGGAGCGGATTGCGGGGTTAGTCCTGAGGCCGCATGGCTGGATGCGGCCTCAAGGACGACAGATGGCGGAATATTGCAATATAGCCATCTGTGCAGGGAAACCAAGGCGACTTGGCTGGGAGCCACCGGTTTCCGAGCTACTCGCCGCGGATCACGTGCGAGGGGCGATCTTCGTTCAGGTGCAACTTCTTGTCCAGTTGCCGGGTGATCAACGCGTTGTACTGGATGGAACGCAGGGCATATCCGGAGTCAGTGTTATCGAAGCGCATGATGACGCCCTGAGTGCCGGGGTCCGGGTCGCCCGGAGCAAGCAGCCAGTTGAAGCTCTTCTGATCGGTGGTGACCAGGGTAAGGACGTTGCCGCTTTGGTCGCGTACCACTTTGTAATCGCCGGCCGGCAGGTTCTGACCGGACACGGTGAAGGCGAACGGAACATGGAGCACTGCCGCTGAAGCGTGCTGAGGAGTGACGACTGCTGCCGCCAGGAGTACGGGCGTCAGGACGAGAGAGTGAAGGGAAAGCCGCATGTGTGTTCTCCTACGCAGCCCACACTAGCCCTCTCGAAAAATGAAGTCGTCAAGTTTCCGTCTAGAAAAAGTCAAGAATTTCAGCCGGTCTTGCAGGCCGTCAGAACGGATTGGCGGAGGCTTGACTCACGGCTGTGAG
>Ga0207104_1182_pt2 | contig 12782 bp, 8 predicted proteins | sample Alteio_BWMinHeat_79_FD_153538 | JGI IMG/M metagenome (GOLD analysis project Ga0207104, IMG submission 153538) | Enriched cells from forest soil in Barre Woods Harvard Forest LTER site, Petersham, Massachusetts, United States -... | ecosystem: Environmental > Terrestrial > Soil > Temperate forest >...
GCCTTGCAGAAAATGAAGATCGGCCTCCGCCTTCATGTCGAGCGGCGTCGCACGGAATGCGGGTGAATGAAGCCATGTCCAAGTCTCAGACGAGATAACGGGATGATTGAACAAGTGCCCGGCCGATGCCGCCCACCGTGTGTCTGAAAACTCCCGCCACATATTGATCGAGGCCTTTCCCTCGCCCTCTGGGAGGTCTTCAAATCGATTGCTGGAAAGTGTTACCGGTGGAAATCCGTACGTCTGAGAGCGAAACAACGTGTGATGCGTGTGCGCCCAGGCATGTATCGGCTGAAGGAAACGTTCGTTGGCGAGTTCGGTGAGCGTCTGTCCCCAGTCGTGGCGAACGCCCGCGGTTTCCGGCCCGATATCGCCGATCAGCGCGGGGAGGAGCCGGGCAAGGTCGTACCCTCGGCGCCGTTGAAACTCGGCCAGCAAATCTGGAGTCCAGTCAGAGCCGTAGTCTTCAAGGCTGTCACTGAATACCGCATAGGGAGGATGGTCGCCAAAAGCGGAGAGCAGCCTGTCTCCCACAGTGCGCAGATGGTTCTGTACGGCAGCGCGGTCGTAATGGTCCAGCACAAAACCTGCGGCGCCCTGGGCGGCCCGCTTCACCATCATGCCCGTCCGGCTTGAGATAAAGAAGAGAGCCGTGCGCACAGAGTCCGAGCGATCAGTCAAACTGAGACGCGGCCCTGACGGTGTGGGGAGTTGCCGAGCCTCATTGAGTTTGAAATCGCCGCCAGAACCCGGCATCACAAATACCGAAATCACCTTCTCGCCCGATTCGACGGGTGGAACGGCAATTGACGACGCTTCGGCCGGAGCAACGACGGATTCGACGCGCAATTCTCCGGCTGCCTGCGTAACAGGAATGTGAGGGCCGCCGAAAGGCCATCCGCTTCCCAACGTAATGTCCACCCGCAATCCAAGCCTGTTCGCCTGCGCGGCTGCGAAGCGCAGGTTTTCGATGTGCTCGTCTGAAAGAAACGAATAATTGTGAAAACTTGATTCGGGGTCGTCAAGTGCCAGCGGATAGAGTGTGGCAATCTCAACCCCTCCGATTCCCGCCGCTTTCATTTGCTCCAGTTCGCGCTGCAGTTCCGCCTTGGTTGCCGAGGGGCCAAACCACCACCAGCGCATCATGATCCGGCAGTCGTCAGGCGGGTGCGCAAAGCCTTCGTGCAGAGCCGAGATCGCTTCGGTGGAAGGGGGGTGGCCTTGAGACGGAACCGCGATCGTCGAACTGCCCCCGGAACCAGCCCCGACGGGCGCCGGAGCGTCGGCCCCCCCCCTGCGCAAACAGTCCGGCCGACACCAGGAATAGGGCCGATATGACCGGTGTTCCCCTGGCTGAACGCATCTCTACACCTCTCGCCTGCTATTGTCGTTGGGCCAGTTGCATTAGACAAATAATTTCAGATAGGCTCACGGTAGATTCGCTGAGGATTGGCTTCCGTGTCAGCCGGGTTTCAGCGATGACTCGTGGCTGGTTGCAGCGATGGGACGGGGAAAGGACCGGCAGCTTGTCGAAGACGAAAATCAAGCGACTCTACCTCATTCCGATCCTTTCCAAGGCGCTGGATGTGCTGGAACTGCTGGATCAAACCAACGGGCCGGTTACGCTCGAAGACGTCTACCAGCAGACCAGGATTTCAAAGACCAGTGTCTACCGGATATTGAAAACGCTGGTACACCGGGGCTATGTTGCCCAGGGGCAGAATGGTCAATACCGGCTGGTTTCGCGCCCGCGCCGGTTGCGCTTCGGCTTCGCAGTGCAGAGCGCCGAGATGCCCTTTTCTGTGGCCGTAGCAGATAGCGTCACGTCCGCTGCCGCAGCAGCCGGCATCGAGTTGCTCACCCTTGACAACCGGTTTGACCCCGACGTCGCCATCCGGAATGCCGAGGAATTCGTGCGCCAGCGAGTAGACCTGGTGCTGGAGTTCCAGGTTGAGGAGCACGTCGCTCCCCATGTCGCACACATCTTCAAGCGTGCTGACATTCCACTGGTGGCCATCGACGTCCCGCATCCGAACGCAACCTACTTCGGAGTGGACAACTTCGAGGTTGGCCATGAAGCTGGCGTATTGCTCGCACAATTTGCGTTGAACAAGTGGAAAGGCAAGGTGGATTGGGTGTTGGGAGTCGGGTTCTCAGAGGCAGGCAGCTTTGTTCAGAGCAGGATTGCCGGTGCCTTTGAGGGGATTCGCGCGCGACTCGATTCAATTCCGGCAGATCGCTTTCTCCGCCTGGAAGGGCGCGGAATGCGGCAAGCGAGCCTGGTAGCCACCGCGGAATTTCTGCGCAACCATCGTAAAGGCCAGCGCATTCTCGTTGCAGCCGCAACCGACTCCAGCGCCTTGGGGGTGCTTGATGCAGCTCGCCAGGCAGGCCGCGAGCCGGACTTTGCCATCGCCGGCCAGGATTGCATTCCTGAGGTGCTCGACGAGATGCGTGCCGGAAGTAGCGCCATCATCGGCTCAGTCTCACACGGAGCCGAAACCTACGGCCCGCGGCTGATTCAACTCGGCATCGCGCTGCTGCGAGGGCACATTGTTCCGCCCTACAATTACGTCCGTCATTTCGTAGTGACTCCTGAAACTTTGGCCTCTGCAGAACCCGAAACCGTCTGAAGTTACCAGGCAGCGTGACCACCGGCCAAAGATCCTAAGATCCGTTTGCCAATCGAATCGCATCTCATGCTGCCGCGCCTTCCAAGGCTTACTTGGTGGACTTCAATTTGGAAATGTGCATACTTGCTAATCAGAGGATTCCACGTGAGCACATTTGACCCATCCCTATCAAATAACGACCTCTCGCCCACGGGGCGCTCCCAGAGGACGTGGGGGACCTATAACTACATCGCGCTGTGGTTTTCCATGTCGATGGAAATCACTACCTATCAATTGGCGTCGTCTTTGATCGCAAAGGGAATGGACTGGAAGCAAGCACTGGCCACCGTCCTGCTCGGAAATCTGATTGTGCTAGTTCCCATGTTGCTGAATGCGCACGCCGGTACCAAGTACGGAATTCCGTTTCCCGTGTTCATACGCGCTCCGTTTGGAGTGCGGGGTGCAAACGTTCCTGCCATACTCCGCGCCATTGTGGCATGCGGTTGGTTCGGGATTCAATCGTGGATTGGAGGAACGGCGATCCACTCCATGCTCAGCGTGATCTGGCCCGCGGCGGAAAATATGGATAGCGTTCGGTGGGCATGTTTCCTGAGCTTCTGGCTACTGAACATGGTCATCGTGTGGCGAGGAGTGGAGTCCATACGCCACCTACAGGCATTCGGTGCGCCCTTCATGTTCGTGATGGCCGCAGCCTTGCTGATTTGGGTGCGAATCAAAGCGGGAAGCTTCGGCTCCATGCTCTCTACGCCGAGCCAGTTTCATTCCACGCGGGAATTCCTTACTGTGTTCTTCCCCTCGCTCACGGCGATGGTTGGTTATTGGGCGACCCTGGCGCTGAATATCCCGGACTTCACACGCTACTCCAAGTCCCAGAATGCGCAGGCCGTAGGGCAGGCATTCGGTCTTCCCGTGGCCATGACGCTATATACGTTTGTGGGAATCTCGGTCACTTCGGCTTCCGCGGTGCTGTTCGGCAGGCCCATCTGGAATCCGATTGAACTGATCGGCGCCTTCCATCAGCCTGTTGTTGCATTCATTGCGCTGATTGCCATTCTGATTGCTACGTTGAACGTCAACATTGGTGCGAACGTAGTCTCGCCTTCAAATGACTTTTCCAATCTCTATCCGCGCCTGATCAGTTTCCGCACCGGTGGTCTCATCACGGGCTTCCTGGGACTTGCGATGTGTCCGTGGAAGCTTTTGGCAAGTCCGGACAGTTATATCTTCGGATGGCTGATTGGGTACTCTGGCTTACTCGGTCCTGTAGCCGGGATTATGGTGTGTGATTACTTTCTGATCCGGGGGACAGAACTCGACGTGAACTCGCTTTTCCACCGCGAAGGTTGCTATTACTACTTAAAGGGTTGGAACCCTCGTGCGATTGTGGCGTTGGTTGCAGGCGTCGGGTTTGCGTTGTTGGGGCTTTGGATACCGCAGATTCATTTCCTCTACGATTACGCGTGGTTTGTGGGGTTCTTCATCGCGGGAGCCGTGTACCTGTTTCTGATGAAGGTAGCCGCTCCGGCACCAGTGAGCGCTGAAGCGCTGAGCCCTGCGGGCGGCGAATAACTCTGGGCAAGCCAACTCGAGAACGACGACCGCAAGCACCGCAGCACGTTGACAGATCATTTCAGGCTAGCGCACCTGCGGAAATCCCAAGTCCACGTTGCTTGACCCCGGATCCGGCCAGCGGCTCGTGACCACCTTTGAGCGCGTATAAAACTGCACGCCTTCCGGTCCGTACATGTGCAAATCGCCAAACAGAGAAGACTTCCAGCCACCGAAGCTGTAGTAAGAAACTGGAACCGGAATCGGCACATTGATGCCCACCATTCCCACTTCCACATCGAACTGGAATTGCCGCGCCGCGCCGCCATCGCGCGTAAATATGGCAGAGCCATTGCCGTACGGGTTCTCGTTGATGATCCGCAGCGCATCCGGGTAGCTCTTGACGCGAACGACGCTAAGTACCGGGCCGAATATCTCCTGGTCATAGCACGCCATGCCGGGCTCGACATGATCAATCAATGCCGGCGCCAGAAAGAAGCCCTCAGCCGGTGCAGCCGATTCGACTCGGCCATCGATGGCCAGCGTTGCGCCTTCCTGCACGGCCCGATCAAGGTGCGAAGCCACACGGTCACGATGCTCGCGCGTGATCAGCGGCCCCATCTGGCTGCCCGATTCGGTTCCCGGGCCCACCGCGATTTTTGCCACTCGCTCGCGAATGGCCGCTATCAGTGGATCAGCGACACTCCCGACAGCGACAACCACCGAAATCGCCATGCATCGCTCGCCGGCCGCACCGTAAGCAGCGGAGACCGCGGCGTCAGCCGCCATGGCCAGATCTGCGTCCGGCAAAACAAGCATATGGTTCTTAGCGCCGCCCAGTGCCTGGACGCGCTTCCCATTGCGAGTGGCGGTTTCGTAGATTGATTTTGCCACTACCGTCGAACCAACGAAGCTAATAGCCTTGACGTCAGGGTGTTCCAAGAGGCGATCCACGGCAACCCTGTCACCTTGCACCAGGTTCAAAACTCCGTCGGGAACGCCGGCCTCGCGTGCCAACTCGGCAATGAGAATGCTTGCCGAAGGCACCTTCTCCGATGGCTTGAGCACGATGCAATTGCCGCACGCAATCGCGTTTGCAAGCATCCACAGCGGCACCATGGCCGGGAAGTTGAATGGCGTAATGCCGGCAACAACGCCGAGCGGCTGGCGGATCTGGTATACATCCACTCCCTGGCTCGCCTGCTCAGAGTAGCCGCCCTTCAGCAAATTGGGAATTCCACACGCGAACTCCACGTTCTCGAGCCCGCGGGCCACTTCTCCCAACGCATCTGAAGTGGTCTTGCCGTTTTCGCGCGTGAGGATTTCAGCGATGCGTTGGCGGTTCTGGGCAATCAGGTCGCGCAGTTTGAACATCACTTCGGCTCGACGAGACAGGGCCGTGGACCGCCAGCTCGGGAACGCGGCTTTGGCCGCAGCAACAGCTTGATCGACTTCTTCGCGGGAAGCAAATGCTACCTGGCCGATGGTTTCGCCAGTGGCAGGATTGTAGATGATGCCTGCCCGTCCCGATGCGGACTGAACAGACTTTCCATTGATCCAATGCGAGACTGTCGCGGCTCTTACAACTTCACTTAGGCTCATATCGCTTCCATTTCTACGGATGCGCAGCAATCCATGCGATGGTTTTCGAGGCAAGACGATCGAATGCGGTGATCGCCAGGCGGAGATGGTCTTCGCGCGTGTCTTCGATCTTGTTGTGACTGATCCCCTTGAGCGATTGAACAAACATCATCACGGTGGGAATGCCGGAGCGGGAAACCTCCGCCGCGTCGTGCAGTGGTCCCGAAGGTAAACGGTGCGCGGTCCCCGCCGTCTCTCGTACGGCTTGCTCGCAAAGCGCAATCAACTCCGGATGAAACGGTTCTGGAGCAATATTCCATATGCGAGACCACTCAACCGTGCAGCCTTCTTCCGCGGCGAATTGGCGGCTCTTCTCCTGCGCCGCGCGATACATGTTGGCCAGAACGCCGGCGTCAAGATCGCGTTGATCGAGCGTCGCCTCGCAACGCCCCACCACAGCTGTCACGATGCCAGGGTGCGTCTTGAGACTTCCCATAGTGCAGACCGCATCCGGATACTGCATGGCGATCGGCCGAATCTCGAGCGCCAGCTTTGCAGCCGCCGCCAGTGCATCATGGCGCGCCGTCATCGGAGTAGAACCGGAGTGCGCTTCCTGTCCGTGAAATGTAATTGCGTGGCGCTCCACTCCCTTTGTCCCGAGCACGACACCAAGCGGCAAAGCCATCTTCTCAAGCACCGGGCCCTGCTCAATGTGCAATTCGAGATATGCCGCAGCGCCGTCGCGTTCCCTCTGTGCATCACCGATTGAATCGACCGAAACTCCGCACGCAGCGAGCGCATCTTCGAGTCGAATACCGTTTGCGTCTCTTCGGCCGCGATCCTGCTCGATGCTGTGCGTCCCCGCAAACGCAGAGGAACCAAAGAGGCTGCGTCCAAATCGAGCCCCTTCTTCATCCGCCCAATCCACAAGGCGAATCGTGATAGGCGGCTTCCCGTCGAACTCTGCAGCGATGCGCCTCAGTACGGCGAACGCTGCGATCACTCCCAGCGCTCCGTCAAGCCAGCCGCCGTTGGGAACAGAATCCAGATGGCTGCCGAGGATCAGCGTCGCCGATGATGCACCCGGCAAAGTGGTCCAGCTGTTTCCGGCGGCATCCAGATGGTGCTCCACCGGCAATCCCTGAAGCTCCGCCCGGAACCACGCGCGCGCTTTGAGCCATGTTGGGGTCCATGCAACGCGTTGAGCACCATCCTCGTTCGCAGTCAGCGCGCGAAGCTCTTTGAGCAGATCGATTGCGAGTTGCGCATCAACGGGCATGGCCTGCCTCGCTCTTGAAGTACTGCGGCTCGCGACGGAGCATACGCCCCCGATCGTGCTGCCCGACGAAGGCGCCGTCGCGGACCTGAACCTTGCCCCGCACCGTTACCACCGACGGCCGGCCCTCGATTGCAAATCCCTCGAACCCGTTGTAGTTGTTGTTTGTGTGCTGCGTGCGTGCGGAGATTGTCCCGCGATAAGCCGGATCGTAGACAACAAGGTCGGCATCCGACCCCACCGCGATCATCCCTTTGCGTGGCGCCAGTCCGAAAATGCGCGCCGGCCGCGTGCTGAGCGCGTCGACAAATCGATGAATGTCGATGAGCCCGCGGTTCACGCCGTATGTCCACATCAGATTGACGCGTTCCTCAAGCCCTGGTATGCCATTGGGAATCGCTGTGAAGCCCTGCGCGCCAAGAAGCTTTTGTTCCACATCGAACGGGCAGTGGTCCGTGCCAACTGTGTCGATAAGCCCCGCCCGCAGTGCGTTCCAAAGCGCCGTCAGGTTGCGTTTGTCCCGCAAAGGCGGCGACATGACGTGCTTCATGCCCTCCACTCCCTCACGTTCCGCATACGTCTTGTCGAGGAGGAAATGCGGCAGAACCGATTCAATGGATAACTTGACGCCGCGCAGTTTGGCCTCCACCGCGGCGCGCAATGCGGGAATACAAGACAAATGCACGACGTATCCTGTCGCCTTTGCTTGCTCCAGAAATGCCGCAAATCGTCCTGTGCCCTCGGCCTCCACAGCCTCTGGCCTCGAAGGCTCATGCGACTCCGGCCCGATCCTTCCCGCGGCAATCAAAAGCTGTTGCAACTGGCTCACCAGTTCGGCATTCTCACAGTGTGCCGTGGTGATAACACCCAGTTCGGCTGCAAGAGTCAGCGTGCGGAACATCTCCTCATCGTTAACCCCGAAAAAATTCTTGTACGCGAGAAAAATCTTGAACGATGCCGTTCCATCGCGGACAATTTCCCGCAGTTGCGATTCCGTCTTCCCGTCGAATCGAGTGACCGACATGTGGAAGGCGTAGTCGCATGCGCTGTTCCCTTCGGCCTTCTGCTTCCAGAGGTGATAGCCCTCTAGAGCATCGTCGTTGCGCGACGGGCAGCACATCTCGATGAAGGTTGTCGTACCGCCAATCAGCGCAGCCTTGCTCCCCGTCGCGTGTGTGTCCTTGGCAAACGTGGACATGAATGGCAAATGGATGTGAACGTGGGGATCGATGAAGCCCGGAAAAACCAGCTTTCCGGCTGCATCGATAATCTCAGCGTCCGGCGGCGCAACAACGTCGCGGCCAATTGCGCGAATCACCTCATTCTCAACGAGGATGTCGCCGTGGTAGCGGCTCTCCGCGGTTACAATCTCTCCGCCTTTGATCATCAATGCCATCGGTTACACCTGGCTTCCCCCGCAATCAACGGACCTTCTCAGTGAATCTCAATTCCCGTCTTCTTGCGCCACGCCTTCATTGCTTCCCAATTTTCTGTTACCCCAACGTGTTCTTCTGACAGCTCGCTCCACGTCACGGACGGCCGGCCCGACGGCACCTCCACCATCGAAATGCACTCGTCGACCGGGCAAACGTTGTAGCAAAGCCTGCAACCCACGCAATCCTCGTCTCGAACTACCGGCTGCGGCCGGCTCTCCGTCGCCTCGGCCTTGCCATTCGAGCGCATATCGTACGCGTATGGCGATGTCACTGAGCCCGCAGGAGAGATCAGGTCGATGCACTGGTGCGCAGTGTCATTGCAAGCCACATAACAAAGATTGCACTTGATGCACTTATCCGCATTGATGCGCGCAACCGCACGAAAAGAGAGATCGAAGTCCTCGAAATCGGAGACCCGATGCAGGCTCCGGCCAACCACTTCTTCCACCGTCTTGAATCCTTTGTCATCCATCCAGTTGGATAACCCATCGCACAAGTCCTCGATGATGCGATACCCGTAATGCATAACTGCGGTGCACACCTGCAGACTTGAAGCGCCCAGCAGCAGAAATTCAGCAGCATCCTTCCAGGTGGAAATGCCGCCCATGCCGGAGATCGGTAAGCCCGACTGCGAAATCACTTCATCCGTTCCAAGTGTCGCCAGCATATTCAGCGCCACCGGCTTCACGGCAGGTCCAGCGTAGCCCCCGTGGCCGCCCTTGCCTCCGATATTCGGCGTCAGCTCGAGCGTATCCAGGTCGACTCCCACGATGGAGTTGATGGTGTTAATGAGCGAAAACCCGTTCACCCCGGCCGTCAATCCGGCACGCGCCGGCAGAACGACGTTGGTCACATTCGGCGTCAATTTCATAATCACCGGAATGGTCGCCGTCTCCATCACCCAGCGCGAAATCTGCTCGCAGTATTCGGGAACCTGCCCCACGGCTGCGCCCATTCCGCGCTCGTTCATGCCGTGCGGACATCCGTAGTTCAGTTCGATTCCGTCCGCCCCGGTATCTTCGATCTGCTTTACGATCTCGTGCCACGCTTCGGGCTTTGACTCCACCATCGCGGAAACAATGACGGCGCGGTCCGGCCACGCCCGCTTGACCTCGGCAATCTCGCGCAGATTCACCTCGGGCGGGCGATCGGAGATCAACTCAACGTTGTTGATCGCCAGCATTCGCTGCCTGCCAAAGTGCCAAGCCCCATAACGATTCGAAACATTCAGCACGGGTGCGCCAATCGTCTTCCAAACGGCTCCGCCCCAGCCCGCCTCAAAGGCCCTGTGGATTTGCGCGCCCGTGTTGGTGGGTGGCGCCGATGCCAGCCAGAACGGATTCGGCGACTTGATGCCAGCGAATTTTGTGCGCAGGTCTGCCATATTAGCTTGCCTCGGTAGTTGGCGTCCGGGTTTTTAATTTGTACTCAATCGCCGCGGCGGCAATCTTGCCGTCCTGTACCGCCATCACTGTCGATGCCGCGCCCTGTGAGCGAACGCAGTCGCCTATGGCATAAACGCCCGGCAGGCTCGTTTCAAAGTCTCGGTCCACAGCAATAAATCCGTTGGTTGACCGCAGGCCGAGGATCTCTGCCAGCGGAGGCCTTTGCTGCCCAACTGCCTTAACAATCTGGTCTGCTTCAAGTACGAAGTCGGAGCCGGGAACAACCACCGGAGCTGGCCGTCCCGACCGATCCGGTGTGCCCAGGTCCACGCGGAGGCATTCAACTCCGATTGGCTCTTTGCCATTTAAGAGAACGCGCGAAGGCTGGGTTAGGAATCGGAATTCGATGCCCTCTTCGCGTGCAAAGCGATACTCGTGTTCGTAGCACGTCATCTCGCGCTCGCTGCGCCGATATACGATCGTGACCCGCCCGCCGCCGAGCCGCCGCGCAATCGTCGCGCAATCAATCGCCGTGTTTCCAGCGCCGATTACAAGCACTCTTTGGCCTATCTTCATTTTCTCCGGTTGTGTCTTACTGGCTTCAATAAATTCAAGCCCGTCGATGATGGCATGCTCGCCGTCAATGCCTAATCCCGAAGTCTGGCCTAAGCCAGCGCTCAGAACCACCGCATCATAGTCCCTCTGGAGTTCAGCCATTGAAACGTCTTTGCCCAACTCCCGTTCACTCAGAATCTCCACACCAAGGTCCTGAATCATGCGCGCCTCATCCAGGGCTATTTCCATTGGCTCGCGAAGGACGATGATTCCGTATGTAGAGAGCCCCCCGGGCAGAAAGCGTTTCTCAAATATCGTCACGGAGTGGCCTCTTCGCGCCGACTCCCCTGCGCATGACAATCCCGCCGGACCAGCGCCGATGACCGCAATGCGGTGTCCGGTTGGATTCGACCTCTTGATTGGAGTCACATTGTGCTCATGCGCGTAATCCATAGCATGGCGCTGCAGGCGGCCTATCGCAATCGGCTTGTGTTCCGCGCCCAGCACGCAGGCGCCTTCACACAGCTCCTGCACCGGGCACACACGCGCACAGGTGGCGCCCAAAAGGTTTGAAGCGTAGATAACCTGTGCGGCCCCGCGGAGATTGCCGCTCGAAATCCTCTTGATAAACCCTGGAATGTCAATGTGGGTCGGGCACGCATGGGTGCACGGCGCGTCGTAACAGAACAGGCAGCGATCCGATTCCACAGCAGCCGCGTTCTCTGTCAGAGGCGGCAGTTGTTCCGAAAGCGCTCCGCGCTTCTCCTCCGGTACCGGTCCCATCCAGGCACTCCCTTTGAAGTGAGTTCCTTCAACGTCCAGGCTGCCCGGCCCTTTGGCTGGCTCTCAAAATCAACTCGGTCAGCTGCTTCGTAGACGAACAGGAGTTTCCATTCTATTGCAGATTGAGGCCGGAACAACACTCAAGTCGAAACCGGCGGAGTCGAAGTGCAAACAGCTCTGCACTGTGCCACCTTCGCGGGCGCTACAGATATCGACTTCGGGAGGGATTCGGATCGTCGGCGCACCAAACAGCGCGCCTGCCAGGAAGCAGGTCCTTGGCGCCGACTGAAAAGGTCACTCAGCAGCGGAGAGAAAGGAGAGCCCTTTCATGCATTGATCGCAGAGCGAAGGCGGCCTCTGATTTACGGTTCAAGAGGCCGCCTTCGAATTAACAGAACATCGCCGACGCGGCGTGGAGCTTTGCTTGCGCGGTGATCACTGCCAGTTTTTCTCCTGGCAACTTGCACTCATCTGACACGCTCACGGTAGCCACATGGTTTTGGGCAGTCACTGAAACACGCGGGTCTGCGACGATCCCGACCGTGAGAATCACCTTGTGCCCATGCTGGATTCTGTCGCGAAGAAGGCTCTCTTCGTTGTGGCCGTGAAACGACCTCTTCCAGAAACCCTTCTCGGTTACAACGCACCACCCTGAAGGCTGGCCCACGAGCGAAGCGTAACGGCTTGGATCCTTGGTTATCATCTCGGAAGCTTCACGACGACAGCGCTCGGCTTCTTTCACTGCGGCAGGAACTTCTTCATTCACCATTATCGTCAAAATTACCTCCGTGCGAGGAACGTGTGTCCGCGCAAGTCCAGTTCAATTTTCTTCAGTTTTCGAGGGAAACAGTGTTGCAAGGAAGAGGGTCTTTCTCTGATAAGGATTGGGCTGCAATAGCCTGAAGACCAGCTTGGATGCTTGATCTTGATTCCGTTCAGCTATTTGATTCCTGAATGGCTTAGTCAATCGGGAATCTTTATGAGCCCGTATCTTTGTCTTGTCACTGCACCAAGGTATTGAGGTCATTCTAACATTTCGTTCATAAATGGCAAGGGCCTTTTCGTCGCAAGAAAAGTGCGCCCCAGAATCCGGTCGTCGGATCAAAACCGCAGCGTCCTTTCACGTTCGCTTCTCAGCGGAGAAATGCCTGATATATGGCCCGTTAAGCTATTGAAACCAAAAAGACATCTCCGGGAGGCAGCGCTCATTTGGAGCGACTCGGTGAACCGGCGGCAACGCACCCCCAAGACCCAAAATCCAGGGAGAGAGAAAAATCTCGCAGCCGTCAAGCCGCTTCACGCCAGTTCTTATCCGGAAGGCAGTGGCCCGGTGAGGCCAATGACGTAGAGGTAGACCTGCCCCTTCCGACGGTCCTTCGAAAGCAGTGGCGACACCCCTCACATCGCAGAGATCGGAGTGTACGACGAAGCTCCTGATATCCTCCGTCTCTCCATCTGTAAAGACACCGGCTAGTTATGAAGTTTTCAGAACAAGCACGGTTGCCAGGGGATCCAGCGCTTGCCCCGGTAACTCCACGTCCAAGCCTTCGGCGGTCTTGGTCACCTTCAGCGGCCGCCGCGCCTT
>Ga0207104_1235_pt2 | contig 12744 bp, 6 predicted proteins | sample Alteio_BWMinHeat_79_FD_153538 | JGI IMG/M metagenome (GOLD analysis project Ga0207104, IMG submission 153538) | Enriched cells from forest soil in Barre Woods Harvard Forest LTER site, Petersham, Massachusetts, United States -... | ecosystem: Environmental > Terrestrial > Soil > Temperate forest >...
CAGTTCCGGCCTTACCGCCACCCAAATCACGAGCGGCTCTTCCTCTTGCACGAATGTTAACACACTATGCGGCAGTTCTTTTCCTCTAAGTGCGGGTCAAAGTTGTTGTCTTTCGTTTACGCTTACGAGTACTAAAGCGGGCAATTACAGCATGCAACCTAGCATCAGTACGACGCCTGCGGCCTATTCGGCAAAAGCGGCTTCAGCAGAACCCATTATGGTGAGTGCATTGAGCTTTACAAGTATTTATGCGGAAACAAATGGTTTAGAGACCTATTCCCCGGACAACGGAACGACCTGGGGTTATATGCTAAGCCCACAGTTCGGGTGGGCTTGGGATGCAGCTACATGGGCCACAGCCGTCACGGTCGTTAATGGAACAACCACGATGTACCAGGCAACAGGTGTTATGGGTGATGGTTCTTGCATCAATAGCCAATGCAATGGGGCCGCGACGTTGGTTTATAGTTCAGATGGGATAACCTGGAATCAAGTGACGAATACGCTGCCCACCTCCGATCACAGCGACTGGGTGCAATCGTTATTTGCGGTAGGAGATACGGTTTATGCGGGGACTGGAGAGGGATATGTCTATTATACGAATAACCAAGGGTCAACTTGGGGGCCTGCTGCACCATTGATTGTTCCGGATAGTAGCACTGTCCGTGCGATAGTGGTTGATGCCAACGGTGTTTTTTATGCGGGTACTCAAGGGGGACATATTTATTACTCCACCACATCGGGACAGGGTTGGACTCCCTTAACGAACCAACCGGGAGGAACCGCCATCCAAAGTTTAGGGATTGACACGAACGGCACTTTATATGTGGTCACGGATATTACCACGACCCAACCGCAATACAATACGGCACCGCGGACAGGAGGAAGCTGGCACTTAATGACAGCCCTACCCTCAGGCAATGCTACAGCAATTGCTGCGACAGGGACTACAGTGTATGTAGGAACCAATAATACCACTGTCATGTACACGTCGAATTTTGGAGAACAATGGAACGGAGGTCAAGTGCCAGGTGGCGGTAATAATATCTCCATTACTTCACTATTTGTGAATCAGAGTTTATCGCCGCTGTTTGTTGAATCATATGGCATCATCCCCCTCAATGGTGGTGCGAGTCAGTGCGGCCTTTCAGGAGCCGCATGTACTGTGACTGTAAAAAACCTGAGCAACACGACAGTGACGAATGTGCATGCGAATTCAAGCCAATTACCCAGTGGTGTCACTCAACAATCCTCTTCTGGTTGTGCTTCTGTTGCACCAGAAGGCAGCTGTTTCCTCACGTTTGGTGCAAGTGGCACCAATGGTTTTGCGCCGACGGTTTTTAGTATTATTGATAACAATGGGGATGCTGTTTCCGAGGCGGCGTTGGTTTCCTCCCTGACGCCCAATGGGTCTAATTATTATTACGTGTATGCTATCGATGCGTTGAATGCCTATGTTCTTGATAGCACGAATTCAGATGTAAATGGAAGCATCTGGAGCTCTAATGGAACAAGTGCTGATTTTACGAGTCTTTGGGGCATAGCGGAAAATTCAACTATCGGTAATGCGTATCCTAATTCGAGCGCACCAACAGGCGCAACAGCAACGCAATATGGAGCGCAACAAGCTTGTAAAGGTGCAACGGATGGCACTTGTGACTCAAATAATATTTACATTTATTATAATGGCTACAGCGCAGGTAATCCTGTTCCTACCAGTGATTATGCTGAGGGGTTATGCTATGCCAATCAGGATGGCGGTGCAGCAGGCGGAGGTGAGTGGTATTTGCCTGCTGCCTGTGAGTTATATGGAAGTATTTATTTTGACGTAACAAATAATCAATTTGGAAGTTGTGCCCCTGCACTTACCGGTATTTTTAGTTTATATAATTTAGGGACTTTAGGAGGAGACCTGTTCAGTTTATTGGCTGCTGGCACTTACTGGAGTTCTACCGAGGTCTCGAACGATCCAATGCAAAGCGCGTGGAGCCAGGTCTTGGTTCCCGGTGGCAGCGGCTATCTGTTCTTCGCCGGTAAGAGCTCTCCGTCTAGCGTGCGGTGTTCCCGGGCTTTATCCCTTTGACAGTTCATCTGTTAAAAAAACTATAGTCAAACATGGACATCCTTGTTTGACTGTGTTTTCGGCGACGCGGGTCCTTTATGAGTTAATATTGACATTGCGACGAGAAAATATACAATCGGAACATAAATTACGGGAGACTTTCTCACATGCCAAAGCAAGAAAAAGAAATTCGTATTCAATGGCGCATTGAGGAATATCGATCTACTTGGATACATAATAAAGGTCGAGAAGGGGATTGGGACCCTACAATAACCGAAGGCAGCTTTGCGCCTGAAAAGCAAAACGCTGAGCTCCAAAAAACCATACAAAGCTATATCTGGACCTTATCCCTTCATGAAAACTTAAACGCAGTAAATTCTGTAACCAGCCTCATTATGGAATATTTACAACCACAATATAGTGCGAGTGTATTAAGATCAGCTTTAAAAAGTGATTATATTTATTCACAAAAAAAAATTAGCACCCGATTTTCTTCTGAGGGAGCAATTCTTTATCATGACCCTTTTATTCTTCATCGTAACCATTTTAGTAATTACCGCGATTTCGGTAATTACAGCAGTATGAATCATTATTGGCTGAACCCTGAACCCCTGAGACCCCCGACAGGACGAAAGGAAGATAATACTTACGCAACCTATTATGTTCGGCCGTATATTGAAAAATTATTTTTCGATGAGAAGCTAACTACATTTTCTGCTCTCGTTGATAGTCTCTTATTGATCAATGAAGATGCCTCTTACCAAGCTTTTATCGCTAGCCTGGAAAATACTAACCTACAAAAAGAGCTATTATTTTCATGGGATGCATCGATGGAAGATTACGTCATCCGTCATCTTAACGCATTAGATGTCTTTGGAAAATCACTTAAGCACTTAGAAGAAAAAAGACAGCAAATTTCTGATCTTGTTGCTGAATTACGCACGATGCTTTCTGCAAATCAGAATATGCATCAGACAGAAAAATGCCCGAAGAATCAGTTTAACAAACTTAAGTTTAAATTGGATTTTTTAAAAAAATTACACCGCCATGATGCCGATTTTTCTATTCATCATGATTACAAACGGCTCGTAGCAAATCTCGCCACCATACTCTTTCCACCTTTAGCAATTGCCAATGTTATTTATAAATTAACAACTAATAAATGGCTCTTTTTTAACAATACTGTCGTTGAAAATAAAATCAATCATATTCATGTCGGGATTCAATTAGGCGGCCTGCGAAGCTAGCTCCGATTAGTCGCCAAGTGTAGTTAGAGTGCGGATACCTGAGCTGTTACTCTATTTTCTACATCAACGCCATCGATATCCGTTTCGTTATGCGTATGCCACAATGAATAATGGTGATAGGCCGTTCTTTTTTGTTGAATATTTTCATCCAGTTTTTTTAGCTTTTCTATAATGAGCCCAATCTCTGTCCCCTCTCCTATTTCCAAATAGATTTGTTGAATATCAACCACGTGTTCTTTGAAGATATCTTTTTTAATAATCACTTGCGCTAATTGATCCATTTTTTTAAATGTTGCGATAGTATCGCTGTTTTCACAATAGTATAACAGGGCGTGATATCGATAAAAGCAAGGCCTACATTCGTTGACTAGTACGATTAAATCGATGACTTCTTTATCACCTATGATAGTGGCCATTTCAAAAGGAGTGATGGAAACTTGATTTTTATCATCACATTTTTTATCTTTGACCCATAGGTCAAAACGTTTCATTTGGGAAAAATCCAATTTTTTTTGAAGTTCTGTGCGAAATTCTGTTATTTCCCTTAAAACGGGATGTTCAGTATCGCCTTGGTATTCAATTATTTGGTATATATGTTTATGATACGAGGAGAGATTCATGGCTTGTGCTGTAATGAGTGTATTACAGTCGCTAAGTGACGATGGGCTAATGGGTGCCCCATGTTCTAGCAAATACTGAAAGCAACTTAAATGATTATTATTTAAAGCAAAGTCCACCAACGTTTTGCCATTTTTCATGAGAAAATGCGCATCTGCTTTTTGTTCTAATAGAGTCTCTACTATCGAAGGGAAATTATTCAAAACGGCAAGCTCTAAAGCAGTTTCTCCTGATGGAGTTTTTAAATGGAGATCGGCTTTCGCCTCTAGTAATTCCAGAATATTGTAACGTCCTTTTTTTGCAGAAATATGTAATGGAGATAATCCAGTGGGGGGTAGAATAGTTGGATCTGCACCGTATTTTAATAATGCTATTGAGTCATGAAAAGTAGTATATTTGTCGATCGCATGGTAGAGAGTCGTTATGCCATTTTCATCTTTTTCATTAATATTAGCTTTTGCATCAATCAAACATTGGATAATTTCTTTGTTTTCAAGTGAAACAGCAATGGCGAAACTAGTCCGGCCAAACTGGTCAAAATGATTAGGACAAGCTTTCGCATCCAATAATATTTTGACAACTTCTATTTTCTGCTCAATGACTGCATGATGTAAGGCCGTTTTTTTTAAGCCATCCATAATGTCAGGATGGGCTTTTTTATCTAATAGTAATTTAATCGTGGAAACGTGTCCGTCTTGCGCCGCTACCATAAGTGGCGTAAGGCCGTCATTGTCTCGCGCAAGATACGATAGATATGCTTTTGCCTCAATTAACATTTCTACCACATCGGTAAGTCCTTTCATTGCAGCGATATATAATGCCGTTTTTTTATTATTCATTTGCTGATTGACACGCGCATGCGGCAGCAATAATTTCGTCAGTAAGAAATTTTTATTATCGACAGTATAGTGTAGTACGGTTGAACCATCGGTAGAACGCAAATTAACATCTGCCTTTCCTTCTAATAATAAATTCACTGATTTGGCATCATTTTTTTCAACCGCTGTCCGTAAGCAGGAAAGGTTATTATTATCTACAATATTAGGATTAGCTTTATGTTTTAATAAAAAATCGATAGCTTGATGGTTTTGCGTGAATGTTACTATGCTCAAGCAGGTGTCGCCATTATTATCTCTATGATCAATATTAGCCTTTTTCTGAATCAAATATTCTGCGATGTTAAAATATTTATGTGAACTAGCAGAGAACAAAGGCGTCTGGGACCCATAACTCTTTTCAAGATCGGCCTTGGCATGAATTAATAGGATAACAATATCACTGCGATTATGTTGTGTTGCTATAAAAAGTAGAGGACAAGGAGATTGGCTCACTAAAGCACCGGCGTGGAGGAGTGATTTTACTAAAGAAGTCTTTCCTATTTTTGCTGCCATATATAATAAAGTACGTCCTTTAGAGTCGATTGCACGGCTCTTTTCTAAAGAAGGCACTAATGGATGGAAGGTTTGATAATCAGGATGTTCCTGCCATTTATGTATGATGGTGTGGGCCAATGCACTGTCTGATTGTAAAGCAAATGTTTCTATAAAACCAACTACGCAATCGGTATCGCTAATATTCTTCTTTATTAATAAACCTTTTAAAACCTCTGTACTGAGCTCACGGTGATTAAAATCTTTCGGTGGTAATTGATTAAAATCAACCAAAACCCAATTCAGTTTTTTGCCCGAATCAAACCCCACTAGAATAGCATGGCCAGCGCCTATAATAAATAAAGCGAATTTGAAAGGCCTATCTTTAACCACTAATTTTATAGTGGCTTCTAAACTAGAAAACATTTTTAAAAAATCTTGCCTGTAAAAGAATTCAGGAAACGCATGAATAGGTACAATTGAATCTTTAGTCTCCTCAGGAGAAAATAACGATAAACAAGCACTGAGATTTTGATTCTCTGGTGCAGTCTTTTTCACAAAAAGATCATTATATTTATTAGGCTGGAAGATGATTTCAATCTTTTCTAATAACTCAACAATATCAAATAAAACAGCTTCTTCTTTTTGCATTTCATCTAATTTTTTATTGAAATGTTCGCGGACCATTTTTTTTATTTGGTCATTTAAAAGCCGGGTCTCTTGGTTAGTCAATCGATCAGAAAACACCATATTCGTATTGGAATCCCAAAATTTAATGGGATCGAGTCGAAGACCATATTTTTCTTTCATGTCCTTACAAATATCAGGTTTAATGGTTTCAATCATTTCTTTTCTTTTTTTGTAAGCATGATCGATAGTCTGTTTAAAATCAGCAGAAGAAATACTAGCTATTTTTTCTGAGTGACTCGTCAATTGTGGAAGTAAGCCTCGTAGGAAGAGAAGCATTGCAGCGCCAGCACCACCATAACAAATACCTCCCTCATTTGATGGTAAAGAAATTTTTTTTGAAGGAGCAATAATAAACTGTTGCGAAGGTGGAATATAGGAAACCTGATGTTTTTCAAATAATGTGATATTTTCTGTTTGCGCTTTTTCAATCGCGTAATTTAAAATACTTTTCCCATCATTAAATCGAATATGAGGGTCCGCTTTATATTCTAATAAATTTTTTATGAGGTCGGTTTGATTTTGAATAACGGCCTGATGAATTGGAAATTCTTTATCTTTTGTTCCTACATTAGGATCTGCTTTTGCTTTTAATAGTGCATGGGCTATGTCATATGCTTTATTTTTTAAAGCGATAAATAGCGGTGTTTGTTCGTCATCTCCGGGAATATCAGGGTCAGCACCTTCTTTTAATAAAAGTTCTACGACTTTAGGATGGTTTTTTTCAACCGCTATATATAGCGCAGTGATTTTTTTGGAGTATTTTATGTTTACGTCCGCTTTTTCTTGCAGCAGTAATCTACAAATGTCCAAATTACCATGCTCTGCTGCAATATACAAAGGTGTTGCACCATTATGTGTTGCTAGAACCGAAATAAATGCCTTATGTTTTATCAACTCTTTAACAACTTCAACCTGCCCACTTTCAGCTGCTGCATAAATTGTACTCGTAGGGCCGAAATATTGATTAACATCTGCTTTTGATTCTAGCAAAAGCGGTATCAATTCAACCAATCCCTTTTGGGCGGCTGTATAAAAGCTTGGGGAAATATTCGGATCTGCGTTTGCTTTAATAAGCTTTTTTGCGACATCAATATGATTATTTATTATAGCTTTGGTAAGCGGTGTGCACTTATTGATATTTAGTCCGTTAAGGTTTGCTTTTGCTTCTATTAATGCAGAAACAAGACTTAATTTTCCAAGCGTGGCAGCTCTATGGAGTGCGCTTTCTTTGTCTCCATCAAGAAGATTGATATCAGTCTTTGCCTCAATTAAAAAATGCGCGATCTCCTCTTTATTATTTGAGATTGCAATCATTAAAGGGGTGGTATTTTGATAGGCTACATTTACATCAGCGTGTGCTTGGACCAACTTTTTCACAACACCAGTATGGCCATTTTGTGCTGCCAAATATAAAGCGGAGAGTTGATTGTTCATTTGGATATTCAAATTGGCTTTTTTTTGAATTAATCGATCGACCACCTCTTCATAGCCATTTTCAGAGGCAATTATTAAAGGAGAAACACCTGCGTTATTCAGTGAAAGATAAGAATGGTAAGCACCTGCATCCAGCAAAGCATAAAAAGCCGAAAATTTTTTATTCAAGAGAGCACTATATAATGAGGTTTGTTTTAGTTGTTTTGTACGTTGATTGATATTGGCGCCATATTTTAATAATAATTTTATGGTAGATACATTGTTGATGAAAGCCGCCACATGCAGGAGCGTCCAACCATTATCATCAATATGGTTGGGGTTTGCTTTAGCTTCTAAGAGGAGTTCTACTGTTTTTATGTCCTGGTTCCATAGGGCGAACGTTAATGGGGGTCTGCTATTGACGCCATTAATTTTACTTGGATCAGCCCCTAGTTCTAATAATCTTTTGGTAAAGGGTAAATCTTTTGATCGAACGCTTTGGGAAAGCAGGCCTCTACCATTAGAGTCTGATAGTTGGGCTTTTTTATATGATATTTCTTCAGGGGTTATTTTTTCCCATGAACTATCTGCTTTCCATTCTTGAAAGATTTGGGTTGCATGCGAGAGATCATTTTTTAATACAAAGAAAGAAGCTAAAAATATTGAATGCGGGCCTTCATTGGATATGCCTTTACGTATTTCGAAGGCGACTTCGTCAAGTTTGATATATTGTGTTGGAAAATGTACATTAGAAATGATAGACCAAGAAGGCGTGTCTTTATGCGCTATTCCTAAATAAAGTGTGTGGCCTATGGCTTGTAATATACAGCCTATTTTGATTTCACGGTTTTTTTTATTCAATATATTTTGTAAACTACGAAAATAATTAACCAGTTCAAATTTTTCAAAAGCACAATATTGTTGGTCTACTTGCACAATAGGATTTTCATCTAGTTTTGTGGGTTGTAATAATTGAATATGAGGTATTTCATCATAAGTATGTTTCACATTAGAAAGCGTTAAAGTTCCATTGAGAAAGTGGTCTGACTCATCAAAAAATGCAGATATCTCAAATAGTTCATCATCCATTTTTTTGTCAGGCGTTAATTGCTGTATCTTAGCGTTGACTTTTTCTCTTAGGGTCGCTTTTAAACTTTTATTAAAAAAAGGGACATCTAAAATAGTAAAAGGAGATTGATCAAAATTAATGTATAGTTCTTTGGGTGTTAAAGAACAGTTCCAAAGTTTTTCTGGAGGAATAATTAATTTCCACGCTGCTTGGATTTCATCAGCAACTTCGATTTTTGCCTTTTCAATGATTTTTATTTTTTTTGATTTGGCTAATTCTAATTTTTTTTCAAGTTCTTCCGGTTTTTGGTCAATAATGCGATAAATTCTAGCATCGTAATGAGATAATTCATCTACAAAAAAAGCAAAAAGGCCAGTGTAACAGAAGGAGTGGGCAAAATTGTAAGTGCCAGGATCATAATTAAATTTTTTGAAATATGGCTTTAAGTCATCGGGATTGAATGATTTTCTAGTTTCAGACATTGAAAAAGCCCCTCTTCTTTTTTAAAAATGTAGGGCGCAATTATATGGTTGATATTAAACAAAATCAATTTATATGGTTATTATTTTTTCTATCAAAAAACTTATTGATAAAATTTATATTTTCTTAAATCATTTTTTGAATAATTATTTTGTTAAAAAAACCTTCAGCTTATTGACCTCGTACTGATTACACAATGATTTAAATTTATCCTTTAATTCCGCAACGATTGCTAGAGCTTGTTGATCTATTTGGTAAGATGGCAGTTTGTTTTGTATGCTTTGAATTTTTTCAATTAAGTTAATCATATTTTCTGGAGACAGCATTTCTGCGTGTTTTATAATGAGCGCGAAATAAACCTTATGATCGAATATTAGTCTTTTTTGATACCTTTTGACACGAATGAAGGCGTTACCTCTAATGTATTATTCTGCAATTCAAGCAAGTTAGGAAAGGTGCTAAAATTTGACATGCTAGCGAGGATTTTTTTACCTAGACGTCGATGGCTATTATTTTTCAGATAATCCTGCGTTTTTTGATATACTGTCTTTCGCAAATCCATTTTATCTTCTAGTTTTTTATCGGTAATACCAACTTCACTAAAATTATCTGACAATGCATGTATCTCAATTGCAATATTATAACTTTGCGAACTCATCAAATATCCACCACATGCCATGGGAGAAGCTCGACTCACGTAATCAGGGAAAAAATAACAATAGTTCTTCCAAATATCAGGCCAGATCATATAAAGATATTCCATTTGATTTTGCTTGAGTTGCAAAGCTAAAAAATTCTTAAAATTTAATTGATGGGTACTAAGATATTCTTCTCTCTGCTCTTTTTTAATTAGTCTTTGGTATAACTGTTCTTGTAAGTCATTTACTTTATATATTGTTCCTATCTTAAGAGATTGAATAATACATTCTTTTGTATTTTTAATTTTCATTTCTAAAATTTCATCATGAGGAAGACCTCCGAGCACACCCATAAAAGAATAATCAAAACTAGAAAAATGATCCCCAGCATTATATTCTCCTATATGTAAGAGAAATTGGTGAAGTAAATAATGCTCCGTTTCTTGCTTATCTTTCAGAGATAAATTATTTATTTTAGAGGTTGCCACCTGTATATCTTTAAATAAAGCATTGGCGCATTGAAGTACGGTATTCATATGTGTTTGCAAGGGATTTGCTTGTAAAAAAACGATGGCCTTCTCTGACAACAGTAATTGATCTATTCCTTCCTCAGTTGCGCTAGTTAACTCAACTATATGACAAGTAGGTTGTGCTTTAATTTTAAGGATGCTTAAATTGCTCCAATGCAAAGGAGGTGTTCTATGTGTAGAAAAATCAACTTTTCTATCTCTATCTATATACCGATAGAAACCGCTATCATGATCAATTTTATGAAAGTATATTTCTGCCCCAAGCTTTTTTAGTATTTTGATCGCGGTTATTAAAGCCTCAAGATGTTCCGCAGATTCTTGACGTTTTTTTGTAGTATCTTTCTGTGTTTTTGAATTATTATATGCTGCTACCTGTTCTTTCCTTTTTCTAATTAATTCTTTGAATTCCTCAATTAAAAATTTTACTTTCTCTATATTTTCTTCTGAAACTCCCGTGATATTTATTTTTAGCATAAAGTTTTCTAAATGAAGATCAAAATCGCATAAATAAGTAGCGACGACCACGATAAGTTCTAAACCCAATTCACAATGGAGATTCAATATACGTAAATCTTCAAATAGTTCTGGATAAAATGTTCCTGCCATTAGCATTCTTTTTTCAAAACCAAATAATTCACACGCTTTAAATGAAGCCAGATCATTTGACCATTCGCTAACTACTCGTAATTGCCTACAAGCATTTTTAGGTGATACTTCTATATTCTTATCTTGAAGAACAAGATATGCAGGTGCAATAAGCGTTTTATTAATAGAAGAATCTTTAAGAGATTTTTTTTCTTTATCAATATTTAGTTTTATGGAAAAGTCCGATGGCTCTTCTATATTCACCATTTTTTTTGCCACATCTGCTGAAAATTTTTCAGATAGTATATTACCTATTGTGGTACATACTTTTAAAGTATAAGTTTTATGCTCGTCATTTTTATTCAGGACAGTGATATCTAAACCTTTATTGGTGCCATGAATTTTTTCCCGAAACGAAATGATTTCTGCAAAATCAGGAGAATCTGAGCCAATAGAAATTATTTTGCCAATTATTTTTTGTTTTTGTTGCTTGTCTTTTATAGTTGAAAGTAAACACGAAACGATGCCCTGTATTGCAATACATTTATAAAGAATAGACTGTGTTTCTTGTCTCCAGGTATGATTTTCTACCCAGTGAGATAATTTTAAATATTCAACTTCATTAGTTAAATCTACCGACATAAGAATAGGTTCGAGGCATTTTTCTAGTTGAGGTGCAATTTCATCCATGCCAAACTCTTTTTTATTGTTAAGTTTAGTTTCTTCCAAGGCCATGGAATATGCTTGGTTGAAAATTGATACAACAAATTTAGTATCTACTAATTTTGAAAGTTTATGAGGTAAGGTAGTGATTCGTGCCTTGTACATATCAATGGCTCTATTGGAAGCAGTCCGTTGCAATAATATTAGTTTTTGGAAAATTATCGCATATTATACATTCATAATTCATCAGTCATTTATTTTTTTCGAAATAGAACAGACATTTCAAGGAACAAACTGCACCTAAATAGCAACGCACAGTCGTAGGACAACTTATAACGATCATCTGTCAGGATTTCAATTTCTTAATATTGCATTGGCAGGTGATTTAACTAACGTTGAGACAACAGTACGTTATATTTCAAGGCAAAAAAACAAAATCAAAACCCTAGGGGATAAATTTCACATCGTAAAAACAGTGGATGATATACTGACAGCCAAAAGGGAAAATAAACTCGCGTTGGGTTTTTGGTTTCAAGGATCGACCCTCGCGGCTTTGGTGGACACGCTGCGCTTTGTCCACCCTGCATCTTTACGGGTTGCAACAAACCGTGCATCTGCCATAGAGGTCGACTACTGTTGATTCCGGATGAGCAATACCCTTTTTTGGACAAATACTGTTTTGAGTCGTGGTATCTCGTCCATACTTAATATCGTCGCAGAGAAAGGTCTTATAAGGTCCATTTCCCCTTAGCGGCCAACAGGTACCAGCAGCATAACTACTAGTAACGCCCAAAAACAACACTAACCCAAACAAATATAAAAATGTCTTCATTTCTCCTCTCCTTTTAAAATCACAGGGTTAAAGGTATATAGTTAATTATAGCATAATTCTAGGTTCTGGTTAAAACTCACACTTTCAATGAAAAAGTGTAAAATAAGCTATAATCTCGTCATTGGAGATACTCATATGTTTACTAAAAATCATTTAGATGAAAAAATGATCATGAATTTACGTAAAGTTAATAAAGATCATTCTGATGGGGGTTGTCAATTTGCCGCCATTGAAGCAGCTAAAGTTTTATTAAAAAAAGAATACGAACCAATATCTTTAGATTCTAAAACCGATTTTAGCGAAGGTAATGATCCTTTTGATTCGGCGGAATTAAAAGAAAGCAGAATTGGAAACTGTCGTACTGCAGAAATATTATTTTCTAAGCTTGCTGAATTAAAGAATAATGAATTATTTATTGTGAATGGGGAAGCCAGTATTGATCATACTTACATTATTTTAAAAACGCACCAATCATTGTGGCTTATTGATGCTGATAGAGATATTTATAAAAATATTAAGAAACCTAGTGATTTTATTCAATCGGTTT
>Ga0207104_1237_pt1 | contig 12731 bp, 7 predicted proteins | sample Alteio_BWMinHeat_79_FD_153538 | JGI IMG/M metagenome (GOLD analysis project Ga0207104, IMG submission 153538) | Enriched cells from forest soil in Barre Woods Harvard Forest LTER site, Petersham, Massachusetts, United States -... | ecosystem: Environmental > Terrestrial > Soil > Temperate forest >...
AGCAAACCCAGGACATGATGGCGGCCATGATGTTGATCCACGGCTATCGACAACAACAGAACGGCCGCAGCGTCTTGCGCTATGACGTTGTGCCCAACCCCAAGTTCCAACCCAAAAACATGAACCAGCGCTTTGCATCGGTGATGCAGGGAACCATGTCGCTGGACGAGCAGAGCGGCGAAGTCATCGATATGAATATCCGATCGGTGAAAGACCTGAAGATCGCCGGCGGCGTGGTGGCAACGTTGCACAAGGGCTTCTGGCTGCACATACACGATCAGCCGCAGCCGGATGGAATATGGCTCAACGACCTGGCCGAGGGCTCTGGCGACGCCCGCGCTCTGCTGTTCATACATCCGTACTTCCGCTTCAAGGAAGTCACCGACAATTGCCATCTCTACTCGACGAGCGCCAGCCAGGTAGGGACGGCTAAGCCTACGAAGTAATTCCGGCGCCGGCTCCGATCGAGCTATTCACTATTCGTGCCGGAGCGCCTCCATCGGTTGCACTCCTGCCGCGCGGCGCGCCGGAACCCATCCGGCAGCAAGCGCCACCGCCATCAGAACCAGCACAGCCGCTCCGAACGCGACCGGATCGTAGGGCTGAATTCCATAGAGCATCGAGCTCACCAGGCGCGCCAGCCCCAGGGCCGCGCTCACGCCAGCTACAATTCCGGTCAGCGCCAGCCATGTGCCCTCGCGCAGAATCATGCCGCGCACCTGCCCAGGCTGCGCTCCCAGCGCCAGCCGGATGCCGATCTCGTTGGTCCGCTGCGCCACGCTATACGCCATCACGCCGTAGATGCCCACACATGCCAATGCCAGGGCCAGTAATCCAAAGCCTGTTGTAAGCGATGCGAACAATCGCTCGTTCTGCATGGTCGCTTCGATCTGCTCGCGCTGGGTGCGCAGGTCGATGATCGGCAAGTCCCGATCCAGCGACTGCACGACCCGCTGCAGCGAAGGCTCCAGCGCCGCGGCGCTTTGCCGTGTCCGGATCGCATACGTCATGCGGAGCGCGTCTGGCAGCTGAACATAGGGCAGAAAGAATTGTGCCGGCGGATCGTTGCGCACGTCGTCGTAACGGCTGTCCGCGCAGACGCCCACAATCCGATACCAATCTCCGGTCCCATCTGTACTTGTTCTGAACCGCACTCCAATCGGATTCACATTCGGAAACCGCTTGCGCGCGAGGCTTTGATTGATCACGGCAACCTTGGGCGAAGTCTCCGTATCCTGCATCCCGAAGCCCCGCCCCGCCACGATGGGAATCTTCATGGTCTCGAAGAAACGAATACCGGCATGATTTCTGTCTTCAGACAACCTCGCGTTGCCGTCGACCTTTTGTCCTTCCGGCACGAATCCCTCGTTTGACATGCTGCCGGAAAGATAGGCCTCTGAGGTGGCCGACACTGACTCAACTCCGGGCAGCGCTGCGACCGCCTGCTCCAGCCGCCTGTGCAGCGTGATGCTCTTGGCCCCCGCATAACGAGCCTGCGGCGCGCTGATCTCAAACAGCACCAGGTTTTGCGTGTCAAAGCCCACATCCACTGAACTCAAGGCCATGAGTGTGCGGACGAACAATCCCGCACCCACTACGAGCAGCGTTGAGAGCATCACCTGGAACGCAACAATCGATTTGCCGCCCAGTCCTCGACGCCGCCGGCTTGCCGTTTGTGCAGATTCCTTCAGGCCGCTGCTCACCTCGGAACGAGCTGCCATCCACGCCGGCGCAAGGCCAAATAGAACGCCAGTAATGAGCGTGATTCCCGCGGCGAATCCGAACACTCCCCAATCGAACGGAACGTTGATCTCGGGCCGCTCCCAAGGATTCATCAGCAGGCTGGGCAGGGCATTTCTTCCGGCATAACCAAGCAGCAGCCCGCCTGCCCCGCCAATTGCGGCCAGCAGCAGGCTCTCAGTTAGCAGTTGGCGCAGAACCCGCCGCCGCCCCGCGCCCAGAGCGAGCCGAACGCTCATTTCGCGCTGCCGTTGCGCGCCGCGGGCCAGCAACAGATTGGCAATGTTGGCGCACGCCAGCAGCAGCACCAGTCCCGTCATGGTCATCAGCACGTACACCGGCTTCGAGAACATCCGATCTACAAAATGCAGTCCTCGGCCCCCTTCGCCAAGCACCAGCTTGGGGATCGTTTGACCCGCTTTCAACTTCATGGTGGCCCGAATCGCCGCCGCCAGCTGCACGTTCAGCGCCGCCTGTGCCTGCGCGTCCTTGACTCCCGGCAATGCACGCGCCATCACGTTCACCCACCAGAAATCGGGATCCACAAGCATCGGCACCTTCTCTTGCATGGGAGAGATCAACGGCTGCATGCTCAGCGGCACAAAGATATCGGGCGACATTTGCACGCTTTTTGCGCCGGTGAATCCGCGCGGATTCACGCCCACAATCGTCATCTGCGCCTGGTTCACAACAATCGTTTGACCCAGCGCTGTGGCCGATCGCCCGTATGCGCGCTCCCACAATCCTTCACTGATCACGGCCACGGCGCCTGCACCGTCAACGGCATCGTCTTCCGACTGAATCGGACGTCCCAATTGCGTCCGCACGCCCAACTGGATGTAGTAATCGCCTGACACCATCTCTACCTGGACCCGCTGCGCGACGCCGCGAACCGTGGCATTCATGCCGGTTTCCTTGAACGCGAACAGCTCCTGCGTGCTCTGGTTGTGCGCGCGCAACTGCCGATAGACCGGGTACGAAAACACGCTGCCCGCCATCCCGCCCCCGGGGATTGAGTCAAATTCGCCCCACATGTTCTCTATCGCTTCATGCCCGTCGCCATTCCAGTTCAGCAGGCGCAGTTGATCGGGGTGCGGCACGTTGAGCCGATCGTAGAGCAGGCTCTTTGAAACCGAAAAGATGGTAGTATTCGCGCCAATCGCTAACGCCAGTGATAACGCGGCAACAAGCGTGAACCCGGGACTCTTGCGCAGCAGGCGCACCGCGAATCGCAAGTCGGCCAACAACTCGTCCCACCAGCGCAGACCAAGCGAAGCGCGCATCCCCTCCTTGGCCAACAGGACCGGACCAAGCGCGATCCTCGCCCGTCGCGCAGCCTCACCAGGCGCATAGCCGGAGCGCACCAGGTCCGCTGTCAGCCTTTCCAGGTGGTCGGCCAGCTCGGCCTCCATCCCCGCTTCCAGCCCATCGCGCCGCGTCACCGCCCGCAGCCAGGACCGCCCCTGCGCCGCAACCTGCCCCACCATGCCCCTGACACTCATGATTTCCCTCCCAGTCCCTAGCCCCTAGTCCAGTCCCTAGGCCCTAGTCCCTGCCCTTACGCCTTCGCCCCCAGAATGTCGCCAATAATCCCGGTCATCCGGTTCCACTTCTCCGTCTCTTCATCCAGCCGCGCGCGCCCCAAATCCGTCAGCCGGTAATACTTGGCTTTCCGGTTGTTCTCGCTCTCGCCCCACTCGCTGGCAATCGCTCCCTGGTGCTCCAGCCGGTAGAGTGCCGGATACAGTGACCCCTGCTGAATCGCCAACCGCTCTCCGGATATCTGCTGAATCCGCAGCAACACCCCGTAGCCGTGCAGCGGCCCCAGTGACACTGCCTTCAAAATCAGCATGTCCAGCGTCCCCTGCACCAGTTCGTTCGACTTCTCCGCTTTCTCCGGCTTTTCGCCCATCGTCTCTCCTCGACGCTCTAGGAAAGACACTATCACCACTCTCCTAGACCGTCAAGGAGAGATTCGGCTCACCTTTCACTTTTCACTCTTCACTCTTCACTTCTTCACTCATCGTTGTTCCCTGTTCCCTTGTAAAGAATTCGGCGTATAGTAATCCCGGTGCACGGCAGCACTTTTCCCTCGTGCACCCAATGCAGAGACCCATCGGCGCACCCAGCGTGCAGCCGTACTATTACCTTCACCACCCCACCGGTTTCTTCCCACTATCTGCGCCACGAGTCCTGATTGCGAGTCCTGGATTCGATTCCGGGATACGATTCCGGGCCACAAGTCACTATTAAAAATCGAAAGGAGCAGGCACATGCCTAATTCCAGGAAGATCCCCCTTGCAGGCACCGAGAAGATTGCGCTTCAAGGCGCCCGCGTTATCGGCCCCACCGATCCTCACCAGTTGATCGAAGTCTCCGTCGTCCTCAAGCATCGCCAGCCGCTTCCCCCCGCCCAACACCGCGCCCAACACCTGTCTCATGACGAATTCGCAGGCACCTACGGCGCTCGTCCTGAAGACATTGACAAGATCCGTCAGTTTGCCCGCGAATACAATCTCCAGGTTCTTGAGCGCGGAGACGAAGTTCTGCGCCGCACCGTCACCCTTGCCGGCACTGCCGGCAACATGGAGAAGGCCTTCGGCACCGAGCTCAATGAATACGAGCACCCCGAGGGTAGCTATCGCGGCCGGGTCGGCGCCATCCAGGTGCCTGAGGAGTATGCGCCCCTCATCGCCGGCGTCTTCGGCCTCGACGACCGCCCCGTTGCCCATCCCCACTTTCGCTACCACACACCCAAGGGAACCTTTGGAGCGCGAGTCTCCTCCCTCTCCTTCAACCCCAACCAGGTGGGCGCTCTCTACGGATTCCCCGCCAACGTCGACTCAGCCGGCCAGACCATCGCGATCATCGAGCTCGGCGGCGGCTATCGCCCAGCCGACATCAAGAACTATTTCCAGAAACTCGGCATCAAAGCCCCGCCCGTAAAAGCGGTGCTTGTCGACCACGCCCACAACCGCCCCACCACCTCCAACAGCGCAGATGGCGAGGTCATGCTCGATATCGAAGTGGCCGGAGCGGTAGCGCCTGGCGTGGGCATCGCCGTTTATTTCGCGCCCAACACCGACCGCGGATTCCAGGACGCGCTCAGTACCGCCATCCACGACCAGCTCAACAAACCATGCGTCGTCTCCATCAGTTGGGGTGGCCCTGAAAACTCCTGGACCCCGCAATCCATGCAGACATTCGACCAGGTGGCGCAGGAAGCCGCACTGCTCGGCATTACAATCACCGTCGCCTCCGGCGACAACGGCTCGTCTGACGGCGTGAGCGACGGCCAGAATCACGTCGACTTCCCCGCCTCCTCACCCAACGTGCTGGCCTGCGGCGGCACTCGCCTCACCGCGGCAAACGGCGCCATCGCCCAGGAAACAGTCTGGAACGACGGCGCGCAGGGCGGAGCTACCGGCGGCGGCTTCAGCGTCATCTTCGCCAAGCCGAGTTACCAGGCCGCAGCCTTCGCGGGCAGCTTCCGCGGAGTGCCTGACGTGGCCGGCGACGCCGATCCCGAAACCGGCTACAACATCCTCGTCGACGGCCAAAGCATGGTAGTCGGCGGCACCAGCGCCGTTGCGCCGCTCTGGGCAGGCCTGATTGTGCTGATGAACCAGAAACTCGGCCGGCGGCTTGGCTTCCTCAACCCGCTGCTCTACCCCATCAACCCGCCAAACGGCCTGCACGACATCACCCAGGGTAACAACGGCGCATTCTCGGCCGGCCCCGGCTGGGATGCCACTACCGGCAAAGGCACCCCCATGGCCGCGCAGCTCATCACGGCCCTGGCAGCCGCCCTTCCCGCGCAAGCCGCGGCTGCACCTGCACCTCAAAAGGCCGTCTCGGCAGACTGACCAACTCCCTTCCCCAAACCAGAGAAGGCCATGCCTCGCGGCATGGCCTTCTCTTTGGTTCCTTGCAATCGATCTCGCCCTCAGGCTTTCATATCGACCGCAAAGCACTCACCGGATCGGCAGAAGCCGCACGCGCGGCCGGCAGCGCAGACGCAACCAGCGCCATCAGCAACATCAACACCACACTCGCCAGGTAAATCATCGGGTCGGTCGGACTCACTCCAAACAGGAACGAACCCACAAAACGCGACAGCACCATCGATCCAATAACGCCCAATCCGCACCCCAAAAGTGCCATCTTGGCGCCCGACACCAGAATGAGCCGCGCCACGTTACCGCGCTGCGCCCCCAGCGCCATGCGAATTGCAATCTCCTGAGCCCGCAACGACACCGAAAACGCAACCACCGCGTAGATCCCCGTAACGGCAAGCAGTAGCGCGCCCAGCGCAAACACCGTGATAAGCCCGGTGTTGAAGCGGCGCGGCGCTTCGATATTTGAGACCACATCGCTCATCGGTTGCACATGTTCGAGCGCCAGCAGCGGATCGATCTCGGCCACGGTGGAACGCAGCGTTTGAATCATCTGCTCGGAAGGCAGCGCGGATCGCACTGTGATGACTCCACCAGCGGGGCGCGTGAGAATTCCCGAGAAATCGGAACCGAAGAGAATGGCCGGCTGCTGCGCGGGGACGTACCACTGATCGCGGCTCGGCTGATCCAATGCCCCGCCCTTGGTGTCGGCAACCACGCCCACCACCGTCGCCCACGGCAGCCCTTTGTGCGGATTGCCCACGTGTATCCGCTTGCCAATCGCGCTCTGACCCGGCCAGCAATCCTTGGCCATCGACTGGCTCACAATGACCACCAACGGAGCATTGGAATGGTCGTTCAGCGTAAACGTCCGGCCCTCAAGTACCGGAATCCCCATAGCGCTGAAAAAGTCGCCATACGTGATGGCGAACGCCGCGAACTTCAGCTTCCAACCCTCCGTCGGCTGGCCCTCAATGGTGTAAGCCGCCATCGCGGTGTTGCCAGTGGCAGGGAGCGTGCTGGTCAGGCCTGCCGCAATGATTCCCGGCTTGTTTGCGAGCCGGTCGATCACGTTGCGGTTGAACGTCTGGGTAGTCACGTCGGTCGGATAAAAATTGATGGGAAGCTGATAGTCGGCCACCAGCACGTGGTCAGCCCTGAAGCCAGGATCGACCGCGCGCATCTTCTCAAAGCTGCGCAGGAACGCGCCCGACAGATTCAGCAGCGTGAGCGCAATGGCAATCTCCGCAACCACCAGTGTTGAGCGCAGCCAGCTATGACTCGCCGCACCCGTGCCGCCTCTCACCCCTTCTTTCAGGCTCTGTGTCAGGTTTGTGCGCAATGCCGCAAAAGCCGGCGCAAGGCTGCAGATGGCTCCAGTGGCCAGGCTCAACAGCAGCGCAAAGGCAGCCACGCTCGCATCGATTGAGATAGCGTCGATCCGCGGCATGGACTCAGGCAGAACATGCAGAGCGAATCGAAGCGCCGTCGCCGCCAATGCGAGACCCAGCAGGCCCCCGGCAACGCTCAGCAGCATGCCCTCGCTAATCGCTTCCTTGATCAGCACGCTCGATCGCGCGCCCAGAGCCAGTCGCACCGCATACTCGCGCCGCCGCCTGATCGCCCGCACCAGCATCAGCCCGGCAACGTTGGCGCAGCCAATCAGCAGCACAACGGAGACCGCTAGAAACAAGATGCGCAACAACGGCCTTGCATCGGCCACAGTATCCTCATGCAGCAGCCTCACGTCGCCCCGGATGTGAATCGCCGACATGCCTGGCGGAAAATTGCGCATGATCTCGCCGGCAACGCGGCTTGCGTCCTGCGCGCCCTGTTGCAGCGTCACGCCGTCCTTGAGACGCGCCACCATCTGGTAGCCCCACGCGCCCGCGTTCTGCAGCGACAGTTCCTCCGGCGTCAGGCTCATGGGAATCCAAATTTGGATCCGATTCAAGCGCCCCGGTTGCAGCGGAAACTCAAACGTCTGCGGCATCACGCCAATAATCGAATACGTCTTCCGATCGAGCGTGATCGACGTCCCCAAAATGCGTGCGTCGCGATGATAACGATTCATCCACAACGCGTCGCCAATCACGGCAACCGGCTTGCGCGCATCCTCCTCCTCTTGCGTGAACACGCGGCCCACCATGGGCTCAACCCCAAGAGTCGTAAACACCCCAGCCGTCAGGCGCGCAGCGTCCACCACCTCCGGCGCAGCGCCCCCGCCCAGCTCATAGGTTGCGCCGCTAAAGTCGCCTACCGAGGAGAAGGCCGACGCCGCTGTAGCGTACATGGGGATGTCTCTTGCCGTGACCCCAATGCCCGGGTTATCGCCGACGTGTTCGCCCAGCCTCACCAGGCGGTCAGGATTGCTGAACGGAAGTGGGCGCAGCAGCACGCCTTCGACGAGGGAGAAGATCGCCGTGGTAGCGCCGATTCCGACAGCCAGAATCAGCACAACGGCTATCGAGAAGCCGGGGCCTTTGACGAGATTCCTCGCGGGGAAGCGAAGTTCGTGAAGGAGGGTCAGCATAGCCGTTCCTCTCGATCGAGTGCAGTGAATTCAGTCCATCATCGCACGGGACTCGCGCGACGTCTTGAGCACATCCACGCAATCAAGTCCCGGATGTAAAATTAGCCTTCACCGCTCTTCGCGCCTGGTTTCACTAGCTTGCCACCCCGATCCAGTGAACTGAGGAGGAAACATGCCGGATCCATCCATGATTGCGTTGATGAAGGCCGCAGCCCACAACGCGGGTGTCGATCTCGACGAGTCGTTCAACCAGATCATAGATCTCAACCTCGAGGGCCATGGGCGGTGCACAGGCCTGGCAGCCGTGTGGCTCGATCAATTGGAGAGGGGCGAAGGCGATTCGTTCCTCGGCGCGATCAAACACGCTTCTAATGAACCGGCGCCGCCTCTCCGCGAAAAGGTTGAGGAATGGCAGGCAGGCCAACATGCCGAGAAAAAGCCCTGGTTTCAGGAAGGGGGTTTGATGGAGACAGAGAAAAAGCATTCTTACGAAATGAAAGCGAGCATCGCTTACGCCGATTATCGAGAACTTGACGACCACTACCAGGTGCCGGTGGATCCAGCTACCGGGAATAAACCCGAGATTAAGGAACCTACCGCGAGATTCCCCGTCACGCATAATTTTGGGGATATGGTCGATTGGATAAACAAGACCACAGGGAAACGGCGCTTTTTCCTGATCGAGACACTGCAGTCTGGGACCCATGCAGGGCACACCATGGCCGCAGCCAAGAACCGAAAAGGATTGATCCGATTCTTTGATCCAAACGGAGGCGTCGTGAGCGCCTGGATGGCGTCGAAGATGAAAGCTTTTATGGGGGACTACTTCTCCACCCGCAAGGTGTTCTGGGCCTACAGCAAGCGCGGATCCAAGATACTGCAACTCGACGTCAGCAAATATGTCCCCACGAGTTGGGGACCCGGTGATCGAAAGTGACAATGATGCCGGTAGAAACTGCCTTCGTCTATTGATCGGGACTGGCCGGATGCGAAAACTTGCCACCTCGTCCAACTTGCAAAAGGGCCATGCCCAGGGGCATGGCTTTCTTAAATATTCTTGCCGGCGATCACCTAATCTCCCACACAGTCGCCCGTGCAGTACCGCCCAGCGGGGCTCCCCTCACGCTGTCCAATCCTCCACAACCAGTCCCCTTACGCGTGCGAATTCGCGAGTATTTGCAGTCACCAGCACCAGATTCCGGCAGAACGCCTGCCCTGCAATCAGCGTGTCGTACTCCCCAATGCGTGCGCCGCTCCGTTCGAGTTCCGCGCGAATCTCCCCGGCCGCCTGCGCATCCCGCTCGGTGTAATCGAGAACCACAACCGCACCGCGCAGAAACGCTGTCAGCCGGTTGGCGTTCTGAGTCACGCGCTCGCTCTTGGCAACTCCGTACCAAAGTTCATGGGCAACGATTGAGGAGATCTGAGGGAGGGTCCCGCGGGCAGTAAATTGCAAATACTGCCGGCGGACTTTTGACGATGTTCCATTGATCAGCGCAATGCAGATATTGGTGTCCAGCAGGTAGCTCACGGGAAGTACTCGCGAATGGGGGCGAGGTTCTGTTTGCGCCCTTCCGGGAAAATCGGGTCGGCCCCCATCGCGTCCATTCGCGCAAACAACGCTTCCAAGGATTCCTTCTCGACCACTGGAAGAGGCTCAATCAGGATTCCCGCACCCATGCGCGTCACCCGCACCCGGTCCCCCTCGAAGCGGAATTCCTTGGGCAGGCGCACTGCCTGGCTGCGGCCATTCCAGAACAGCTTCGCATCGGTCGACTGGAGTTTCGATCCTGGCTTTGTGCCCATCGCGCCCTCCAAAAAGTATCTACCAATAGTATATATCAATCCGAGTTCCATTCCGCCGTGGCAGGCCGAATTCAGACTTGTACCTCTCCAAACCTCAACCAGAGGGCAACCACAAACCCAAAAAAGCCATGCCCGGAGGCATGGCTTTTTTGAAGAATATTGCCGGCGATCACCTAATCTCCCACACAGTCGCCCGTGCAGTACCATCGGCCCAGCGAGGCTTAACTTCCGTGTTCGGGATGGGAACGGGTGATCCCTCGCGGTATGGTCACCGGCAAAACGAGGCGTTTTCAGGGCGTCTGAGCCCTGAGCCGAGTCCCTGAGCGCAACGCGCGAAGGGTCTCTAGCTCGCCTTTGATTCTGAATGGCGCTTGGCGGGTGGTTGCCCGCAGCCTGCCGCGGCGTCTACTTTGTTCCGGATGGTTTCTCCCGGAGGCCCGTAGGAACGCGGACTGCAATCTGGCGCCAAAAAATTTTCGACAGTCTCAGAGTTATTTGCAACGAAATTGATTGGATAGCCATACAAGGCTTGTAAGAATCGTGTCCGCTGGCACCTCTCGGTGCATTACTGCGCGGAGTTAATTCTATGGACAAGCCGAACGGGCGATTAGTACTGGTAAGCTACACGCATCACTGCGCTTCCACCTCCAGCCTATCAACCAGATGGTCTTTCTGGGCCCTTCAGGGAGATCTCATCTTGGGGCGTGCTTCCCGCTTATATGCATTCAGCGGTTATCACAACCGAACTTCGCTACCCAGCCGTGCCCTTGGCAGGACAACTGGAACACAAGAGGTTCGTCCATCCCGGTCCTCTCGTACTAAGGACAGCCCCCCTCAAATCTCCTACGCCCACAGCAGATAGGGACCGAACTGTCTCACGACGTTCTGAACCCAGCTCACGTACCGCTTTAATAGGCGAACAGCCTAACCCTTGGAACCTTCTACAGCTCCAGGATGCGATGAGCCGACATCGAGGTGCCAAACCAATGCGTCGATATGAACTCTTGGCATTGATCAGCCTGTTATCCCCGGCGTACCTTTTATCCGTTGAGCGATGGCCCTTCCATACAGAACCACCGGATCACTAAAGCCTACTTTCGTACCTGCTCGACTTGTAGGTCTCACAGTTAACCACTCTTATGCTTTTGCACTCGACGACTGATTTCCAAACAGTCTGAGAGTAGCTTCGCGCGCCTCCGTTACAATTTAGGAGGCGACCGCCCCAGTCAAACTACCCGCCTAACTATGTCCCTCTCCCGGATCACGGGAGGAGGTTAGAATCACAGCACTCGCAGGGTGGTATCTCACCATTGGCTCCACCAAGTCCGAGAACCTGGTATCAAAGCCTCCCACCTATCCTGCGCAGCAAGTACCATAACTCATAGTTAAGGTGTAGTAAAGGTGCACGGGGTCTTTCCGTCTAGCTGCGGGTAACCGGCATCTTCACCGGTACTACAAGTTCGCCGAGCAACTCGTTAAGACAGTCGTACGATCGTTACGCCATTCGTGCAGGTCGGAACTTACCCGACAAGGAATTTCGCTACCTTAGGACCGTTATAGTTACGGCCGCCGTTCACCGGGGCTTCAATTCAAAGCTTCGCTTGCGCTAACCTCTCCTTTTAACCTTCCGGCACCGGGCAGGCGTCAGCCCCTATACGTCGTTTTCGACTTAGCAGAGACCTGTGTTTTTGTTAAACAGTCGCCGTACGCGCTTCACTGCGGCCCACTTGCGTGGGCGCTCCTTCTCCCGAAGTTACGGAGCCAATTTGCCGAGTTCCTTAACGAGCTTTCACTCGAGCGCCTTTGGATATTCTCCTCGTCTACCTGTGTCGGTTTGGGGTACGGTTCCCTTGGTTCTCCTTAGAGGTTTTTCTCGGCAGCGTGGAATCGGCATCGTAAGCCCCGTACGGGACTGAGACGCACCTCACTGTTAAGACCCGGCGGATTTGCCTACCGGATCCAGCTTACGTGCGCCTACCGCCTAGCCATAGTGCGGCATGCTTATCCTTCTGCGTCACCCCATCGTCAAACGAACCTTGGGAGGAACGGAATATTAACCGTCTGTCCATCGACTACGCCTTTCGGCCTCGCCTTAGGGACCGCCTAACCCTGAGCGGATTAACCTTCCTCAGGAAACCTTAGACTTTCGGCGCGGAGGGTTCTCACCTCCGTTATCGCTACTTATGCCGGCAGGGTCTCTTCGCAACGCTCCACCAGTCTTCTCAGTCTGGCTTCAATGCTGTTGAGAATGCTCTCCTACCACGCACACCTAAAAGATGTGCATCCGCTGCTTCGGTGTACAGTTTTAGCCCCGTTGTATTGTCGGCACCGGACCGCTTGACCAGTGAGCTATTACGCTTTCTTTAAAGGATGGCTGCTTCTAAGCCAACCTCCTGGCTGTCTGAGCGTTCCGACTTCCTTTCCCACTTAACTGTAACTTTGGGACCTTAGCAGGCGGTCTGGGCTGTTTCCCTCTCGACGATGAGGCTTAGCCCCCACCGTCTGACTCCCGGATATGTTGTCGCTGGCATTCGCAGTTTGGTTGGATTCAGTAAGCCGGAAAGCCCCCTAGTCCATCCATCTCTCTACCACCAACGCAATTCATCCGAGGCTAGCCCTAAAGCTATTTCGGAGAGAACGAGCTATCACGGAATTTGATTAGCCTTTCACCCCTACCCACAGCTCATCCGAGCTTTTTTCAACAAACACCGGTTCGGTCCTCCAGTGGGTGTTACCCCACCTTCAACCTGGCCATG
>Ga0207104_1239_pt1 | contig 12677 bp, 10 predicted proteins | sample Alteio_BWMinHeat_79_FD_153538 | JGI IMG/M metagenome (GOLD analysis project Ga0207104, IMG submission 153538) | Enriched cells from forest soil in Barre Woods Harvard Forest LTER site, Petersham, Massachusetts, United States -... | ecosystem: Environmental > Terrestrial > Soil > Temperate forest >...
GGATCGCGTGGCGGCGTTGAAGAAGAGTGGCGCATCGGAGGCCGAGGTGGTGGCGAAGAAGCCGACCGCGGATTTGGATGCGACGTGGGCGAAGGGAACGTTCCCGGCGGATATGTTTGTGGGGATAGCTTATAGAACAGTGGACAGTGCACAGTGAACAGAGTGAAAAAGTGAAAAAGAGTGAAAAAGTGAAGAAGTACGCGACGGGAGAGTCTAGGGGTGTCACGATATGCGGAGCCGATGGCGCGGCTCATTGAAGAGTTGAAGAAGCTTCCTGGGGTGGGGACAAAGAGCGCGCAGCGGTTTGCGTTCCACATTCTGAGAGGCAGCGATGCGGATGCGGCGGCGCTGGCGGAGGCGGTGCAAGGGCTGAAGGAGAGCCTGCGTCTGTGCTCCATTTGCAACAACGTTACGGATGTGGAGCCGTGCGTGTACTGCGCAAACACGTCGCGGAACCAGCGGCAAGTGTGCGTGGTGGAGGAACCTACGAGCATTCAGGCTATTGAGCGCACGCATTACATGGGGATTTATCACGTGCTGCATGGAACGCTGTCGCCACTGCATGGAGTGGGGCCGGATCAGCTGCGGTCGGGCGGGCTGCTGGAGCGGGCGGAGCGCGGCGAGGTGGACGAGGTGATATTGGCGACGAGTCCTACGCTGGAGGGCGAGGCTACCGCGAGCTGGCTGGCGGAGGCGCTGCGGGGAATGGGCGTGCGGATTACGCGGATTGCTACAGGGGTACCGGCGGGAAGCGATATTGAATATGCGGATGAGGTGACGATGGCGCGGGCGATGGAGGGGAGACGGGATGTTTAAGAACAGGGGCTAGGGGCTAGGGACTGGGGGCTAGGAATAGATAAGGAGCAAGAGATAGTAAAGAGCGATAAAATGCAAAGACTATAAAGAGCTAAAAAGTAGTACTCCGTGCAGTGCTCCGCTGAACAATTCCAGAATTGATTGGACGGGCGCGCTTGAAGTTAGGGCGCACCTCTCCGGCGTTGATGGGTACGGCGCGGTGGAGATTGGTGCGGATGTCCCTGGGGGGGAACGGGCTTGGTTAGTTGACGTTGCGCAGCTTGCTCAACAGATCCTGGGGATGGACGGGCTTGGCCAGGATTTCGAAGTCGTACCCCTGGGCGTGGGCCTTTTCAAGCAGGTCGGCGGTGGCGGCCTGGCCGGAGAAGAGCAGGATTTTGATGGCCGGCAACAGGGCGCGGATACGGATGGCGGCGTCAATTCCGTTGAGGTCGGCCATGATGACGTCGGAGATGAGCATGTCGGGCTGAAAGGTGGGCGCGAGCTCGAGGGCCTTCTCGCCGGAGTAGACGGCGCGGGCGTGGAAACCGCTCTGGTTGAGGATCATGGCCAAGGTGTCGGCGATGACGCGCTCGTCGTCGGCGACAAGAACTTTGGGCTTACTGTTTGATTCGGGCATAGGCTCCTGGACGTGTGATGCAGTGAAAGGCTACAACGTGCCTGGAAAAGTGCCGCCGGCGCTAGTCTACGGCAAAGAGAGCTTGCCAGGAAATACGCTTTCTTGATGATAGGCTCAGGTTTAGGATGAGACGGCGCCCTGAGCACTGTGCCGTCATCCTGCAAGCCCCATTTTACCTGATTGCAACCCCGCAATCCTACAGTTGAAACACATTTCAGCCATTGGGACATTGGTGGCGATTCATCGTGGTTACTCATTTTTTGACGGAGTCATCGGCATGCAAGAAGCGGCAGTCCAAACCGAGATTATGACGACGACGGCCGGAGAGGCGATTATCCGGGCCGCGGGGATTGAGAAGTACTATGCGCAGCCGAGCCAGAACCGTATCCAGGTGATTTCGGCTACGGATTTGCAGATTGTGCCGGGGGAGATTCTGGCGCTTCTGGGGCCTTCGGGGTCGGGGAAATCGACCATGTTGCGGATGCTGACGGGGTTGTCAAAGCCGAGCGCCGGGCAGGTGTACTGGCACGAGAAGCCGATTGCGGAGACGGAGATCAATGTTTCGATCGTGTTTCAAAGTTTTGCACTATTTCCGTGGCTGACGGTGCTGGAGAACGTGGAGGCTCCGCTGCAGGCGCGTGGGGTAAACCCCGAGGAGCGGCGGGAGCGCAGCCTGCGGATGCTGGATACGGTGGGTTTGGACGGATTTCAGGCGGCGTATCCGAAGGAATTGTCGGGCGGCATGCGGCAGAGGGTGGGGTTTGCGCGGGCGCTGGTGGTGGAGCCGGAAGTGCTGTTCATGGACGAGCCGTTTTCCGCGCTGGATGTGCTGACGGCGGAGAACCTGCGCAGTGAACTGCTGGAGCTGTGGGCGAAGAAGACGATGCCCACCAAGTCAATTTTCATTGTGACCCACAACATTGAGGAAGCGGTGCTGCTGGCGGACCGGATTATTGTGCTGGGGCGGAACCCGGGGCATATTCGCACGGACTTCAAAGTTCAGCTGGCGCAGCCGCGGGACAGGAAGAGTGAGCCGTTTACGCAGTTGGTGGACTACATCTACAAAGTGCTGACGAAGCCTGACGTGGCGCCTACGCAGGCTCCGGATTCGACTGGCAAAAAGGTGCGCGACCAGCGGCAGATGCACTACCAGATGCTGCCTCACGCGCGTCCGGGCGGGATGGCGGGCTTGCTGGAGCTGCTTCTGGATAAGGGCGGACGGGACGATATCTATCGGCTGGCTGACGACCTGGCGTTTGAGATCGACGACCTGTTGCCGATTGTGGATGCGGCGCAATTGCTGGGCTTCCTGAAGGTGGAGGAAGGCGATGCGGCGATCACGGAAACGGGAGCGGAGTTTGCGAACTCCGAGATTCTGCGGCAGAAGGAACTGTTCCGCGAGGCGGCGCAAACTCATGTGCTGTTGTTGCGGCAAATCAGCAGAGCGCTGGAGGCGAAGAGCGATCACACGGTGCCGGAGGACTTTTTTGTTGACATGCTGGACGAGCAGTTCAGCGAAGAGGAGAGCTTGCGGCAGCTGGAGACCGCGGTGAACTGGGGACGGTACGCGGAGCTGTTCGACTTTGACGCGTCACGGCGGCGGTTCGTGCTTCCCGAGGCACAGGAGGAAGAGGCAGCGGCGGGCGGGGACGAGGAATGAGGATTCAATACCCGTTCGCGCGGTCGCTGGTATCGGTTCGACGGTGGCCGTTCTTCATCGACCTGGGCGTGGGGTTGTGCGCGCTGGCCATCTTCTTCGCGATTGTGCACACGGGCCAATACTGGTTTGGGCGGCCGGTGCCGGTGGTGCCGATTTCGCTGAAGAGCTCTTCCCTGCCCTTGTACGCGTTTTACTCGGTGATCCGCATCGCGATTGCGTACCTGCTGAGCCTGGTGTTTGCGGTCGCCTACGGGTACACGGCGGCGTACAACAAGCGGCTGGAAGCGTGGATGATTGCGGCACTCGACATTCTGCAGTCGATTCCGGTGTTGAGCTTTTTGCCGCCTATGCTGCTGGCGATGATCGCGCTGATTCCGACGCATCAACTGGGGATTGAGCTTGGCGTCATCCTGCTGATTTTCACCGGGCAGGTGTGGAACCTGGCGTTCAGTGTCTACTCCTCGTTGAAGTCGATTCCGCGCGAGATGTTGGAGGCATCGCGGATCTATCGCTACTCGGCGTGGCAGCGCTTCTGGCAGCTGGAGATGCCATACGCGGCAATCGGCCTCGTATGGAACTCGATTGTGTCCGTCGCCAACGGATGGTTCGCGCTGATGGCGTGCGAGATGTTCCAGCTGAAACAGGCGAGCTTTCAGTTGCCGGGGCTCGGTTCCTACATCCAGACAGCGACGTTTGAAGGAAACATGGGCGCGCTGCTGGCCGGTATCTTCACCGTGGTGCTGATCGTGGTGGCGACAGACCAGTTGCTGTGGCGTCCGCTGATTGCGTGGAGCGAGAAATTCAAGTTCGAGCAGGTGGAGTCGGCGGACCGGGTTACCTCGCCGGTCTTGGAGTTGCTGAAGCGTTCGACGCTGATTAGTTCCCTTTCGGCGCGGGTGGTGGCGGGCATCGGGGAGCCCATTTATCGGCGGCTGTCGAAGACGGTGGAGTGCCGCGTGGTGAGGCCACTGGACGACGATGGGAAGCAGGGCGGCCTCAACGTAGTGGGTTGGGTGCTGGGGTTTGCGGCGGTGGCGCTCGTTGGCTGGGGCGCGACGCGGGGAATCCTGATGATGCGCGGGGTGACGGGACACGAGTTGACAGTGCTGCTGAAGGGCGCAGGCGCAACGTTTTTGCGGGTGAACGGGGCGCTGATCATTTCGGCCCTGTGGACGATTCCCGTTGGCGTGGCCATCGGTTTCAATCCGCGCATTGCGGCGGTGGTGCAGCCGGTGGCGCAGGTACTGGCGTCGATCCCGGCAACGGCGTTCTTTCCCATCCTGCTGATTGGCCTGATCAAGCTGGGCGGCGGGCTGGGCATTGGGGCAATGGCCCTGATGCTGCTGGGCACGCAGTGGTACATCCTGTTCAACGTGATTGCGGGGGCGATGTCGATTCCGAGCGATTTGAAGGAAGCGGCATCGCTCTATCGATTCACGCGTTGGCAGCGCTGGACGACGCTGATTTTGCCGGGGATCTTTCCCTATTTGATTACGGGGATGGTTACGGCCTCGGGCGGGGCCTGGAACGCCAGCGTGTTTGCGGAGTACACCAAGCTGCAGGATCGCACTCTGCAGATTACGGGGCTGGGGGCACAGATTTCTTCCGCGACGGACAGTGGGAATTTCCCCGTGTTGCTGCTGGCGACGATTTTGATTTCTCTGATGGTGGTGACGATGAACCGGCTGGTTTGGCGGCGGTTGTATCGGCTGGCGGAAACAAAGTTTAAATTGGAAGGCTAGAGCGGGCGTTGAGCAGGGAAACCTAACTCACGCAACTGCCAATCGCTTAAGCCTCATGCGGTCCCGGCGAACTTGCGAAAGGTCGTACTGCGCCTGTTGCGCAAGCCAGCCTTCCTCCGTACCTCCAAACACCTTGGATATTCTGACCGCCATCTCGGGGGATATGCCGCGCTTCCCGTTCACGAGCTCCGAAAGCGTGTTGCGTGTGACCCCAAGGGCGGCGGCGGCGTCTGTGATCGTCAAGCCCGAAGGCTCAATGCATTGACGCAAAACAACGCCTCCGGGGTGCGGAGGATTTTTCATCGTCATTGGCCGTTCTCCTTGTCTAGTGGTAATCGACATAATCAACGTCCTCTGCGTCGCCATCGAAGCGAAAAATCACCCGCCAGTTGGCCCGGACAGTCACGGACCAAAAGCCTTTCATCTGGCCTTTGAGCCGATGCAATCGGAATCCCGGCAGGTCCATGTGGGCAACCGTAGGGGCGGCGTGAAGCGTTGCCAGAATATCCCGGAGTTTGTCGGCATGTTCCGGGTTTACGCCGCTTGGATCGTCCTGCTCAAAAAGCCGTTTCAACCCCCTATGGCGGATCGTCCGTATCATCCCGCACTGTAACGCGCCACGTGGCAGATGTCAATCACGGTTTTAACGGAGGGCGCCTCAAGTCCCACCCTTCTTGAGACCAGGGAGCGGGCTGACTTTGCGTCTTTGACGTACTCGAGTTGAGAATGACGACACGGGCGGCAGATCCAGAATATCGGCTGCCGGCCGGAAGATCGTGATCGGAGGCAAAGCATGATCCGGGTTGGCCTGGTGGGATTTGGGATGGCGGGGCGGGTGTTTCATGCGCCGCTGATTTCGTCGGTGGAGGGGCTTGCGCTGTCGGCGGTGGTGGAGCGGCACACGAACCAGGCCGTGGAGCGGTATCCGTGGATCACGACGCATCGCTCGCTGGAGGGGTTGCTGGCTGACCGCACGCTGGGGCTGGTGGTGGTGGCCACGCCCAGCGGATCGCACTTCGAAGTGGCGCGGCAGGTGATCGAGGCGGGATTCAACGTCGTGGTCGACAAGCCGATGGCGGTGCGCTCGGATGAGATTGCGGCGCTGATGTCGTTGGCGAAGAAGCGGGGAGTGCTTCTGGTTCCCTTTCACAACCGGCGATTCGACGGCGATTTTCTGACCGTGCAGAACTTGTTGCGGGAGGGAACGCTGGGGCGGCTGGTTCATTTTGAGTCGCGGATGGACCGGTGGAATCCGGGGGCGACGCGAATGCCCTGGAAGAACGACCTGGCGCAGGGCGGCGGAGTGTTGCTGGACCTGGGTACGCACCTGGTGGACCTGGCCATGGCGCTCTTCGGGAGCCCGATAGCGGTAGGGGCCGAGGTGCTGCGCGAGCGCGACGGCGAGGGGGCCAACGATGCCTTCACGATCCGGCTGCGATACCTTGGGATCCGCGTAATGCTGGAGGCGAATGCGCTGTCGTCGCCGGCCGGGCCACGATTTGTGGTGCGCGGGACGCGGGGAAATTTTCGCAAGAAGGGCGTGGATCCGCAGGAAGCGGCGTTGAATAAGATCACGCGAATCACGGCTGCGGCGTGGGGGCAGGAGCCAGCCAGCGAGTGGGGCATGCTGCACGTGGACGTGGAGGGCGGCATGGTGACGCGGCCACTGGCAACCATGGCGGGAGACTATCGCCTGTACTATGCGGGTGTGCGGGATGTGTTGGAGAAGAAGGCCGCGCCGCAGGTGACGGCGGTAGACGCTTGGCGCGCCGCGCGGGTGCTGGAGTGGGCACAACAGAGCTCCGAAATAAGGTGCGAAGTACAGTGCGATTGGAGCGCGGAGCCACGGTAAAGGGTGATTCTGACAAGACAAACAAATGGCCCGTTTGAAGGAACGGGCCATTGCTGCTTTTACGGCATCGACGGGTCAGTTGACGGTGAGTGTGATAACCACGGTAGGCGCCGGACTCACCGCGGGGGTTCCCGTGCCGGTCACGGTGAAGGTGTAAGTGCCGGGTGTTGTTCCAGGGTTGCTGTTTCCGCCACCTCCACCACCTCCGCCTCCGCCACCGCAAGCGGAGAGGCTGAGGAGAGCCGCCGCGACGGCCAGCATTCCGAGCAAGGTGCGCCATCCGCGCCGGCGGGATGGTATCCCCAGGAACACGATCAGTGCGAGGGCAGCGGTTCCAGCACCTTCCCAACTGCCTGTTCGCGGCCGCGAGAGCGTAGCAATCGGTGGATTGGTGTTGAAGCCAACGGTTGCAGATCCAGTGGTGACGGTGGTGTTGAGTGTGACGGGTGTGGCGGGGGTTACGGTGCAGCTGGGGATGTCGACGGCCCCGACGGGCGAAGTTTTAACGGCACAACTCAAGGCGACGCTTCCGATGTATCCGTTATTGCTGCTGATGGTGAGAGTGGAGCTGGCGGAATTCCCGCGGGTAACAGCGGGTGGAGTTGTGGCTGTGATGGTGTAATCGACAGCCTTTACGGTGATGGTGGCCTGTCCGCTGGTGGTGCCGTAATCAAGATCGCCGCTATAGGTGGCAACCAGGTCGACGGAGCCCGGCTGCAGGATGCCGGCGGCGATGGTGAACGAGGCGGCTCCGGTGGCATCAAGTTTGGTTGGCGGAGAACTGAAGCCTCCTCCGGACAGAGTAACGGTGCCGGTTGGGGTGCCGAAGCTACCGGAGCCGGCCACCATAACCGCGACGGTGAGGCTTTGCAGAGAGGTCAGGGTGGTGGTTGATGGCGTGACCGTGATGGTGGCGGTACCACCGCCGGTAGCGGTTGCCCAGTCATTGATCAGCTGGGTGGCGTCGACGCTGCCCATGCCCGTGGCGAGGTCGTAGCCGTCGGTGGTATCGTAGCCCCCAGGTGTGGCGCTGCTGTTTCCGGAGAGGAAGTTGTTGCCGGCGGCGTTCTTTACGCATTGGGGTGTGCCGGCGGTGCAGACTACGGAGTTGTTCCCTACGGTCACGTCGTGAAAGGTAGCGCTGGCGTGCGCGCCGTTGAACAGGTCGTAAAGATCCTTGGCGGCCAGGCCGAGGCGGCTGCCGATCTTCTGCTGCACTAGAGCGAGGATGCCGGCGAATGCAGGGGCTGAAGTTGAGGTGCCGCCGAAGCCAAAGAACGAAAACGGCGTGCCGGTGCAGTTTCCCGTAAATGTGGTTCCGCCCTGGCTGAAGGTGTCGTCGGTGCAGACGAGCCAGGCCGCTCCGTCCCCGCCCGCGCCGGCAAAAAGCGAGACGTCGGGAATGTCGCGCAGGCCGTCTGAGGGAACGTTGGCTCCGCGCTGCCAGCTTGGTTTGGCGTAACCACTGGTGCAGGTGCCCAGGTTCGTGTTGGTGGTGGTGTTGGTGGAACAGGCGCTGACACCTCCGCCCCCCGCCACGATATTGGAGGCGTTGTTTATATCGAGAGCTGGGATATTGGCGCTGGTGGTTGTGTCCTTGGTCGTGGACATGTTCCAGGTGGACTCGGGTATGTAGCCCTTGGCGGAGCCGTACAGGTTTCCGTTGGTGGTGTTGACGTAAGTGGCAAAGCCGGTTACCAGGCTGTAGTAGTCGGTGCCCCCGACGGCAATGTTGTAGGGCGTAGAGGCAAAGCCGCTCACCTGCAGTCCGTTGACGGCTGATTTCTCAGTGTTGTTGTTATCGCAGCCGGCCGACCCGCTGTCTCCGGTGGCCACAACGACGGCGATACCTTGCGTTGCGGCCTGCTGCCAGTAGCCGCTGAGAAGTGTATTGCCGGAGTTGCCGAGGGAGAGTTCGCACTCTCCAAAGCTGACGCTTAAGATATCCACCTTATTGTCGGTAAGAACTTGCTCGATTGCATTCTGAAGGGTGTTCGAGGTGTAAAAGAAGATGCTTGCGCCCGGAGCGAGGCCTCCGGAAATCTCAACATCGAGGTAGCCTTCGTCTGTGTTCTGGCCGGCGACGGCCGCCGGGGCGACGTTGGTGATGGTGGGTGCGGTGGAGTCGTTGAGGAACTTGGAGCGATAATCGACGACCGTGGCGGCTTGAATGAGGGCGTCCCCCACGATTCCGATGGTGACGCCGGAGCCGTTATAGCTTGTGGCGCCGGAGGCGAAGTTGGCATTCAGGCTGTTGGGGGTGTCGTAGATGGTGGCTGCGTCAGCGGGAACCAGGTAGAGGCTGAAGGCAGGGGAGGTACCGGTGGTGAGTTCAGGCGTGGGCCCCGCGGAGGTCTGGTCGACGGGTACGAGCCGATGGGAAGCGGGATCGAGTTGGCCGAACCTGCCGGGCACATTGTAGGGTTTGGGGCGGATGGTGTTGAGTTGGGCGACGCCGCTAATAACCGGGGCAAGCGCCGCTGGAATGCGCGGGTCGGAGATGTTGGAGAGGAAGAGCTCGCCGTGATTGTCAAAGGAATGAATGGCAGTGTGGAGTGCCTCTTCAACCTGAGAGACTGTCCCCGAGAAGGCGATATTGGTGCGACCGGCAGACACCGATTCGACTTTGAGCCCGTGCGACTGCAGCCACGCAACAATGGCGGCAATGTCGGAGTCGGCGGGGCCGTAGAGCTTTCCGAACTCCCCGGGTGTGAGCCAGTGGTGGTAGTTCGGCGAGGACTTGTCCAATTGCTGGGCCATGAAGTGGTCAAGGGCCGCCGCCTGCTCCGGGGAGCGGGAAAGGAGCAGGCGCAGGAAGGTGAGTTCGGTGGAGGGAGCAGCCTCCCCCTTGTCGAACTCAGGCCGCGCGTTGGGAGGCACGTTGCCCCGCAATGTGGAAAGGGACGATTCATCGATCGGCCCGCTGATTCGAGGGGCAATCGCGGAGGTTTGCCCATCGGCTTTATTGCCAAGAAGCGCGCCGATCACCAAAGCGGAGGCAAGCAGGAAAGTCGAGAGGAATCGAGCGGGGAGCATGGTCTAGTTCCCTGGCCTTTCTATTGCGCCATAAGTATGAGATGCGAAGCAGCGACCGCTGCCGCGGATAGGCTATATTAACTGACCGCCAATAGGGAATTCTCGGCCGGCGACAACCCGGGTTCCTGTTTGTACACCTCCACTGACGCCTCGGCATTCCGCCGGGGCGATTACCCGGAGAGACGGAATCGATGGACGCCAGAACCCGCCGGGTTCCAAATGATGAACAATATTCATCTTGGCGGCAGTCTGCGAGAATGGTAGCGGCAATGCGAACAAGTCTCTTTATTACTTGCTATAACGACACGCTGTTTCCGGAAACGGGGCGCGCCGTTGTGCGACTGCTGGAACGACTTGGCGTGGAGGTTGAATTCAGACCGGCGCAGACCTGTTGCGGCCAGATGCACGCGAACACGGGCTTTCGTGGAGAAGCGTTTTCGCAGGCCAAGCGATTTGTAAAGCTTTACGCGGATGCGGAGTCGGTTGTGATTCCGTCTTCATCGTGCGTGGCGATGATCAGGGATCAGTACCCTGACCTGATCAACGACCTGGGAAATGAATCCCTGCGCAGGGAATTCAAGCAACTGCTGCCGCGGGTGCACGAGCTGAGCGAGCTTCTGATCGACAAGCTGGGCGTGGAAGATGTGGGAGCATACTTTCCGCATCGAGTGACTTATCACGCAAGCTGTCACGGATTGCGCGCGCTGCACCTTGGGGATCGGCCATTTCGCTTGCTGAAGAATGTTCGCGGCCTGGACTTGGCGAGTCTTGACAATCTCGATCGATGCTGCGGATTCGGGGGCACGTTCAGCGTGAAGAACGCAGAAGTGTCGTCGGCGATGCTGACGGCAAAGCTGCAGGACGTGCGGTCAACGCGCGCGGAGTTTTGCACCGCGTTAGACAACAGCTGCCTGATGCACCTTGGTGGCGCTCTCCACCGGGAGTTTGCGGCGATGCGAACGATTCACATGGCGGAGATACTGGCAAGCACGGAAGCGCTGCCTGCTGAAGGGCTGGCATGAACCATCCCAACATGAATCCGCGGACCGCGGCCTCGTTTCCTGAAGCGGCGTTGCCTGTGCTGCGCAATGCGCAATTGCGCAAGAATGTGGCGCACGCGACCGACGTTATCCAGGGCAAGCGCAACCGGCTGGTGGCAGAGAAGGCCGATTGGATTGAACTGCGCGATGCCGCATCGGCCCTGCGAGCGCATGCGCTGGAACACCTCGGAGAGTACCTGGAGCAATTCGAGGAGCGTTGCACGGCGGCAGGCGGAGTGGTCCATTGGGCGGCGGACGGCGATGAAGCGCGCGGGATCATTGTCGACTTGCTGCGGGCGGAAAACGCAAGCGAGGTCATCAAGATCAAGACAATGACTTCGGCGGAAATCCAGTTGAACCCAGCTTTGGAGCAGGCCGGAATACGCGCGATCGAGACGGATTTGGCGGAGTTGATTCTGCAACTGGGCGAAGATGAACCGTCGCACGTGGTGGTGCCGGCGCTGCACGTGAATCGAAGCCAGGTGCGCGAGATCTTCGCGCGGCGCATGGGCCTTGAAGACTTGCAGGACGATCCGCAAGCGTTGACGGCGGCAGCGCGAACCTATTTGAGACAGAAGTTCCTCAGCGTACCAACGGCGATCAGCGGAGCGAATTTCTTGATTGCAGAAACGGGCGGCGTTTCGATAGTGGAGTCCGAAGGCAACGGGCGCATGTGCCTGACGCTGCCGCGAACCCTGATCACGCTGGCGGGAATTGAGAAGGTGGTGCCACGATTCCGCGACCTGGAAGTGATGCTGCAGGTGCTGGCTCGCTCGGCTACGGGCGAACGCATGAATCCATACACTTCAATATGGACGGGCGTGACGCCGGGCGATGGACCGCAGCGCTTCCACGTGGTGCTGCTGGACAACGGGCGCTCGGCGATGCTGGCCCGCGAGAAGGAGCGGCAAACGCTGAAGTGCATTCGCTGCGGCGCGTGCATGAATACGTGCCCTGTGTATCGCCAGACGGGCGGGCATGCGTACGGCTCGGTGTATCCGGGTCCGATTGGCGCGATTCTGACGCCGCAACTGATGAAGCTGGAACATGCGCAGACTCTGCCCTATGCGAGTTCGCTGTGCGGCGCGTGCTATGACGTGTGCCCAGTGAAAATCAATATCCCCGAGGTGCTGATCGAGCTGCGCGCGCAGGTGACGGACAAGGAACGCGAGAGCGAGCGGAGGTTCTTCGATCCAATTTATCTTGGAATGCGGATGGCGAATGAAGTGTTCGCGAGCGCGCGGCGATTCAGGGCGGCGCAGCGCATGGCGCGGATTGCGCTGTGGCCATTCACAGGCCGAGACGGGTGGATTCACACACTGCCGGGCCTGGGCGGGCGCTGGACGATGACGCGCGATTTGCGCGGATTGCCGAGCGAGACTTTTCGCGAATGGTGGGAGAAACGCGGGAAGGAGCGTGCACGATGACGGCGGGATCGCGAAGGTTGGTGCTGGAACGAACTCGCGCGGGGCTTCGGGCCGTTGAGAGCGAACTCACGAATGACTATGCGGAGGTGCCGCGACTCTACACGCAGAGCGGTTCGATGACCGTTGAAGCGAAGCTGGCTTTGATGGTAGATCGGTTGCGCGAGTATGACGCCACGGTTGTGGAGTGCTCAGAGTCGGCGCTCGTTGCAACCATCGCTGCAGAGATTGCCGGAAGCAGAAAGCGAGTGCTGGCCGCCCCAGAAGGATTGCCCGAACGATGGCTCGCAGGCGGCGTGGAGTGGCGCATCGATCGCGGCATGACGAACGAACAAATCGAGCAAGTAGAAGGCGTGGTAACCGCTTCATTTTGCGGGATCGCCGAATCAGGAACCATTGTGCTGCACCACTCTTTGACAGAAGGACGCCGGGTGCTCACATTGCTGCCCGACTGGCATTTGTGCGTGCTGCGCACGAGCCAGGTTGTG
>Ga0207104_1243_pt1 | contig 12463 bp, 9 predicted proteins | sample Alteio_BWMinHeat_79_FD_153538 | JGI IMG/M metagenome (GOLD analysis project Ga0207104, IMG submission 153538) | Enriched cells from forest soil in Barre Woods Harvard Forest LTER site, Petersham, Massachusetts, United States -... | ecosystem: Environmental > Terrestrial > Soil > Temperate forest >...
CGGTGGATTGCAGAGCAGGCCGCGCAGCTTCCTGCCGGAACGAAAGTGCTCGATGTCGGGGCGGGATCCTGTCCCTATCGGGCCCTGTTTGCACATTGCGAGTATCGCGCCCAGGATCTGGCTCCATTACGCGGCGATCAGTTGCGGCATGGTGCATATGGCCAACTCGACTATGTGTCCGATCTTGCTGCTATCCCGGTTCCCGATGGGAGCTTTGGAGCAGTTCTCTGCACGGAGGTCTTGGAGCACCATCCCGAACCGATCACTGTCGTGAAAGAGCTGGCGAGAATTCTTGAGTCCGGCGGGATGCTCATCCTGACTGCACCCCTTGGATCAGGTATTCATCAAGAGCCCTACCATTATTATGGTGGGTACACACCCTGGTGGTATGAGCGGTTTTTGAGGGCGGCGGGGTTCAAGGATATCAGCATTGAGCCCAATGAGGGATCATTGCGGTTTTTCGGACAGGAAGCGCTGAGATTTATTGTGACCACGAACCCCTTCAAAATGGATCTTCCATTTATGGTGCGGCTGCTCTGGTTCTCGGTATGGATGGTTCTTCTTCCCCTGCTGGGCCTCGGGGTCCCGATTCTTTGTAAATTTCTGGACCGGTTCGACCGCGAGAAACGGTTTACGGTCGGGTATCACGTGACCGCCCGGCGCGCCGCATCGACCTAGGCGCCATGAATATTCTTTGTGTGTTTGGCGAGCACGCGTATGGCAATCCTGCCCGGGGTGAAGGCTATGAGTATACGAATTTTCTTCCGGCGTTGCGGAGGCTGGGGCATCGCGTCAGTTTTTTCGAGTCGTTTTCCCGGGAGCCCTATTCCGATTTTTCCGGGCTGAACCGTGCGCTTTTAAAGCGGGTGGAAGAGACGTCTCCGGATGTGGTCTTCTGCGTGCTGATGCAGTATGAGGTATGGATCGAAACGATGCGCTTAATCCGGAAGAGCGGTCCTCTGTTGGTGAACTGGTCGACCGATGACTCGTGGAAGTATCCGATGTTCTCACGGTTAATCGGGACAGAATGGGATCTCTCAGTGACGACGTATCCTCATGCGGTGGGGTGGTATGAGCGTGAGGGTACAGGCAGCGTGTATCTTTCTCAATGGGCGGCGAATGTGGAGACATTGAATCCTCCTCTCCCATCTGCCGCCTGCCGTTATCCGGTGAGTTTTGTCGGCGCTGCGTATGGGAATCGTCCAGCAATGGTCGATGCGTTGCGTCGCGAAGGAATTGATGTGGCCTGTTTCGGTCACGGGTGGCCTGCTGGTCCGGTTGAGGCAAAACGGATTTGCGAAATCGTTCGGGCGTCTCAGATCAACTTGAACTTCAGCGAGGGGGCTCAAAGAGGAACGGGAGGTATGGGGGATCGCCAAATTAAAGCGCGGGTCTTTGAAGTTCCTGGATATGGAGGGTGTCTATTGACCCAACAGGCTCCAAATCTGGAGAATTACTTTCGCATTGGCGAGGAGGTCCTTACTTTCGAAGGCAGCGACGAACTGGTCGGCGCTGTCAAGTCACTGTTGGCCGATTCTGATCGTCGGGATGCCGTCGCTCGTCGAGGATTCGAACGGGTCCGCCGGGAACATACCTATGATCGGCGCTTCGAGGACCTGTTTGGAGTGTTGAGCCGACAAATCACTCAACGGTCTCGTACATCCATCGATTGGCCTGAGTTTGAAGCAGCAGCCCGTCGGCACAGGTTCGGTCCGACTCTAAAGCTTCTCAGAGCATTGACCATCGCCTGTGCGTCATTGTTCTGGGGCAGGCAGCGGGGCCCTCGTGCCGCACGCCGGATGGTATTTGAATTATCCTGGCGCCTCGTCGGTGCGCATACGTACACAGCCGCAGGATGGCCGGGCCGTATGTTTTATCGGGAAAGCTGATCGGTGCCGGAGCCGTTGGTCACCGTGGCGATGTCGATACACAATGCGGCATCGACTCTGACAGTCGCTCTCCAGTCCATATCGCGGCAGACGTTTTCAGACTGGGAAATGATTCTTGTCGATGACGGGTCCACGGATCAGACTGACCGAATCCTCAACAAGGTCCGTGACAGTCGGATTCATCTGGTGCATAAGGAGGGAGGCCGGCAGGGGCTGGCGGCACGCTTGAATCAGTGCATTGAACTGGCTCGGGGAAAGTATGTTGCGAGAATGGATGCCGACGACGTCGCCTATCCTGAACGGCTCGAAAGGCAGGTGCAGTATCTTGAGACCCATCCCGACGTTGATCTGCTTGGGCATGGGGCTATTCTGTTTAAGGGAGATGGCCAGGTGGTTGGGGTCTATCCCACTGCGAGTGAACATACGCAAATCTGTCGTCGCCCATGGTGGGGTTTCCCTCTCGCCCATCCAACCTGGATGGGCCGGCGCGCATGGTTTGCCCGGCATCGCTACAACAACAATCTGACGAAGGGGCAAGATCAGGAACTGCTGTTGCGAAGTTACCGTACCAGCCGGTTCGCGGCCTTGTCGGATGTTCTGTTAGGGTATAGAACGGAACAGGTCTCTGCCAGAAAAACAGCCCGAGGGCGGTATGACTACTGCAAAACGCTTGTGTCACACATTCATGATGCAACTTCGGTGGTCGTGGCGGGACGTGGTGTTACCGTTCATGCCTTGGGATTCTGCCGAGATGTGGTCGGGGAATTGGTTGGGGCAAACACGCGGGTGTTCCAACGTCTGGGTAGCGCACCGGATACGGCCATGCTCGCGCGGTGGGGGATGGTCTGGAGTGACCTCAAGGACGAACGATGAGCACCACGTTGAAGCCGAGCAACATTGATCTCAAGACCGTACAGGGATTTGGCGATGAATGGGCCCGATTCGACCAACGCCGGCTTGGTGAGGGTGAGCGAGCGCAGTTGTTCGATCGGTACTTCCATATTTTCCCATGGCACCTCCTGCCAAACGAGGCGCACGGATTCGATCTTGGGTGCGGCAGTGGCCGTTGGGCGGTCTTGGTCGCGCCGCGCGTTCATCGGCTCCATTGTATCGACGCCAGCGAGTCGGCTCTGACAGTTACGCGTCAGAATCTTGCAGATTATTCCAACTGCGAGTTTCATGTGGCGTCGGTGGATCAGATACCTGCAGCCGTGAACTCGATGGATTTTGGATACTCACTGGGGGTTCTGCATCATGTTCCCAATACCGAGGCTGGCTTGAAATCCTGTGTGAGGCGGTTAAAATCAGGGGCTCCCTTTCTTCTCTATCTCTACTATGCATTTGACAACCGGCCATGGTGGTTCCGTCTACTCTGGCGGGCAAGCGATGTCGCTCGCCAGGTGGTCTCACGGGCGCCGATGGGGGTGAGGTATGTGCTGAGTCAAGTGATTGCCGCAACGATCTATTTCCCACTGGCGCGGCTGTCGTGGCTTCTGGAGCGAGTGGGGGTGAAGGTCGATGCCCTTCCCTTGTCGGCCTATCGTGCGCAGTCTTTCTATGTCATGCGGACGGACGCGCTCGACCGTTTTGGAACCAAGCTTGAACAGCGGTTCACCGCGGCTCAGATTCGGCAGATGATGGAAGGGGCAGGCCTCGATCGAATTACATTCAGCAATTCTGTCCCATACTGGTGCGCGGTCGGTTTCAAGAAATAGTCCGTATGTGTGGCATTGCAGGCATATTAAATTCACGAACTGCTGAATCGACCAATCTCGTCTCCGAGATGATCGGAGCCATGCGGTATCGTGGACCAGATGACTCGGGAGCCTGGGGCGATGCCGCCGTTGGGCTTGGACTTGGCCATGCCCGCTTGTCGATTCTCGATCTGTCCCCCGAGGGGCATCAACCCATGGTCTCGGCCAGCGGTCGATATGTCATCACGTTCAATGGGGAAGTGTACAATTTTGCCGAATTGCGGTGTGAGTTGGAGGCTGTGGGGGACCGATTCCGTGGACATTCCGATACGGAAGTGATGTTAGCGGCGATTGAACAGTGGGGACTTATCGACGCGGTGTCTCGATTCATCGGTATGTTTGCATTTGGGCTGTGGGATCGTGAAACGAGGCAGCTCAGTCTGGTGCGGGATCGGCTGGGTATCAAACCGCTGTATTTCGGCTGGGCCGGGCAAGCGTTCGTGTTTGCCTCAGAGTTAAAGGGTATCCGATGCGTCAAGGAATTTGATCCTCAGCATAACCGCGGGGCGCTGGCGCTGTTCTTACGTCTGGCCTATGTGCCTGCCCCGTTCTCGATATTCCAACATGCCTACAAATTGATGCCTGGCTGTATTTTGACTGTGACTCCAGAGTTGGCGCGATCGAGGGAGGGGTTTTCTCCATCTCCGGATGACACAGATGCGCAATGGAAGCCGGTGCGCTATTGGTCTGCTCGGGGTGTGGCCGAACAGGGAGTGGGATCGCCGTTTCAGGGGACGGAGATCGAAGCAGAGGAGCACCTCGATTCGCTCCTACGCCAGGCCATTAAGCTTCGGATGATCGCGGACGTTCCTTTGGGTGCGTTCTTATCCGGCGGGATTGATTCGTCCGTTGTGGTGGCATTGATGCAAGCACAAAGTCTCGCTCCGGTGAAGACCTTCTCCATCGGGTTCCAAGAGGCTGTGTACAACGAAGCAGGCTATGCCAGGAAGGTTGCTGAACATTTACGGACGGATCATACGGAACTCTATGTGACTCCGGAGGAGGCGCGTGCAGTCATTCCTAGGCTGCCGTCGATGTATGATGAGCCGTTCGGTGATTCATCTCAGATTCCCACCTATCTTGTCTCTGCGTTAGCTCGAAAGCATGTGACCGTTGCCCTCTCGGGCGACGGGGGAGATGAATTGTTTGCCGGTTACAACCGGTATTTCTGGAGCCGTCAACTGTGGGGTCAGCTTGCTCCGTTTCCTCAGTTCGTCAAATCGGGGGTCAGTACGATGATACAGGCCCTATCCCCGGACACGTGGGGGAGCCTCTACCGATGTTTTGCCTTTGCCCTCCCGGCGGTCCAGCATCCGGGGGATCGGATTCACAAGCTTGCCGGGCTGCTTGCCGCGAAGGATCCGGACGCGATGTACCAAGAGATGGTGTCTCTCTGGAAGCAGCCGATGGAGGCAGTTATCGGCACGGTCGAGCCGCAAACGATCTTAACCGACCGAGCCTCCTGGGCTACACTCTCCGATTTCACGATGCGCATGATGTATCTCGACCTGGTGACCTACTTGCCGGACGATATCTTGGCGAAGGTGGACCGCGCGAGCATGGCGGTCAGTCTGGAGGCTCGGGTGCCTCTCTTGGATCATCGGGTGGTGGAGTTTGCGTGGACTGTGCCCCTCTCAATGAAAATCAAGACCGAGGGGGAAGGGAAATGGCTATTGCGGCGCGTGCTCGACCGGTATGTGCCTAGACAGTTGATCGAGCGTCCGAAGATGGGGTTTGGTGTACCGTTGGATTTCTGGCTGCGCGGGCCATTGCGTGAGTGGGCCGAAGGGCTGCTCGATGAGCATCGGTTGCGCCGTGAGGGATATTTTCATCCCGAGCCGATCCAGAGAAAGTGGGCTGAACATCTTTCCGGCAAGCGGAACTGGCAGCACCTGCTATGGAACGTGCTGATGTTCCAAGCATGGCTGGAACGTGAATGAACGCTCGTCCCCGTCTTCTCTTTTTGATCACCGAAGATTGGTATTTTTGGTCCCATCGCCTCGATCTGGCGCGGGCTTCGGCGCAGGCGGGATTTGACGTGTCAATTGCGTCACGAGTGACCGCCCATGGTGAACGAATTCAGCACGAAGGATTCCAGCTCCTTCCGATCAGCCTGTTTCGCCGAGGTAGAAACCCTTTCGTGGAATTTGCCGCTGTGTTGGAGTTAGTCAGGCTATATCGCCGGGAACGGCCTGCCATCGTTCACCATGTGGCGTTGAAACCGATCCTGTACGGATCGCTGGCTGCATGGATTTCTGGAGTTCCGGTGGTCGTTAATGCCTTCGCAGGGCTTGGATACGCCTTCACCGATGAGACGCGGCGAAAGTCCATCGCGCATAGGTTTCTTTGCAGGGCGCTTACGACTCTATTGCGGTTGAGTAAGGCGATTGTCATTTTCCAGAACAAGGACGATCGGGAGTTGCTCTTGAAAGAGGGCGTGGTTGAGATTCAACAGACTCGGATTATTCCAGGCTCCGGAGTCGATACGAAGCGCTTCGATGTTCACCCATCGGCTGAAGAATGTCCCATTGTCATGCTCGCATCCCGAATGTTGTGGGACAAAGGGATCGGTGAGTTTGTCGAGGCATCCCGGCGTCTCAAACAGAATGGGCTGGCGGCCCGCTATGTGCTCGTAGGGCGGTGCGATGAGCACAATCCCGCTGCCATTGAACCGACTCAGCTCCGTCAATGGGTTGAGGAAGGTGTGGTTGAGTGGTGGGAGCATCGTGACGAGATGTCTTCGACGCTCGCATCGGCAACCATTGTTGTGTTGCCGTCCTATCGGGAAGGGCTTCCCAAGGTATTGTTGGAAGCGGCCGCTTGTGGAAAACCGCTGATTGCCACGGATGTGCCTGGGTGCCGAGATGTGGTCACCCATGGAGTCAATGGTCTCTTGGTGCCCGTTCGTGACCCGGCTGCTCTGACGGCAGCGATCGATGCTTTGCTCCGCGACTCCTGGCGCAGAGCGGCGATGGGAGAGGCCGGACGCAAGGTGGTGGTTCGTGATTTTTCTGTGGAGAGGGTAGCGGGTCAAGTCATCGATCTCTATCGAGAGCTTCTCGCTAGACGGAAGCAAGGGCGACAGTCCACGAGATCGACATGATCACGGTCCTCATCACCGGGGCGGGAGGTTTTCTCGGCAGTGCCTTGGTGAGCGATCTTCTCGAATCGGGCTACGCCGTTCGCGCGCTGGTCAGAAATCCTCTATCATCTACCTGTCCCAAGACGGTTGAAATTGTCGTCGGAGATGTTCGCGACCCACAATGCACGAGGAGAGCCTCGGTCGGATGTGAAACGGTTGTGCATCTCGCGGGACAAGCACATGCGCTGGATGACGATCATATCAGTGAGCAGGACTATCAGTCCGTCAATGTCGACGGGACGAAGCATCTCTTGGACGGCGCGGTAGCCGGAGGTGTTCAACGATTCATATTTGCGAGTTCGGTGAAGGTATTCGGTGAAATAACCGCGGGCTGTGTCGATGAAAAGGAACCGCCTGCTCCCCAATCTCCTTACGCACGGTCCAAATGGATGGCGGAACAGCTCGTTGCTTCGTATGCGGAGCGAGGGTGCCTTGCCGCTCTTTCCCTACGCTTTCCGCTCGTCTATGGCCCGACCCAGAAGGGAAATCTCTACCGCATGATTGCCGCAATTGATCGTGGCCGATTTCCTCCCCTTCCATACGTCCGAGCTGTTCGGAGCATGCTGCACGTGAAGAACTTTGTACTCGCGATTCATGCCGTCTTGCGATCGACCGAATTTCTCAAGCCCATGTATGTGGTCACAGACGCCAAGCCCTATGCGATTACGGAGGTGTATGATCTCCTGCGAAAGGGATTGGACCGGCGGCCGCCCTTTTCTCGAGTGCCTTTATGGGCGCTGTCATTAGGAGGACGATGTGGAGATATTCTGCAGTCTCTCCTGAGGAAACCGGTTCCCCTTTCTTCCGCCACATTGGAAAAGTTGATTGGACAGGCTTGGTACAGTCCCGAGGCCCTGATCCATGACATGGGCTATCAGCCACGTGATACGTTCGAAGCAGCCGTTCCAGAATTAATCCAGCATTATCGGAGTTCGCTGTCGTGATGTGGATGCTGATCGCCGGGGGAGTCGGGGTGCTTTCCTGGTGGATCACGGGTTTGTTAGTGAGCAGGGCCTCGTTTCTTCGTTCAATCGATTACCCGAACGACCGATCCCTGCATGTCGAGCCGACTCCACGCTCCGGAGGAGTAGCGATTCTCTCCAGCGTCATGATCGGATTGGCGGTTGTGGCGATTGGGTTTGCTGTGACACCGCACCCGATGGAGGGTCTACCAAAGGGTCTTGCATCGGTTAGCCTTTGGATCATCGGCTCAATTGCGCTTGTCACCACCGTATCATTTCTTGACGACAGAGCAGGGCTCCCCGTCGGTATTCGCCTTGCGGTGCAGACAATCGCTGCCGTTATTGTGGTGTGGGGGGTGGGATTGACTCTGTATTCTTTCTCAATTCCGGCCATCAAGACCGTCGAGCTTGGCTGGTTTGCAGTGCCGGTGAGTGTATTGTTCTTGCTGTGGATGACCAATCTGTACAACTTCATGGACGGCATGGATGGTTTCGCCGGCGGAATGACCACGCTGGGTTTTGGCTTTCTGGCGTACTTCGGTTGGAGGGCAGGACATTCATTCATGTTGTTGACTACAATGGTAGTTGCCATGACCGCACTCGGTTTCCTGTTTCACAATTTCCCTCCAGCCCGCATCTTCATGGGTGATGTCGGCAGCATCCCGTTAGGCTTTATGAGCGGCACACTCATGCTGTTAGGTCTGCGCGATGGCCTGTTTGACTTCTGGGTCCCAATTTTAATTTTCTCACCATTTATCCTGGACGCAACAGCCACCGTATTTCGTCGGGCATGGCAACGACAGCGGATATGGGAAGCCCATCGAGAGCATTATTATCAGCGATTGGTATTGAGCGGGTGGAGCCATCGACAGACGGTGTTGGCAGAATATGCAGTCATGGCTCTGTGTGGAGGGCTTGCGGTGCTCTATCAGGAAGTATCTGAAGAGTGGCGGCTCGTCATTCTGGGGGCCTGGGGGATGCTATTTCTCTCCCTTGCCCTCGCGGTGAATGGGATCGAAAAACGAATACAACCAGTCGCTCCTTGACAGGATAACGGTGCCAATGACTTCATCGATTGCCATGCCGTCATCCGAGCGGGTGCCCTACTTGGATACCCTCGTGCGTGTGATCTTGGCTGTCTATATCGCGATACTCCCTTTCAAGTCACTTTTGATTGTGGAACGAAACGGGTTTATTCTCTTGCTTGGTTTGCTGATTGGCTGGTGTGCCATCAATCGGCGCCTATTCTATTCTCGAACGGCGTACGACATGCTCCTGCTGGCCTTTGTCGTATGGGTCGGACTCACGATCCCATTTTCCGTGACTCCATCCTATAGTGTGAAGGAGTATGGCAAGCTGCTTCAGCACATGGTGGTGTTCTACGCGGTGATTTACTTCTTCAAGGGACTCCTCTATCGGCAAGTTCTCTTGGGGCTGGTCGGGATGATGGCAATCCTTGTCGCCGGCTATGGACTCTCACAGTTCAACCTTGAAAATCCTCAAGCGGTCGTCTCGTTTCTTCCCGCTGAGGTGTGGCTGACAACTTTCCTCGTCATGATCATTCCCTTTGGATTGGCTGTGGCATTGGGAGAGGGGCCTTCAGAAATACGAGCCGGTGGTGCGATTATCGCAGGAATGATGACTGGCTGCTTGCTTGCGACTCAGTCGCGCGCCGGTCTTGTTGCCCTCGTTGGGGAACTTTGGGTAATTGTCTGGTTCTTCCGTTCAACTTCCGCCAAGATTATCGCCACGCTTGCAACGGTATTTGTGATGGCTGTTGTCTTGGTCGTTTTCAATGTGAGTTCCTCACCAGTAGCTGGACAGGCCGCCGATATCACGACCTCTCTTCCGGTTAAAAAAGGTTTTGCCTCCGTGATCCACCGCTTTGATATTTGGTGGTTTACCCTGTCCGAAATTGCTAAACACTGGTTGGTCGGGATCGGATATGGAAGCCAGAGTTATCGTTTGCTCTATGGCCAGGGTGATGAGGTTGTCATGTCCGGACATCATGCTGTCACGAATCAAGGGGCACATAATATTTTTCTCTATCTGGCTCTCCATGTCGGGTTACCGGGCATGCTGATTTTTGGGTGGTTTATTGTTCGGGTCGTTCTGAGGACTTCAGAAGAATACCGGCAGGCTCACGATTGGCTCTCGAAGGCCGTGCTCGTGGGATCGATTGTCAGCGTCGTCGGGTTGATGCTACGGCTTCAGTTCGACCAAATGTTGGTCGGGTCCTTGGCCGTCCTCTTTTGGGTGCTTCTGGCGATGGCGGTCTTAAGCTATCCGTCATATAATCGGGCGGAAGAGGAAGACCGAATTCGAAGGTCTGGAGCTGCCACGGAAATCTCATGAGAACAGTCGTGATCTCATTGTTTCATCGTGTTGTCGGCCGCTATGGACAAGTAGTCCTGCGGTACAGATCGGTCCTTGTTGTCTGCACACAGCTTGGGTTGATTGCGGCGGCAAATGCGACAGCCTTTGCTCTCCGATTCGAAGGGGATATTCCCCCCGACTATGTACGATTGTTCCTATGGGGCCTTCCAATCGTATTGGCCACCTATGGCGTTGGTCTTGTTGCATTCGGCATTCAGCGTGGGCTTTGGCGTTATGTCGGCCTCCATGATTTAGGCCGTATTCTGTGGGCCTCCGTCATCAGTTCTGCGGTGTTGTATGGTGTGGTCCACGGTATCCTTGGGTGGGTTGCCTATCCCCGCTCGATCATTATTCTCACGGGGGTGCTGAGCGGACTCTTTCTCGCCGGTATCCGATTGGTGGTTCGATGGTTCCGCGAATGGCTTCATGTGCTGAGCCCTACGGCTCGCAGAGTGTTGGTGGTCGGAGCAGGCAATGCCGGTGAGTTGTTGATTAGGGACATGCTGACCACCGCGGGCTCTGACTACCGACCGGTCGGGTTAGTGGACGACGACCCGATCAAGCGGAAGATGAAGATCCATGGAGTTCCCGTAGTGGGGACTATCGCAGATATCCCAAGTCTGGCGCGAGGTCTCGTTGCGCATGAAATTATTGTGGCAATTCCCTCGGCGTCGACCGCACTGAAGCAGCGAATCCTCGCCGCGTCGGAGGGGTGCAAAGTTCCCATCAAAACTTTGCCAAGTGTGAAACAACTGCTGGCAAACCCTGAGGCACTGAGACAGGTCAGGCCGATGAGCTTGGAGGATCTTCTCCAACGTGAACCTATTCAGACGGATCGGCAGGAGTTGCATCCGTTGCTCGAAGGGAAGCGAGTGCTTGTGACCGGCGCCGGAGGATCGATCGGGTCTGAACTCTGCCGGCAGATTGCCCGATATCAGCCGGCTACATTGATCCTCTTTGAGCGTTATGAGAACAGCCTGTTTGCCCTCGACCTTGAGCTACGGGCGCAGTATCCAAGGATTGCCATTATCCCGGTTATTGCAGATGTGACGATTCCTGAGCGAGTGGCAGAGGTGCTGCAGCAGACGGCCCCGGAGCTTGTGTTTCATGCTGCTGCGCACAAACATGTGCCGCTCATGGAGTTGAATCCGAAAGAGGCCGTCCGCAATAATATACTTGGAACGAAGACTGTGGCGGAGGCGTCGTTGGCGAGCGGCGTCGATCGTTTTGTGCTCATATCCACAGATAAGGCAGTGAATCCCACGAGTGTCATGGGCGCCACGAAACGGGTGGCAGAAGATCTGCTGCAGAGCCTAAGCCCTAGAGGACGGACGAAATTTACGGTGGTCCGATTTGGGAATGTGCTGGGCAGTAACGGCAGCGTTGTCCCCTTGTTTGCGGATCAGATTCGAAAGGGAGGGCCGGTCACGGTGACCCATCCCGAGATCAAACGGTTCTTCATGACGATTCCAGAGGCGGTCCAATTGGTGCTGCAGGCGAGCCTATTGGGGCAGGGCGGCGAGGTATTCGTGCTGGATATGGGGGAGCAGGTCAAAGTGGTAGATCTGGCCAGGAATATGATTGTACTGTCCGGTCTTGTGCCTGACCAGGATATTAAGATTGTATACAGCGGTTTGCGCCCAGGAGAAAAACTCTACGAGGAACTTTTTGAAGAGACTGAGCAAGTCGATCCGACGCCACACGCAAAGATCCGGCGCGCCATCGGTGTGTCGGCGATTCAGTCGGATCGCCTCGATCGAGCGATCGCAAATCTTGAGGCTGCCGTGAATCAGGGGGATGAGGATGAACTGATTCGCCGGCTCACAGAGGCCGTTCCGACCTATACACCGATGTCGGTCAACAGCATGATACACGAGACAGACCAGATGAACCAGGTCAACCCGTCCCGCTAGTCTCGCTCGGCTATCCTGCCAGAAGCGTTTTCGATTTGTACGTCTGTACGATCGGTTTACAATCCAGTGCAATCACAAGCCCTGTGGTATCATTCCGGTGTAGGAGGCATGTGTAGAGAATGAGAGGCGTCGTTCTGGCCGGCGGACTGGGAACCAGGTTGCTCCCGCTCACCAAAGTTACCAATAAGCATTTGTTGCCGATCTACGATCGGCCCATGATTTACTATCCCATTCAGGCATTGGCCAATGCCGGGATCCAAGAAATCATGCTGGTGACGGGAGGAAACAGCGCGGGAGATTTCTTGAAATTGTTGGGCAACGGAAAAGACTTCGGGCTGAAGCGGCTCAATTATTCCTATCAAGAAGGAGAGGGCGGTATCGCCGACGCCCTGAGATTGGCCGAGCACTTTGTAGACGGTGAACCGGT
>Ga0207104_1244_pt1 | contig 12435 bp, 12 predicted proteins | sample Alteio_BWMinHeat_79_FD_153538 | JGI IMG/M metagenome (GOLD analysis project Ga0207104, IMG submission 153538) | Enriched cells from forest soil in Barre Woods Harvard Forest LTER site, Petersham, Massachusetts, United States -... | ecosystem: Environmental > Terrestrial > Soil > Temperate forest >...
AGAAAGCACTGTACAAGTTCGTGATATAGCCAGACATCCGAAGTTCTTACCCACCATCGCAACCACGCGTGCATTCCTTATGCAAGTAAGCCACAAAACCCATCACCATCACATTAATAATGATCAAGGTAATCGCTGGATTCCCGATGGAAAATATCCTGGTGATGATTTTTCCAATGAAAGGAATAGAGGGAAAGGCAAGGAAAAATGTATTAAACAGGATGGCGGCATAAGCAAAGGCAAATCCCCATTTTTTTATAAAAAACAAACCATAGGCAGCCATTAAATTAAGGAATACATATATTATAGTGGCAGGGATATAAAACATGACCCACGATTTACTGTAATTCCACAATTGCGGAACTATACAGCCGGACATAATTAAACGGACATGTTTATTACCGAAAAGGCTTTATGTATCCCTCAATGTGTTTCGGATTTTTCTGTATCCCTTTAAATACTTTCGTCAATGTGTCCATAATTTCATTTTCATTATCAAAATATCGATTGTGCGTACCAACTTTACGAGTGTGTTTCCATAGTGGTTCTGCCGCATTAAGCTCTGGAGAATATGGCGGCAAATTATAAACTTCAATATACTTTCTATGATCACTAAACCATTCCCATACGATTTCATCTTTGTGGTAAGATGCGTTGTCTTGAATATAAAAAATCTTCTTTTTCTTTTTTCTATAGTACTTCCTTGCAACCTGTTCTAAAAATTCTAAATAAGTTTCTGCATTAAACACAGCATCGCGTTTATAAATAAATTTTGCATTAACAATATTTACACATCCAAATATTTTAATCGATTTTCGCTGACCAGTCACTGGAATTAATGGAGGATTTCCGCGCTTTGACCAAGTTGAATGAAGTGTGCTGTCTTGTCGAAATGATGCTTCATCTTCAAAAATAATTGGCGCACCTAACGAGTAGGCTTTTTTTTAATACATGGGTATGTATAGCGAATCCAGCGATTTTGTTTTCTCGGGTCAGCCTGTGCCAATATACGTTTTGGACGTTGCAAGGAAAAATCTAATTCATCTAAAATTCGTCTTACGTGTCTTGCATCATATTGAACATCAAATTCATTATCGATGACTTCTCGAATCATCACTGCTGTCCACACACCTGAAAGATATCCATAGGCAACAGGGCCACTTTCTACAATGTCAGATAATATTTGTTTTTGCTTCTCAGATAGCTGGCCAGGTCTACCAGAGCGATGTCCCTCAAGAAAACTTTCTTCACCATGCTTTGCATAATTGGATAGCCATTCAAAAACACATGAACGAGATGACTTTAAAACATGTGCAATTTCACCACTGGTATTCCCTTCGTGATTTAATATTGCTGCGTGAATTCTTTTTGAAACGCGATACTGACCATCTTGATCAGCTTCTTTTTTCATTTTCAATAATTTCTTTACCGTCGAGTGATGTAATTTTAAAAATAAAGGTTTCATAAACACATCCATGCTTATATTTCATGAAACATTTTATCAGAATAAAATCAATATGTCCGTTTAATTATGTCCGGCTGTATATCACAAAAAAATTGTAAATAAACTTCAATCCATAAATAAGAAAAGAAAGAAAAATCAGGAAGGCAAGCAATTTACAAGCCATTTTTATTTTATGCATTTTATATTCTCCCCTGATAAATCTTTCTGCATGAATATATGCGGAATACCATCTTCATCATACACATCGCTCACCACCTTGAACCCAAAGTCCTCATAAAATTTTTTCAACTGGTATTGAGCTGAACATTTGATGGCAACGTCAGGATAGTGCTTGTCACAATAAGATAATAATTCCTTCATCAATTTTTTCCCATAACCTTTTGCACGCGATGACCTTGCAACAAGAACACGGCCAAAGACAAGATTATTTTCAAAATTCCCAGGAGGGAACAAACGTAGATAGGCTAGCAATGAATTTTCTTCCTGACCCAATAAGTGTAATGCAAAACTATCCTTGCCATCAGGATCAAGAAAAACGCAATTTTGTTCAACAACGAATATATCGGAACGCACTGAGAGCACAGCATATAATTGTTCAACTGTTAAATCGGAAAATTTAAGCCATTTAAAATTAATCATGAATAACATGCCCAGCAAAGCTTTAACAGGTTAAATATAAATGTTCATTCGGAAAAACATATTTGACAGGCTACTAGCTCCATTGTATCTTTACAAACCGAATTTTGCAGGCACGTAGCTCAGTGGTAGAGCATCACCTTGACATGGTGGTGGTCGTTGGTTCGATCCCAATCGTGCCTACCAGCTTATCCTCCCTCGCGTAGCTTTTCTTTGCAGCGGGGGATTTTATTTTGTATAACTGTATTTTTCAAGAATGACTGAGCCATGAACATGCCCGTAATTACCTTGCCTGATGGAAGCAAAAAAAGCTTTGACCTTCCTGTCACACTGGCACAAGTTGCTGCCAGCATAGGAGCAGGACTGGCAAAAGCTGCCATTGCAGGATCTGTCAATGGAAAACTGGTGGATACTTTTTATTCCATCGATCACGATGCAAACATTCGCATCATTACTGATCGTGATCCGGAAGGACTCGAAATCATTCGTCACTCCACCGCACATTTACTCGCTCATGCGGTCAAATCATTATTTCCCAGCGCGCAAGTCACCATTGGTCCCGTCATTGAAAATGGTTTTTACTATGACTTCGCTTTCGGCCGCCCATTCACTGAAGATGACCTCAGGCAAATCGAAGCAAAAATGCAGGAAATTGCTGAGAAAAATCATGCTGTTTCAAGAAGGGTAGTGAGCCGCGATGAAGCCATCGAATTTTTCAAAAACATGGGGGAAGAATACAAGGTTCGAATTATTCAGGATATACCTGAAGATGAAGTGCTAACTATTTATCAGCAGGATGATTTTGCTGATCTTTGCCGTGGTCCACATGTTCCATCCACTGGCATATTAAAAGCTTTCAAGCTCACCAAGGTGTCTGGTGCCTATTGGCGGGGTGATTCGAATAATGAAATGCTGCAACGTGTGTATGGAACAGCGTGGAAAGATAAAAAATCACTGGATGAATATTTAAAAAATCTGGAAGAAGCCGAAAAACGCGACCATCGCAAACTGGCCAAAACCATGGACCTTTTTCATTTGCAGGAAGAAGCACCTGGCATGGTATTTTGGCATCCCAATGGCTGGATCATTTATCGCGTCATTCGCGACTACATCAGCAAAAAAATTACAGACAATGGCTATGAAGAAGTGGTCACCCCACAAATTGTCGATCTTGAACTCTGGAAAAAATCGGGTCACTGGGCCAACTTCGGTGAGGAAATGTTTACTGTGGAAGCAGATGACAGACATTTTGCTGTCAAACCCATGAACTGTCCCTGTCATATACAAATATTTAACCAAGGCCTGAAAAGCTATCGTGATCTGCCCATGCGTTTCGCTGAGTTTGGCTGTGTGCATCGCAATGAATTAACCGGTGCCATGCATGGTCTCATGCGCGTTAGGCAATTAACCCAGGATGATGGTCATATTTTCTGTACTGATGCACAGATACAACAGGAGGCGACAAACTTCATTCAATCTGTCATCGAGTCTTACCGTGATTTTGGCTTTAATGACGTTGTTCTGAAGCTTGCAACCCGCCCTGACAAGCGCATTGGCTCTGATGAACTATGGGACCATGCAGAAGGAGCTCTCGCAGAATCCCTGAAAAACCTCAATCTCCCTTTTGAGATCAAGCCGGGTGAGGGAGCATTTTATGGTCCAAAAATTGAATTTCACTTGAGAGATTGCATTGGCCGCATGTGGCAATGTGGTACCTTGCAGCTGGATTATGCCATGCCTGCACGTCTTGAGGCTTATTACATTGATGAAGATGGCAGCAGGAAAGTGCCAGTCATGCTGCATCGGGCCATGCTTGGTTCACTTGAGCGATTTATGGGCATCCTGCTTGAGCATTATGCTGGCAAAATGCCGGTCTGGCTGGCGCCCACCCAGGTCATGGTCATGAATATTACCGACAAGCAGGCTGATTTTGTGGCAGAAATCACTGAAGAATTGAGAAAACATGGGCTTAGGGCAAAATCGGACTTGAGAAATGAGAAGATCGGCTTTAAAATCCGCGAGCACACTATAGAACACGTACCTTATTTGCTAGTTGCAGGAGACAGGGAAGTACAATCATCCACTGTCTCTGTTAGAACACAGGATGGTGCTGATTTGGGCACCATGTCAGTAGACAATTTTGTCAGCTATATGAAGACCGAAATTGCACGTTTGGGTCGGGTTGCAGAAGCGGAATAGGAGGATGTCGAATTAGTACAGAAAAAAAACCTCGGGTTAATGAGGAGATTAGATCTAATGAGGTCCGTCTGATTGATGCAGAAGGCCAGCAACGTGGTGTTGTAGCAGTTCATGAAGCAATAAAAATGAGCGAGGAAGCTGGGCTGGATTTAGTCGAGGTTTCGCCAGATGCCAAACCACCTGTTTGCCGCATCATGGATTATGGCAAATTCAAGTTTCAGCTTAGCAAGCGTAATGCGGTAGCACGCAAGAAGCAAAAACGGATTCAGGTCAAGGAAGTCAAGCTTAGACCAGTCACTGAAGCAGCTGATTATCAGGTGAAATTACGCAGTATTATCAAATTCCTGGAAAATGGTGACAAGGCAAAAGTGACTGTGCGATTTAGAGGTCGCGAAATGTCACATCCTGAGCTGGGAATGCAATTGTTACAAAAAATGCAGGTGGATTTGGCGGATTATTCGATCATTGAACAATTTCCCAGATTTGAGGGACGGCAAATTGTAATGGTGCTGGGGCCGAAGAAGAAGTAGTGAGAGTGTAGGTTGGGCTGAGCGTTTTTCAGCGAAGCCCAACGGTTTGGACTGTTGGGCTTCGCTGAAAAACGCTCAGCCCAACCTACAAATCGCTCAGCCAATCTACACTCTCGTAATGACAGATATATTTAACTGGAGCAAGCAAATGCCAAGAGCATACAGAGGTGCAAAAACGGTTAAGCTAAAGTCTAATCGTGGTGCTGCGAAGCGATTTCGTGCAACCGGAAATGGTGGTTTCAAGTGTTATGGCGCCAAACGCCGTCACCAGATGACTTGCAAAACAACCAAAATGAAGCGTCATGCCAGAGCTGGGTTCGATGTGCGTGATGAAGATTTGGGCAGACTGGAGCAAATGCTGCCATATGCCTAGGCCTCGTGCAGCAATATTTTTCAAACATCCCGCCTTTCGCCTTGCAACATAAGGTTATCGGCATAAATTAAAGAGGATAAATCATGTCAAGAGTTAAACGTGGTGTTACAGCAAGGGCAAGACATAAAAAAATTCTTGCCGAAGCAAAAGGTTATTACGGCGCACGCAGCCGTGTTCTTCGTGTTGCAAAACAAGCCGTTATCAAAGCCGCACAATATGCCTATCGTGATCGCCGCCAGAGAAAACGTGAATTTCGTGCCCTCTGGATTGCACGAATCAATGCAGGCGCCCGTGCACATGGTATTAGTTACAGTGTATTCATGAATGGCCTGAAAAAAGCCTCCATCGAAATGGATCGCAAAATACTTTCTGATATTGCGATTCATGACAAGGCAGCATTTGCTAGCCTGGTTGAGCAGGCAAAGGCAGCATTAGGTTAAAGGTATAAAGCCTGGCAAGACGGCCTTTCTCAGGGGGAATAAATATTTCGGGATCTATATTCCCCCTTCCGCCTGTTGGGCACCTTCCCCCGCCCTTCGAGACGGCCCTTCAAGGTTTTCGAAAATTTGAAGTGCGAGTGGGCCTCCTCAGGGCGAGCGGAGGGGAAGGCCGTCTTGCTGCACCTCAACAAGAGAGCATCACATCGCATGCAAACTTTAGAAGAAATCCTGCAACACGCCGAATCCGCCATCCAATCTGCTACTGATCTCAAATCACTCGATCAATTTCGTGTTCACTACCTTGGAAAAAAAGGCCAGTTAACTGAATATCTCAAAACCCTGGGGCAATTGCCTCCAGAACAGCGCCCCCAGGCTGGACAAAAAATTAATGCCGCAAAGGAAGCAGTACAAGCCCTGATTGAAAATCGTTCTGCTGAATTGCAAAAAAACCAGATTGAAAAACAATTGGCAGCAGAAATGATTGATGTCAGCTTGCCTGGCCGTTCACAGGGAAGGGGAAGCATCCATCCTGTCAGCAAAACTTTTGATGACCTGAGAAAAATTTTCAGTCAAATGGGTTTTGTTTTTATGGAAGGCCCGGAGATTGAGGAAGATTATTATAATTTCACCGCATTGAATGTTCCGCCATTGCATCCTGCACGTGCCATGCAGGATACTTTTTATTTTGCCAATGGTCTTGTCCTGCGTAGTCAAATGTCACCGGTACAAATTCATGCCATGAAAAAAATGCAGCCGCCACTACGGATGGTTGCCATGGGAAGAGTTTACCGTCGTGATTTTGATTTAACTCATACTCCCATGTTCCATCAAATTGAATGTCTGATGGTGGATGAACAAGTGACCTTTGCCGATTTAAAAGGCCTCTTGCATCAATTTCTTCATGAATTTTTTTCATCGAATGCACCAATTCGCTTTCGTCCCTCCTATTTTCCTTTCACAGAGCCTTCGGCTGAAGTGGATATTGGCTGTCTGAATTGTGGTGGAAAAGGCTGCCGCATCTGCAAAAATTCAGGATGGCTGGAAGTTCTGGGTTGCGGCATGGTTCATCCCAATGTATTAAATGAAGTTGGAATTGATAGTGAAGCTTATCGTGGATTTGCATTTGGTGCAGGAATTGATCGTCTCACCATGCTGAAATATGGCATTAGTGATTTGCGCTCCCTGTTTGAAAATGATTTGCGTATGTTGAAACAATTTTGAGAAATATTTATGAAATGCAGTGAATCCTGGTTGCGTGAATGGGTAAACCCAGCATTATCACGCGATGAATTGTGCAAAACCCTGACCATGGCTGGTCTTGAAGTCGAAGAACTTGTCCCGGTGAAAGACATCGAGGGTGAAGAAAATTCTGCATCAAATGATTATGTCATTGATATTTCCATTACTCCCAATCGTGGTGATTGCCTAAGTGTGAGGGGAATTGCACGGGAAGTCTCTGCACTAACACAATCCCCACTATTAAAAAAGAATACCCTTGCTGAAGTGAAAGCCACTTCCAAAAGCTCAGTTGATGTGAATATCGAAGCCAGGGATGACTGCCCTGTCTATGTTGGTCGTGTCATACAAAACGTGAAAGCTGATGCGCCCACACCTGGGTGGCTAAGGGAAAAATTGCGTTTAAGCGGAATTCGCTCAATCAATCCCATTGTTGATGTCAGCAATTTCGTCATGCTTGAACTTGGACAACCCATGCATGCATTTGATCTTGCTTCCATCGCAGAAAAAATTCACGTGCGGCATTCAAAAAAAGGCGAGCAAATTCGCCTGCTAGATTCAACGGAAAAAATACTGGATGCAGAAACACTGGTGATTGCTGATGCCAAAAAACCCCTTGCCATCGCTGGCGTCATGGGTGGAATGGATTCTGGCGTGACATCACTCACGAAAAATATTTTTCTTGAAAGTGCATTCTTCACACCAAAAGTAATCGCAAGACAACGACAATATTACGCAATATCAACAGATTCAGCCTATCGCTTTGAACGCGGTGTAGACCCCAGCATTCAGCGCGAAGCCCTTGAGCGGGCAACTCAACTAATACTTGAAATAGCTGGCGGGGAAGCAGGACCTGTTACTGAAAATATTCATCAGCCCTTTCATTCACGAGAAATTACTTTAACACATGAAAAAATTGAAAAGGTTTTGGGAATTTCCATTCAGGATCACGAAGTGGAAAATATTTTCCGGGCATTACTCTTCCAGTTTGAACGGGATAAAAATGACTGGATGGTGACAGTCCCATCCTGGCGTTTTGACATCAGCATTCCGGAAGATTTGATCGAGGAAATTGCACGCATTCATGGTTATGACAATATACCGATTCATGGACTTTCCGGAAAATTGCAAACTGATTATGCCAGGGATAGTGAAAAGGATCCAGGTCCGCTAAAACAATTGCTTGCCGATCTTGGCTATCATGAAATTATTTCCTACAGTTTTGTTGATCATCATCTTCAGGGATTGCTGGATCCTGCCCAAGCACCCTATGAATTAGTCAATCCCATTACTGCTGACATGGCTGTCATGCGTAGCAACCTTTGGGTTGGATTGCTGAATGCCTTGCTATACAACAAAAGCAGGCAACAGCAGCGAATACGACTCTTTGAAACAGGAACCTGTTTTATCAGGCAAGATGGACAGTTACGGCAGGAACCACGTCTTGCTGGCTTGATTACCGGTTTTGCCTTGCCTGAACAATGGGGAACGCCCGCACGCCAGGTAGATTTTTATGACCTCAAGGGCGATATTGAAAATATGCTCCATTTCCTGTGTGCAAGCGGCAAGATTTCATTCAGGGCCGAAAAGCATCCTGCTCTCCACCCTCAGCAGACTGCGGGTATTTACCAGGATGAGGTGAAAATTGGGGTCATGGGCACCTTGCATCCCTCAATTGTACCCGAAGTTTTTATCTTCGAAATAGCGCTCCTACCGCTGAAAACAGCCAAAACACATCGATTTGAAGATATTTCAAAATTTCCGGAAATCCGCCGTGACATGGCACTCCTGATAAATGAAGCTATACCAGCGAGAGAAATTCAGGATACAATAAAAACGATTGCAGGTGATTGGTTAAAAGACGTTTTTATATTTGACGTCTATCAGGGGAAAGGAATCTCACCTGGTCTTAAAAGTATTGCGATCGGCCTGGTCTTGCAACATCCAGCGCGTACTTTGGTTGATGATGAAGTAACTGCGTTAATGGAGCAAGTTATCACAGCGTTGAAAGGACAATTAGGAGCAGAACTAAGGAGATGATATGCCAACTTTGACAAAAGCAGATCTTGCCAAATTTCTGGATGAACAAATTGGTTTGACAAACAGGGAAGCGAAAGAAATTGTTGAGTTGTTTTTTCAGTATATCAGCGAAGCATTAATCAAGGGTAAGCAAGTAAAAATATCCGGCTTCGGAAACTTTACACTCCATGACAAAAAGGAACGTCCCGGCAGAAATCCAAGAACTGGAGAAGAAGTTCCAGTTTCAGCACGCCGTGTTGTTACCTTCCATGTTGGACAAAAACTCAAGGTACGTGTTGAAAAATTTGCTGGAAAAGAAGGTGGGAAACATGTGGAGCGTGATGAATAGTGAAACGCAAAAATAAATCACGGCGGGAATTGCCAGCCATTCCTGAAAAACTGTACTTCACCATTAGCGAAGTTTCTGAGCTTTGTGCACTCAAAGCCTATGTCCTTCGCTACTGGGAACAGGAATTTCCGCAATTAAGGCCAGTCAAGCGCCGCGGCAACCGTCGTTTTTACCAGAAGGAGGATATCATCCTCATTCGTCAAATTCGCAAGCTGCTCTATGAAGATGGATTTACCATTGAAGGCGCACGTTCACAATTGTCAAACACCGCCACAAACACGCCTGAAGTAACAAGTCAACCCGTAAAAATGAATGAAATAGTAAAAAAAGTGATTGCAGAACTCGAAAGTGTTTTGCAAAATCTGCAGGCTGAAGTGAAGGTTAGTCATTAATCAGCGTGTAGGTTGGGCTGAGCAATTTGTAGGTTGGGCTGAGCGCTTTTCAGCGAAGCCCAACGGTTAGCTGTTGGGCTTCGCTGAAAAGCGCTCAGCCCAACCTACACCTGTAATGACAACAGACGGGGCGTGGCGCAGCCTGGTAGCGCACTTGCATGGGGCGCAAGTGGTCGCCGGTTCAAATCCGGCCGTCCCGATCAAATGGACTTGAGGAAAAGTATGTGGAAAAAATCTGGTTAAAAAATTACCCCAAAGGCGTTCCTGCCGAAATCAATCCAGATCTCTGCCAATCCGTGTCTGACATTTTTGAAACAAGCTGTCAGCAATATGCTGGACAGCCTGCCTATTACAATCTTGGAAAAACCATCACCTATCAGCAGTTGAATGATGCCGCCCGTGATTTTGCCGCCTCACTCCAGCAGGAATTAAAATTAAAAAAGGGTGATCGTATTGCGATCATGCTGCCAAATTGCCTGCAATACCCCATCGCCATTTTTGCTGCCCTGCGTGCAGGCCTGGTGCTTGTTAATGTCAACCCACTTTACACTGCTCCTGAACTTGTTCATCAGCTGAATGATTCAGAAGTCTGTGCCATCATCGTCATTGCCAATTTTGCGGCAACATTGCAAAAAGCCTTGCCGGAAATTCCCGGCATTAAACATGTCATCATTACTCAAATGGGTGATTGCCTGAACCCACTCAAAGGCTTGATGGTGAATTTTGCCCTCAACTATTTCTACCGAAAAATTCCTGCTTTTAATCTTCCACAAGCCATTCCTTTTAAAAAAATACTTGGCCGCGGAAAAAAATTGCCGCTCACAGCAGTGCCTGTTACAAACCAGGACACAGCCTTTCTGCAATATACGGGTGGAACAACAGGAATTGCCAAGGGGGCAGAGCTAAGTCACCGCAATTTGCTTGCTAATATTGAACAGGCAAATGCCTGGTTTAAGCCATTACTCGGAAAAAATGAAATCATTATTACTGCATTGCCGCTTTATCATATTTTTTCCCTGACTGCGAATTGCCTGTGCTTTACAAAATTTGGCGGCCTGAATGTGCTCATCACCAATCCACGTGATATTCCTGGCATGATCAGGGAATTGAAAAAATTTCAATTCACCGCCATCACAGGAGTCAATACACTTTTTAATGTCCTGATGAAAAATCCGGAATTTGCAAAACTGGATTTTAGCCGCCTGCATTTATCTCTTGGTGGCGGCATGGCAATCCAGAAAGTGGTGGCGGAAGAATGGAAAAAAATGACTGGCACAGCCATTCTCGAAGCTTATGGTCTCACTGAAACCGCACCCTCTGTCACCATCAATCCAGTCACCCTGAAAGAATTTAATGGAACAGTTGGCTTGCCTGTTCCTTCCACTGATATTTGCCTGCTTGATAATGATCACAGGGAAGTTGCCATCGGACAGCCCGGTGAATTGGCGGTGAAGGGTCCGCAAGTCATGAAAGGCTACTGGAAAAATCCTGATGAAACAAAAAATGTCTTCACAAAAGATGGCTGGCTGCTCACGGGAGATATTGCCAGCATTGATGAAAATGGTTTTGTGAAAATTCTGGAACGCAAAAAAGACATGATTCTGGTTTCTGGATTCAATGTTTATCCCAATGAACTGGAGGATGTCATTGCGCAATTACCTGGCGTGCATGAAGTCGCAGTCATTGCAGTGCCTGATGAAAACTCCGGCGAAGTACCCAAGGCATTTATTGTGAAAGATGATCCTGGCCTGACTGCAGAAGATGTCATCCATTATTGCCATGCACATTTGACGGGATACAAGATTCCCAGGTATGTTGAATTTGTACCGGAATTGCCGAAGAGCAATGTGGGAAAAATATTACGAAGGGAATTGAGGGATAATTCACCAAAACAGTGACAAGGTAACTTCTCAATAAGTTGGGGCAGCTCCATCATTGCGAGGGCGTAGCCCGTGGCAATCCAGCTTTTATATGTCTGGATTGCCACGGGCTACGCCCTCGCAATGACGGAGCTGCCCCAACTTATTGAGAAGTTACGTAACAATCCCCAGAACCCTTGATTTTATTCATTTTTCAGAAATTTCAGGCTTTTTTCTCTTATCATCTATAATTTAATTATTAAAATTAAAATCCAGACGAGGATATTTATGGGTACTTCCAGAGATAATGATAGCCTTGATCAGAAACTTCTTGATTTGCAAATACAATTTGTCCTGGATGTTATTTTAGAGCGGTTTCAGGGAAGGAATATTCCGGAAAATGGCGGCGAGCACGTTAGCAGAAGTGCATTAAAAAATATGGTTGATGTATCCATGCTGGATTCAAAAATCGTCTATACAGCGAATATGCACGGCTTGTATGCTATTGCTGAAAGAATACTAAATCAGATGGAAAACAAGGAAAGTGCAAAAAATTACAGGGAAGATCTGGAAATGTATAAATCCTTAGATAATAACGATAGCACCAAGCTGGAACAGCTGAAGAAAAGAAGCCAGGCAAGCAGAAAAAAAATGAGCTCAGCAAGCACTCATATTATCGAATCACCAAAAAACGCAGAAGAAGAATCAGAATCCAGTGTTGATGAAAACAAAAATGCCCTGAGCAGTAGGCAATTAAAAAAAGAAGAGAAAGAGGAAGCATTCAACGAAAAGGCGCAAAGTACTATTGTAGAGTTTTATGATCAAATGAACAGGCACAAAAACAGCATGAATTCTTTTGTTTCTTCCATAAATGCTAATCTTGATGATCCTACACTTTCAGACGCCGAAAAAACTCTATTGAAAAATTTTATTATTC
>Ga0207104_1245_pt1 | contig 12396 bp, 11 predicted proteins | sample Alteio_BWMinHeat_79_FD_153538 | JGI IMG/M metagenome (GOLD analysis project Ga0207104, IMG submission 153538) | Enriched cells from forest soil in Barre Woods Harvard Forest LTER site, Petersham, Massachusetts, United States -... | ecosystem: Environmental > Terrestrial > Soil > Temperate forest >...
GTCGCTTCTGGGGAGCGGAAGCTCTTGGGATTTACGGAAGAGCTTACCAGCTCATCAATATACCGGTGGAGAATCTGAATAACGCAATCGGAGGGGTAGCATTCTCAGTGCTATCACGTCTTCAAGACGATCAGAATCGCTTCAAACGCTACTTCCTTAATGGATACGCACTCGTCATATCACTGACCCTGCCAATTACTATTGCCTGTGCCCTGTTTGCTGATGACATTATTTTGCTATTTTTGGGTCCAAAGTGGGAAGCGGCAGCCCCGATCTTCCGATTACTGACACCGACGATATTGACATTTGCACTGGTGAACCCTTTTTCGTCGTTCCTTATGTCCCTTGGAATGGTTAGCCGAAGCTTGAAAATTGCGTTTGTGCTTGCTCCAGTCATGATCACGGCATACGTCCTGGGGTTACCGTATGGCCCAAGTGGTGTGGCTTTCGCCTATTCGGTTGCCATGACGTTGAGTGTGGTTCCACTTATCGTAGGGTGCATACATGGTACAATGATTTCCTTGCGAGACCTCTTGCCTACAGTAAGCCGACCTTTTATTTCGGCAATCAGCGCAGGAGCGATTGTCTTTTTCGCGCAATTGCATTACGGCCAGTTCCTAACTCCTTTTCAGCGCCTTACACTAGGAGTCTGTACTCTGCTACTCGCATACCTTTGGATGCTCCTGTATGTCATGGGCCAGAAAGCGTTTTATTTGGATCTTTATCGAGGGCTGTGGCAACGCATCTCAATGCCAGAAAAGGTGTCGGAGACAATTTAGTGCAACCACCTTAGATATCTGTTTTGGCAAGTAAAACTGCAGAAAGTAGGGAGCTCGAGCCGTAGCATTTGTGGTGATGAATATAGTTAAACTGTGAATGAAGAGTGTATAGCGGTTTCAATGGCCAAGCGAAAAAATCGCAGCATGATGCTGTCTGAAATCGAACGAGTCCGGGGTGAACAACTCCGCGTGACACCTGAAGCTCAGCGATTTGCAGAGTCGGGTGTTCAGTGTTTAGGTCATCGCATCAAGCTCTTTCTGGGTGAAAGCACTCACCTCGCTCCCCTTGGGCAGGTACTGCTGCAACAGACCGTTGATGTGCTTGTTGGTGCCGCGCTGCCAGGGACTGTGCGCATCTGCGAATTAGATCGTCACTCCGATGGCTTCCATCAGCCGTGATGCGCCGCCATTTCCAATCCCTGATCGTACTTCAGCGACAGACGCGTGTGCGACTCGGTACGATTGAACACATGGCCGAAGCCACTCAGCGCCGATTCGGCACTGGCCCGTTAATCTTGAACACCACCGTTAACAGGGTGGTTCGCTCCACCAGTGTGCTGACCGTGGTAGGATGGTATGTATGCCACCTTGATGAGGTCGACTTCCCAGTGCCCGCCACCAGATGTTCTCAATCTCCGGGGGACTTGCATGGATCCTAACCCTGTCTGGAATCCGTCCCCGCAGTCTTCACCTCGCGCAGGGCTTCATGACCTGGTGTGCGGCGTGGGCGATTGAGCTGCGATATATCCAATCAGGGAAACCGGATCAGAACGCCTTCATCGAACAATTCAATCGGACGTATCGGACCGAAGTGCTCAATGTCTACGTCTTTGAATCGTTAGCATAAGTCCGAGAGGTCAATGCGGAATGGTTGCAGAATTATAATGAGGAGCGGCCCCATGATGTATTGGCAGGCCTGCAGTCCGCCAGATACCGGGCCCAATTGGAAGTCAGAAGTTCTCTGTTGGAACTCTCTTCTTGATGGGGGAGCTTACGCTTGTATATGAATTGGCTTAGGATGATTGCGGTATGGTCTGCACAATGCCATTCGGTTCCTGGGAAATAGTTTGTTGTTAGGACGCCGGGGCCGCGGTTTTCTTTGAAGCGGTAGAGTGTCAAGTAGGGTTCATACACTTCACAGCAAGAAAGAGACCAAAATGCAGAAGCGAGGATTCAGCAATTCCCTGTTTGTGGCAGAATTGCGTTATATCCAGTCTATTCACGAAACGGGTGAACTCCAGAACCCTGATGGTCTAGTTGGGCAGTTCCTTCCAGTCCTACGACGGTGGAACTGCAAAAGGCTTAGCCAAAGTAAGATAGATACTCTGCGGACCGACCCCTTTTACTATTACCTCGATGCGCGAACACGATATTACGACAAGGTATTTCTCGACGCGATCGCTGATAATGCTCAATATATCATAAATGTTGGATGCGGCACCGATACGAGGGCATATCGATTTGAGCAACCTCTGAGGCAGAAAGAGGTCAAGGTATTGGAGTGTGATCAGGCAGAAGCCATCGCGATCAAAGAGCGTAGAGCCAAGCAAGTAGGGAAAAACGGCCATGTCACATATCTCTCTGTAGATCTGAATGACGAGGCATGGCCGGCCTTCGAGCAGTGGTTGGGCCAACATAACACGTCGAAGGGACTAGTGTTGATGGAAGGGGTGAGTCCCTACGTCAATGTTGAAACGTTTGGCCGTTTCTTGAGGCTCCTTGCGAGCCAACTACCGAGCGGAAGTCGTGTTGCGTATGATTTCAAGCTACGTGGAATAAAGGATGACTTTGGCCTTATCGATAGAACTCAAAGACCGTTCAGACTGTCAGCGGATAGAAAAGATGTCGCTGATTACCATGAAGAAATAGGATATCGGCTCGACTATATGGAGCAGGGCGCCGAACTCTCGACGCGCCTTTTAACCGGCCTAGCAAAGTCTCGTGCCCCCTTGTTCGTGGAAGACGCTCTCATTCAGCTCGAAGTCAAGCATTAATCTAGTGATAATGCAGGATTTGTGCTGTTCAATGTTCTATTCCTGATGATCGTCTCGGATGAAGATGCTACATGTTTCAATAGTGAAGTGAGTTCGAAGGGTGCATTCTGGAAGGACAAATTGAGGCTATCTGGTCCGGAGGTACGATTAAGAATAGGTAGGACAAAGGTTTCAGAGTCCGGCTCTTAGAGGCGCACGTGATTCAGAATTTTTCAAATCGAATCATTGAAAATCCAGATCTGACCGCGATCCAAAGGGGATGGAGATGGATGAATTAGTGTCAATTATCATACCGGCCTACAATGTAGAAGGCGTGATAGCTGACACCATTACGTCAGCACTGAGCCAGACATGGCCGAAAAAGGAAATTATCATAGTCGACGATGGATCTACGGACAGTACACTCGCTGTTGCGAAGACATTCGAGTCAAAACTAGTGAAAGTCGTAGCACAACCGAACAAAGGAGCCAGTGCGGCACGAAATGAGGGGCTGCGCTTTGCCCAAGGAAGTTACATCCAGTGGCTGGACGCAGATGATCTATTGACGCAAGACAAAGTATCGCGGCAGCTAAAATTTGCTGATAGAGGACAGGACGGCAGGGTACTACTCACTTCAAGTTTTGGAACATTCTATTTCTGCCACCAAAGATCGCAAATTAACCCGACAATTCTGTGGCAGGACTTACCACCTGTAGATTGGCTAATAAACAAGTTTAAAGGCAATGTGTGGATGAACCCTGCGGTATGGCTCGTCAATCGAAAATTAACCGAACTGGCTGGCCCATGGGATGAACGGCTAGTCCGGGATAATGACGGAGAGTACATATGCCGGGTTGTGGCTGCAAGTGAGAGGGTTCAATTCGTAGGTGAAGCAATGAGCTACTATAGGGTTGGTAATCTAGGTTCTCTGAGTACGAGTACTTCCGATAAGACCTGTGAATCTCTTCTGCTGGCACTCAGCTTATCGATTCAATATTTACTCTCACTGGAAAATAGTGAGAGAACCAGGAGCGCATGTTTGAATCTTTTGCAAATTTGGGTGCCGTTCTTATATCCAGACAAGGAAGAATGGCTTCGCAAGATGGACGTACTTGCGTCTCAATTGGGAGGACAACTCGCTCCTCCCGAGGTAAGCTGGAAATACTCCTTAATCAACAAATGTTTTGGCTGGCAGGCGACGAAGAAGGTAATAACTGAATGTCGACGAACCAAGTTGAAGGCCGTAAAAACTCTTGACAGAGTGTTGCATGACACAATTTATAAATCGAGAATATTGAGTTAAAGGCAACAAGTCTTTGCAATGATTGGTGTCGTGTGCGTCCAACATCAGAGGCCATTTGTAAGGGAATTATTTGAGTTATTTAAGGTGCCTTGGGAATGGTGCGTGGCGACAAAACAGTACGATGTTGTCATAACCACAGGAAGTACTGATCCTCTTCCCCCAGCAAAACTACTGATCGTTTTCGGCCCTGAAAAGAAGTCCTGCGACCTTGCTGAAATCGCCAAACTATCTCTGGGTTCAGAGGCTGTGCTTTTGGAGTACGAAGACTGTAGGGTTCCAATTTATTGCGAGGTTTCGGGCATTAAGTCGCCCCATAAACCCATCCTTAAAATAGTCCAAACGGGTGAGGTCGTTGGGGTTGAACATAACGCTCAGGGGCAAAGAATCATACGGATAGGATACGACCTCTTCGGTGAGGTGGAATATCTCTTGTCACACGGTCAACCTCCTGATCAAGCGCTGTTTCCAACACTAGATATACATATTGGTTTGCTGCGGAGCTGGATAGTTGGTGCAGGAATTTGCTTGGTTGAGATCCCTCCAGTGCCCAGCGGATATGGTTTTATCGCGTGCCTTACCCATGATGTCGACTTTGTCAATATGCGAGACCATCAGCCGTTTGACCGATCGGTCCTGGGTTTTATCGCGAGATCAGTTGTTCCCACCCATCTTCGTGATACGCACTCAAAGATAGTATGGTCGAGGATCGTGAAAAACTGGAGAGCTCTTCTCTCCCTTCCGGGAGTCTATCTTGGCCTGTCGAAAGATATCTGGTTTGACATTGACCGATATATGGATCTTGAGCGCGGCTTAGCGTCGACGTTTTATTTTATCCCTCTAAAGGGCCACGCCGGAGAATCTAGGGATCGCACAAATCCACATTGGCGGGCAGCCAGCTACGATGTGAAAGAGTATCGGGCGCTTGTTAATGATCTAAAAGGGGAGAGAACCGAAATTGGAGTGCACGGCATAGATGCATGGCAGGATTCGGATTTAGGCGCGCGAGAAGGGTCAATTCTTCGATCGCTCTGTGGAGAGGAGAGCGTAGGGATTCGTATGCACTGGTTGTACTTCTCACGAGAGTCCCCGAAGGTGCTTGAAGAAGCGGGTTTCGACTATGACTCAACAATTGGATACAACGAAGCGAACGGGTTTCGGTCTGGTACGACCCAGGTGTTTTGGTTGCCTGGCAGTTCGAACCTATTGGAGTTGCCTCTTAACGTAATGGATACGGCATTCTTCTATTCAGGAAGGATGGGGCTCTCCGAATCAGAGGCAATGGAACAATGTAAGACCCTGATTGCTAGTCTTCGATCGTATGGCGGCGTGCTCACGATTAACTGGCACACACGGAGCCTCAGTCCGGAGCGGAATTGGGATTCCTTCTATCTAGAGTTACTGGATCTCCTTAAGGTGGAGAGGGTCTGGTTTGCGACAGCCAGGGCAGCAGTAGAGTGGTTCAGGAAAAGAAGGCAGATCCGTTTTGAGGATGTGGAAGTGACATCTCGTGGGGTGAAGGTAAAACTGCGTGCGACGAATGCACCGGATTCGCCCGGTTTCACGCTCAGGGTGCACAATCCAGGACAGGTAGTGAAAACGGGTGACCGGGATCGATCATCCCTGGGCAACAACTGGATCGATGCTCCCATAACGGGTGAACCGGAAATAGAAGTTACTGTGTAGGTCCGCACGTATTGGAACTCAGATGGCAAAACATATCTGGATGATCGCATATACAAATTATTCAATCGATGCTCGTGTGAGGCGAGAAGCGGAGACGATTGCTTCACTGCCAGAGTATCGCGTCCATTTGTTGGCGCTCAAGGAAACGAAAGAACCGCGGGTGTACGTTCTCGATGGGGTTGAAGTTCATGAGTTGAATGTTGCCAAGTACCGGGGGGGAGGGAATTTCAAATATCTGTCTTCATATATGAGATTTCTCATTCTGGCCTTTCGTAAGTGTTCAGGGTTGGCCTTCAAGGGGGCAGTAGATTTGATCCATGTCCACAATATGCCGAATTTTCTTGTCTTTGCCGCTATTCTTCCCCGTTGTTTCGGCAAGAAGATCGTACTCGATGTCCACGATACGCTGATAGAGACATACGCCACTAAGTTTAGTGGGATAGTAAGTGGTCTAATTAAAATCGCCCTTGTTCTGGAAGAGGCCGTCTGTTGCAAGCTGGCGAGCGCTGTAATTTGTGTCAACGAAATGCAATGGGACGCTCTTGTGGGCAGGGGGATATCTAGAAATAAGACCGTTGTACTTATGAACTTGCCTGATCCGAGACGGTTTGATTTTGGTCGCCAAGATTTCAAAAAACCCGACAATGTGAATTTCAAGATGGTGTACTTTGGGACCATAACGCATCGATTAGGCGTCGACCTTGTCCTCCGCGCTCTCCATGAAATACGGGCTGCCGTTTCTGGTCTTCAGTTCTTCATCTATGGCGATGGTGATGGTCGGAAAGAGTGTCTGGAAATTTGCAGAGAATTGGGCATAGGAGACATGGTGCAGTTTTCTGAAACGGCCGTTCCGCTCGACGAGTTGATTCAAAAAGTGAGGAATATGGATCTTGTAGTAGTGCCAAATAGAAGAAATGTGGCGACTGATCTGATGTTGCCGGTCAAGATGTTAGAGGGAATGGCGATGGGGATTCCAGTCGTGGCCCCTAAGCTAAGAACGATAGAGCATTACTTTACTGCCGATCAGGTGTTCTATTTTGAGCCGGAAAACGTTCAGTCTCTTGCCGGAGCAATCCTTGGTGCGTACCAGAATAGGGATGGAAGAAAGCAGAAGGCAGACAATGCAAGCAGGTTTTTTGATAAGTATTCCTGGAATAGCCAAAAACAGGATCTCTTCAACCTCTATCGCGAGCTGGTATAGGGATGCGTCATGAATATTGGGAAGCGTTCATGTTGATATGGCGGAAATAGGCTTTTGTTCGTGCTTTGGGCCTCGATAGGAAACCCTATAAAGGAGATATGACCATGATCAAGGTTGCTCAGATCGGAGTTGGCTACTGGGGGCCGAATCTACTCAGGAATCTTGTGGCGAGCAAGAGGTGTAAGGTAGCGAGAGTAGTAGACCTGTCACCGGAACGACAGGATTATGTGCGCGGCCTTTATCCCGCGGTCAATGTCACAGATAAGGTCGAGGATGTGCTGGGTGATCCGGAGATCGAAGCTGTGGTCATCGCGACTCCTGTGGCAACCCACTTTGACTTGGCCATGAGGGCACTTTCCTTGGGGAAACACATTCTTGTTGAAAAACCGATGGCCAGGAGCGTTGCAGAAGTCAGTGAGATGGGCCGGCTCGCCGGTGAAAAGTATCGTGTTGCGATGGTGGGCCATACGTTCTTGTTTAACAGCGCTGTCCGGTATGTTAAGAAACTCATTGATAGTGGAGAAATTGGCGATGTCAGATATATTTATAGTCAGAGGCTCAATCTCGGTCGGATCCGTTCCGACGTTGACGCGCTGTGGAATTTTGCACCTCATGACATTAGTATCATTCAGTATTGGTTAGGCAACCCAACTCCGGTCTCGGTTGTAAGGCGTGGTGTGGGGTATATACAAGATAATGTTGATGATGTGGTGTTTCTCAACATCTTCTATCCTAATAAGGTAATGGCCAACATCCATGTGAGTTGGCTTGACCCGCTTAAGATACGCGCGATGGTTGTCGTTGGCAGCAAGAAAATGGTCGTGTATGACGACGTTGCCGACAACAAAATCGCGATTTATGACAAAGGCATAGACGCAACGGCTGTGCTCGGGCAACGCATGGACTATGATAATCAACACTTTCAGACATTCGACCATCGGTCAGGTGATGTCCTCATTCCGAAGATCGACTTCAAGGAACCTCTCAAGGTCGAGATCGATCACTTTTTTGATTGCATTGAAAAGGGGACCGAGTGCATCACGGGAACCGATCATGCAAGAAAAGTCGTTCAAATCCTTGAAATGTAACGCGATGCTTAGGTCAGTTTGGCGGCTTGATCGAACGACCTGCGGATAGGTTAGGGCCCCCATGAGCAGGTAAAGCATGCGACGCTGTAGTTTGGTAACGAATTGAGGCTATGCCGCGGGTTTATAGATTGTCTCGCGAGCTGCACCGACAGAAATCGTGTCGTATCTATTTTGTCTATAGCCCGCCCTGGAGAATGCTGCCGTCCGGGTGTCCGTCTTCCCCATTATGTCATCACGCTGGTCTGAATTGAGATGGCGTTGGTTGTGCCACTGAGTTGGACTAGCTTGAGACGAATGACCCAATGCGTGTATCGCATATTCGGCGGCATCGCTCAGTATTGACGCGTCCCTGATGATGGCCCGTTTGCGTATCTCAAACCGCCAGGATTTATTCCTACAAGGCTGCCACGCTTTGATCGAACAAGAATTCGTCAGAGTCGTATGTGAAACGGCAGACGACAAGTTAAGTTGCTCAAAGACGTGCGATTTACTGTAGGGAAGTTGAACGGGAGGGAGAATGAAAGAAGAATTCATCATGCGTAAGGGTGTCGAACTTGGTCAAAATTCTTTGGTAGAGGACTATTGCATCCTGGGTGTTCCTCCGAGAGGTCAAAAGGAAGGTGAGTTGAGGACTGTCATCGGGGTAGGCGCTCATGTGCGATCCCACACAGTCATTTATGCCGGGAACACAATCGGGAAGAATTTTCAGACCGGTAATAAAGTCAACATCAGAGAGCTAAATGAAATAGGAGATGATGTGAGTATCGGCACACTCACCGTGATCGAGCATCACGTGAAAATCGGCAATAAAGTCAGAATTCACACGCAGGTATTCATCCCGGAGTATTCGGTGCTGGAGGACGACGCGTGGATAGGTCCCCACGTCGTCTTAACAAACGCAAAGTATCCCCACTCGCCGGATGCAAAGAGTAACTTGGCTGGGCCTACGATCAAGAAAGGCGCAAAAATAGGTGCAAATGCCACAATTCTTCCAGGAGTCGTCGTCGGTGAGAATGCACTCGTTGGTGCTGGTTCAGTTGTCGTCGACAATGTCCCTGACGGGGCCGTAGTGGTTGGTAACCCTGCAAGAGTAATTAAGAAGATTTCCGAATTACCATACTAAGGAGGGCAGAAGATGAACGTCGCATTTGTTGACCTGCAAGCTCAATATGCATCGATTAAAATTGAAATTGATAAAGCGATTGCAGATGTAATTGCCCAATCAGCCTTTATTGGAGGAGCGCATCTCCAGTCTTTTGAGGCTGCGTTTGCTCAATTCTGCAATGTCAAACACTGTGTAGGCGTTGCGAACGGGACAGACGCCATATTTATTGCGCTCAAGGTCCTCGGCATCGGTCAGGGCGATGAGGTCATTACAGTTGCGAATAGTTTTATAGCAACTTCCGAGGCGATCACCGCAACCGGAGCTCGAGTCGTGTTCGTCGATATTAACCCTAAGACATACAATATCGACACCAAACTGATTGAGAGCAAGATAACGCCAAAAACAAAGGCGATTATCCCGGTCCATCTCTACGGACAGCCAGTGGACATGGATTCAATATTAGCGATTGCCAAAACACACAAACTGAAAGTGATAGAGGATGCCGCGCAAGCACACGGAGCCATGTACAAAGGCCGCCGCATTGGATCTTTGGGAGACGTGGCCTGTTTCAGCTTTTATCCGGGTAAGAACTTGGGAGCGTACGGAGATGCTGGAGCGATTGTGACGAATCATGATGAAATAGCGAAGAACGCAAAAATGTTCGCAAATCATGGGAGGATCGACAAGTACGATCACGAATTGGAAGGTGTCAATAGCCGAATGGATGGGCTTCAGGCAGCCATCTTGGGTGTAAAGCTCAAGTATCTGAAAGAATGGACTGGAAAGCGACGGAAGAACGCGCGTCTATACAATGAATTGCTCAAAGGAGCAAACGTCGTCACGCCGTACGAGATGGAGAACATAGAAGCCGTTTATCACCTGTATGTCGTGAGAGTAAAGAAAGAACTGCGGCAAGATTTCCAAGCCTTCTTAAAGGCGAATGGTATTGCAACGGGTATCCACTATCCGATCGCGCTACCGAATCTCAAGGCGTATTCCTATCTGAAATGCAAGGAAACGGACTTCCCCGAAGCTACACGCGCATCTCACGAGATTGTGTCGCTGCCAATGTATCCGGAATTGAAGGAGACGGAAATACAATTTGTTGCCGAACACGTTAGGAAGTTTTTCGATCAACGGTCATGAAATTCTTTGACCAGATGCCTGGTCTAGGGGATATCTGCAAATGTCACAGAGCGACCACATCGTTAATCAAGATGAGCCCATGCTCGTCACCGGAGCGAACGGGTTTATAGGTTCCCAGCTCGTCAATACTCTCTTACGATTTGGGTTCACAAATCTTCGCTGCTTTGTCAGACCGGCGAGCAATTTAGGCAATCTGGAGGCCCTCATTCGGCCATTCAGTGGGGCCAATGTAGAGATTATTGAGGGTAACTTGCTCTCCCGAGAGGATTGTCGAAAGGCAACCCAAGGGGTCTCGGTGATTTTTCACTTGGCGGCAGGGTTTGACAAGTCATTTCCTGGTGCCTTCATGAATTCAGTCGTTACAACGAGAAACCTCCTTGACTGTACTCTGAAGCAACCGCGATTCAAGCGCTTTGTGAATGTGAGTTCTTTTGCCGTGTATTCGCCGAAACACGTACGACGTGGGGGCATGCTCGATGAGATGTGTGAGGTGGAGCAGCACCCTGTCGAAAGGCATGAAGCGTATTGTTACGGTAAGGTAAAACAAGAGGAAATGGTCAAATTCTACGCAGATACGTATGGAACCCCATACGTGATTGTGCGTCCTGGAGCTGTGTTTGGTCCAGGGCAAAAATCTATCTCTGGACGAATTGGGATCGATTCATTTGGAATATTTCTTCACATGGGGGGGTCGAATAGAATTCCATTTACGTATGTTGAGAATTGTGCCGAATTAATCATGCTGTCCGGGATCAAACCGGCGGTTAATGCGATGGTGTTCAATGCGGTAGACGATCACCTTCCGACAAGCCGAGAATTCTTAAACAGATATAAGAGAGAAGTCAGGAAGTTTCGTTCGATTCCAATTCCAGCCACAGTTTCTCGCGCGCTCTGCTCTCTTTGGGAGCGATACTCTAAATGGTCTCAAGGCCAATTGCCTCCGGCATTTAATAAGAGCAGATGGCAGGCCGAGTGGAAAGGGGCGACGTATTCAAATCGTAGAGCCAAGGAGCTTCTCGGATGGGCACCAAGGATTCCGATCGATGAGGCGTTAACCCGCTACTTCGAATACCAAAAGCAGGCTCGACCATGAGAACTGCAATTGTCGGGTGCGGAAAGATTGCCGACCAGCATGCCGAGATCATTCAGCGCATTCACGGATGCGAAATTGTTGGAGTGAGCGACCATGAGATTTTGATGGCCAAACAGATGCAAGAGAGGTTCAACGTAAAGCAACACTTTACAGATGTAAAGCAAATGCTCGAGGAGTCTAAGCCCGACGTCGTCCACATTACAACGCCCCCGGGTAGCCATTTCGACTTAAGTAAAACTTGCATGGAAGCGGGCTGCCATGTCTACGTTGAAAAACCGTTTACCATGAACACGTCCGAGGCCGAGCAGTTAGTAGAGTATGCTCAAGCAAAGAAGTTGAAGTTAACCGTTGGCCACAATTACCAGTTTACGCATGCAATGAGAAGTATGAGGCAGTTAGTCGCAGACGGATTTCTTGGCGGGCCGCCCATTCATATGGAAAGTTACTATTGTTATAACCTGGGTGACACTACCTACGCAAAAGCTGTATTGGGGGACAAGAACCATTGGGTGAGAAAACTGCCCGGGCGATTATTACAAAACATCATAAGCCATGGTATTAGCAAAATAACCGAGTTTATGGTGACGAGTAACCCAACAGTGATCGCTCATGGGTTTACCAGCCCTTTATTGAGGAGCATGAATGAGACCGACATTATCGACGAACTCAGAGTGGTTATTTATGATGGCGACAACACAACAGCATATTTCACCTTTTCCTCTCAAATCCACCCAGTGCTTCATCAATTGCGGCTGTACGGGAAAGTCAATGGACTGGAGGTTGACGATGACCACGAAACACTTGTGAAGCTCAATGGAACCAAATATAAAAGCTATTTGGATCAGTTTCTTCCGCCGATCATAATCAGCAAGGAATATCTGGCAAATGCGTATGGAAATATGAAGCAATTTACGAAACGGAATTTGTACATGGACTCGGGATTACGGTTTCTCATAAAAACATTTTATGATTCCATCCAAGATAACGCGCCGCTGCCTATTTCCTACCGGGAAATAGTTTTGACA
>Ga0207104_1246_pt1 | contig 12331 bp, 7 predicted proteins | sample Alteio_BWMinHeat_79_FD_153538 | JGI IMG/M metagenome (GOLD analysis project Ga0207104, IMG submission 153538) | Enriched cells from forest soil in Barre Woods Harvard Forest LTER site, Petersham, Massachusetts, United States -... | ecosystem: Environmental > Terrestrial > Soil > Temperate forest >...
AAGTGCGCATGGAACCTCCAACAGACTTGAGTGTCAAACAATATCCCTCAAGGTCCGTCCGCGTAAGAAACTCCACCGAATATCTCTGCGGAGATCGTTCGCTGAAGCACAATTCGCGCCCGTAGCCTCCCGTCGGTAGCAATGGCCTTCAGTAGCGCTCCCATGGAATCGCGTTATGGTGGCGTTTGAATACATTGTGACGGGCCGCCAAAGAGAAACTGGGAAGTAATAGCCGGTTGGTCAGCAGATGTCCCTGCCGATCGCCAGAACCGATTGAACGTGACGAGAGAATTGGGCATGGTGTATTTGCGGTTAAGTTCATCACTGCTCGTCAAACCGCAGAGGGTCATGCCCACGGCAAATGCGGGTCTTCCAACTTCGCGATAAAAGTCAGCGCTGCCCATATTTGCGTAATGGTCAAAATTGTACCCTTCGGCCAGAGCGACGTGGCAGGTTCGGCAACTGCGCGCATGGACATTCTGGTAAAAGCTCACGGCCGTCGGGTTCAAGGTCGCGGCCCCGCCTGAAGATGAAGACGCTGTTGTCGGGCCGCCCAGATAAACGAACTGGGTTGGCGAGTTGATTGCCATAATCGCCCAGTTTCCGTTGAAGCTGGAGTTAGAAACGCCAGCTATCGTCACAACCTCTCCGTTTACATAGAGATTGGTGTCGGCCGTGGTGACGGTAGTGGAGGATCCATTGCTGGAGATGGAGACGATAGAATGGGATGTTTGTGCGTCCTGAAAGGTTGGTGACACATAGCTCTTGTTCAGCGTGGTGCCGCCAGCGTACCATCCCTGAATCAGCTCTTGCTCCGCCGGTGTTGGTCCTGCATTGAGCACATTCTGATTGAGGGAATAGATCGCCCCTGCTTGATCGGCTTCCGCCAGCCCAGGCTTGCTTGAAAACTCAAAATTGCCTGTATCATAGGGCAGGAAGTGCCCACCCACATCGGCGAATCCTGTTCCGTCTTCGGGGAACTTTCCTGCATAGTGGTCCCCCCCATGGCAAACGACGCACGTTCCAGGCACAAACTTCTCTCGTCGCGTATCTAGATTAATGGACGGCAACAACTGTCCGCTGGGGCCAAAGATCAAAAACCTCGTAAACGGAAGACCGTTATTAACGCCAGGCGTCACCATATAGTCCATTGCCACGCAGGCCACAAGGTTCTGCCCGTTCACCGCGTAATCTACGACGCTGTCGATTTCCGGCTGCTGTGGGTCCGCCACGGATGGACCAAGATGATTGCAGACATAGGCAGCTGTCTGATTCGGACCATATGAGACGGAATGATGGACACGGGCAAGATTGAGATCGACTTTGTTAATGTAACTCGCAGAAAAGACGGTCTGTCCGGATGCAAATGAGTCGATCTTTACCGCGCTCCTCCAGTCGTCGAATGTAATCGGGCTCATAAGGTTGCCCGCTGAATCGCAGCCTTGCACTGCACCAACTGCTTTGTAATACTGGCATGCCCCCAGTCTTGTATCTAGCCCCTTTTCTGCTAAGAATGCGTCGGGCAACGATAACAAATCGGATGGCGCGCCACTAATCGGCGGTAAAAGGCTCCCGACTTGAGTGCCTCCCAACTGAGCTGACATTGAAGTGATGATTGGGCTTTGCACGCTTGCCACCGTCGCCGTCCCCAGATCGGTATCCCCGTTCGGATTGGCATTAGTGACGGCCACTATAACTGTGGGTGCACTTTCGCATTGCAGAACCACGTTTGCAGCGCTAGCGCTATACGCCAGCGTGTACTCGCCGTGCTCATTCAAACGGACTGGCCCGGCTAGCGTTTGGCCGTTGCCATCCAAAAGCGTAGCGGTTGCTGTGACGGTAACTCCAAAAAACTCGTTGCTGGCCCCACAGAGCGTTCCATCGGCCAGCGTTAGAGCCCCCGAGATTGCTGGTGCAGGCTGTCCCGATGCCTGCCGATATTCTGGTAGGAAGTAGTCCGTTGTAGCAAACGGCTCCATTCCATTTTGAAAGGCGTGACTGCAATCGTCGAATGAGGTCCCTCCATCGAAGGAGCAATGGTAATCCAATCCACTCTTTGCAGGGACTCCGGGCACCACAAAATCACCACGCGGGCTGGTCACCGAATCTCCGCCGGCTGGATATCGATTTCCCGAGGCGAGGTCGGTGACAAACACCGACACGTCTGGAATCGACACGAGATGCGGGCCGTGAAGTCCCCACGCTATAAAGGAACGATAATAGTCTCCTTGCGGCGCCGGTGCCACAGGAGCCGAAAAGGGAATCGGAGTCGAAGAAATCAGGGGTGCGCCGAAGCCGTCCGTGTTTACAGCAATCCGTCTTTCGGTGTAGCCGCCGACCCCGTTTGAAACCAGCACGTAAGCAAAATGCAATCCCGGCCCATTGGGCAGAGTCCATGTCGTCGAGCTGGCGTTCACGTTCTGGATCACGCCGTCGGTGGACTGCCAGCGATACGTGAGAAGCCGCCCTCCCGTGTCCGTAGCAGTGACTGATACCTGAACAGTCGGCGATGTGCCCGTGACATAGATGGGCAAGAACCAGTTCGAAGGGGCCGAGCTAAGAGACGGTTGGAAAGGAGCGGCGGGTAAGCTGAGATTGAACAGCGCCGAGGTGTTTTGGGTGGGATTTTTGAGGATGTTCAGGAGCGCCACGATGGTATCGGTGGGAGCCTGCCCGCCGGCAGGCGTGGCGAGATTAAAGAGGGTGCCGCACGAGGAGCCGTCACCGGCCTTGCCTCCTGCGGAGTTGATGCAGGAAGCAACAATGTCTGCGAGGGTGTAGATCTGGGCGCCGGAGGCGTTAGAGCCGGCGGGCAGAGCTGGTCCGGGGGCCGTTCCGGTTGCTATGTTGGTGTACTCATTGACCTGAGCGAATGCGGTAGTTAGTTGCGCAGCGTCGGCAAGGCTCGCGCCAAGATTGGTGGCGGAGCTCATGAAGGGAAAGAGTGCTGCGAGCGAGCCGACCGTGGTGACCTCATTGATAGAGATGAAAGTGGACGCGCTGAGCAAGCCGCATTGACCCAATGCGGCCATCATGGCGAGGGAAGCGTTGTTAGTCCCGGCTGGGAGTCCAGGGTTGCCACCGGTCGCGACGAGGTAGACCTCAGTGGAGGCGGAGGGGCAGGTATAGTCGGAAGTAATCGAAAAGCTACCGTTTTGGTCAGTCTGAACAGCCGACATGAGCAGTGGTGTGGCGGGAGACGCGTCACCAGTGCTGCCCGCAGCGAAGAGCTGAATGCTTGCTCCGACGACAGGCTGCTGCCCGCCGTGGACAGCGCCTTTGATCCCGATGCTCTTGCTGCGCGAGACGCCAGCGTGCGGCGTAAAGGAGCACCCGCTGAGCAGCAGGCAAAGCAAACAGGTGGGTAGTAAATACCGAGAAGTGCAGGAAGTAGGCACAGAACCTCCCCGTTTGAAGAGATTGCTTCTGGACTGAGGTACCAATAGGGGGACAAAAACAAGAGAAGCCCTTTATCCTTGCCCAACACTCAAGGAGAAACTCCTCGAACGCAACGTTGCGGAGCCTCCGGCTCGGATACTGAATTGTACGAATTGAATATCGCGACCTGATCCGGTGCATTCGCTTGATCCACGCTCGTTCCGGATAGCCAGAAGCGATTGAACGTCACTAACGACGTTGGCATTGAATGCCAACGTGGCACATCCACGTCGGATCCGCTGTTCTCCGCTGGTGAATACCCGCACAGTTCCTCCTGACTTCCGCTTGAGTACTCATACTGGTGGTCAAAATTGTAGGCTTCATTGAGTGCGGTGTGACACGTGCGGCAACTGCGCGCGATTACCTTTGTATAAAGGCTCTCGGCGGACGGATTGTTTTGGTTGGGGTTGTTTGGGTCGTAGACCCAGCTAGACGGAAGATACGACTCGTTCAATACTGGCCCATTGGCGTACCAGCCCGCGAATAGATCCCGCTCCGATTGGGTGGGACCAGCGTTGAGAATATTCTTGTTTAGCAGGTAAATTGCCATTTCCTGGTTTGCTCTGGTTAATCCACGCTTGCTAGAAAATTCGAAATTCCCGGTATCATAGGGCAGAAAATGCCCGCCCACATTGGCAAGGCCGGACCCGTCCTCCGGAAACTTCCCCGCGTAATGATCGCCACCATGACACACCACACAGGTCCCGGGCACAAACTTCTCCTGTCGTCCGTCCAAGTTGATGGAGGGCAACAGGCTTCCGTCCGGTCCGAAGATCAAATAGCGGACAAAGGGCTGATCATTGTTAACTCCAGGACTGATCATGTAGTCCATCGCTACGCAAGCCACGAGATTTTTGTTGTGAATGGTATTGGCCACCGCAAAATCAATATCGCTCTGGGACGGATTCATTAGCTGGTAGGGTGTCGCTCCTGGAGGGCCCAGGTGATTGCAGACCACGGCAGCTGTTTGATTCGGACCGTAGGAGATCGAGTGGTGATTACGCGTTAGGTTCAGGTCAACTTTGTTCACGAAAGTGGCCACGTATTCAGGCACGTCGCCAGTCGCGTAGGTCCCAATCTTTACCGTTCGCTTCCAGTCGTCGAAGGTTACGGGCTCACGGAAATTGCCTACCGCGTCGCAGCCTCTCACAGCGCCCACGGCCTTGTAGTACTGGCAGGCTCCAAGTCGGCTGTCCAGGCCTTTGAACGCTAAATACTGATCAGCTCGAGGGAATAGGTCGGATGGGAAACCGGAGGGCGGGGGCAAAAAGACTCCGACTGGGCCACCATCCAGAGTAGCCGACATTGACGCTACTGTTGGTTGCGTCGCATCGTTGAGAGTAGCCAGCCCGACATCATTACCGTTGGTGAAATCCAACTTTCCAACGGCGACTTGGACGGGATCCGCCTGCTCGCATTGCAGCCTAACCGATGCCGCACCAGCGATGACCGGCAGTGCATAAAATCCAGCTGAGTTGACCCGTACCGGGCCAGCGAGGGTGTTGCCGGAGGCGTCCAGCAAGGTTGCAGTGGCATTCGCGTGCACACCGAAAAACTCGTCTTGAACTCCGCAGGGAGTACCATCCTGCAACATCAGACTGCCATTGATGGCAGGCACGTTTGGGTAGTATGGCCCCACGTTGAAGTAGTTTGTCGTTGCAGTCAGAGGCGGAACCGTCCAATTCTGAAAGAAATCCGAACCGCAATTGGCGAGCGGCCCGAATGGCAGTCCGCAATAGATGTTGAAAGTGTCTGTCTCTGATGGGAAACCAGGGACCACGAACTGCCCATTGATGTCAGTCGAAGTTGGGCCGCCGAGTGGGTAAAGGGGCAGACTCTTGTTGGTCGTGTCCTGAAGGTTCACGCTGACATCTGGGGTGTAAACATTCGCAGCGAAGGAGCCAATTGTTCCAGTAGCGGCACTGGTGCCCCATCGAATAAAGGCTCGATAGTAATCGCCCTGTTGAGCCGGGCCGGGAGGGGCAACCAGGATCCTTGGCTCGTGATCCTGTTCGCCGCCCTCATTGCTACCTTCGATGTCGTCCGTATTCACGCCAATTCGCCGCTCACTATAGCCGCCGACGCCGTTGGAAACAAGCACATAGGCAAAGTGAAGTCCTGGTCCGCTGGGCAAGGTCCAATTCGTGGAAGGTGCATTCACGTCATCGATCACGCCGTCTGTTGATCTCCACCGATACGAGAGGGATCGACTCGCAGAGTCGGATGCAACTACTACGACGTGAACTCTGCGGTTTCCTCCCTGTCGCTCGTTCGCCCGTAGCCCGTTTTGCACCATCAAGGTGGAAATCGCAAGAAACAACGAGAGAAGAAGGCTGACTCGAATCAGAGTCGCCCTAAACTGCCGATGGTAACTCATAGGCACCTCGCCAGTTGGGGTGGGCTGAAGATGGAAATGGTTCTTGCCTTGCGTTGACTACTCAGGGGTCGGAACTGCCTCGCCCCCATAAGCACGACCGACGGTTCCGCTGAGAATGGACCGAATCATAACCCAACACCATTTTCCCGTCAATGTCGGAATTGATGCGCATGGATCATACTCACTCAATCTGAAGTGCTTGCATTAAGTAATGAATGGCTCTCACCCGCGAGATTGAGAGAATTACTGAATGAGTGTTTGCTCTGCGACTTATAGTGGCAGTTGGCTCGTTGACATGCGGATATGTCGAATGCTATGCTTCGGCCTCCATTGTCAGCTTTCTCGCTTCACGTCAGGAACCCACATGCACATGCGAAACGTTGTACTTGCCGGCCTCTGCGTGCCATTACTGTCGGTCTCCGGACTGGGTCAGAGTACGAATTGCGTAAGCAGCGACGCAAGCAAATTAATCTGCTCGATCCCGCGCGCCACCCAGACGCCTACAGGCACGTTCAACTTCTTCAACGCCTATTTCGGCACTGACCTGAGTCGACTGCCGCTGGCCACACCAGCCTCTGGATTTCTCTTCACATTCGACAAGAAACTGGGAATTTACGACGTGTCGAGCGAGACTTACGGGCCCATCATGACTGAACGCGGTGAAACTATTGGAAAGCACAAAGTGTATTTAGCGGGTACGTACCAGCGATTCAACTTTAATACGATAGATGGACACGACTTACGGGCGCTGCCGCTTGAATTGACGCAAGGAAGCGGCGCGACTGCGGTCTATAGTGTTACGTCGAATCGGGTGGATGCAAAGGTAGATCAGTTCGCAATCTATCTCACTGCCGGACTCGTCGACAGATTGGACGTATCGGTCGCGTTGCCCGTGCAAAAGATTTCCTTCGCAGTTGGCTCGACGGGAACCCAATACAACAGCACCGGAACAGTTGTCGGTAGTTTCCATAACGTCATCCCTGGTACCGCGTCGGGGATAGGAGATGTGGTATTGGCCGGCAAAGTGACAGTACTTCGCGGCGAGAAAGTGAAAGTTGCCCTGGGATCAGAGGCGCGGTTGCCTTCGGGGGATGTGTACAATTTTCTCGGCACCGGTACGGCAGGAGTCAAACCATACGCTGCCTTGTCTCGAACGGGGCGTGTCTCACCGCACATAGACCTGGGCTATCGATGGAATGGAACAACCATTCTTTTTCGGAACAAGGCAGGCGTGAATCAAAGGCTGCCAACTGATCTTTACTATTTCGCCGGGGCCGATTTTGGAGTCGCCAAGAAACTGACCCTAATTACTGACTATCTTGGTCAGCGCTTCTTCAAAGGTCCCAGAGTGGAGTCGGGGGCGTTCACGGTGCCCGGCACGACGCGGACATTCTCAGTGCTGACTAACAGGAAGGGACCTTACAGCGAGAACAGCCTTTCCATAGGAGCAAAAGTCAATCCAGCGGGTCGACTGCTCATAGCCCTCAACGCCTTGATTCAATTGGACGACAAAGGACTCCGAACTAGAGTAGCCCCGTTTGGCGAGATTTCGTATTCATTCTGAAACGCGGCAAGTGAGAGCTTCCCAGAGGCTCTGATTCTCCAGTCGACGCAGAAACTTCCGGTACATCTCCCTCTGATAAATTATCGAATGGACGTAGACTCGCCGTGCAGATCGACCGCTGAGAATTCACCAGACCGGCGCACGATTTTTGCGCAGCGAAGCCAGGATTGAAATATCGTGGTGACCGCATGTCGCTCGCTTCGTTCCAACCTCTTGCATTGATTGGCGTCATAGCCGCTCATTTGCGCTGCCGGCCTCTCCGAAAAGCCTGGCCGTCATTCGAGCTGGAGCGACAGACATGCAGTATGAAGTTTTCGGGACCTTGCTCGCATGGAAAATGCCCTATCTTGATTCGCCTGGTGCAAGGGGGTCGCGAACTGGATTCGCAGGCGACTGTGCCTTTGGGGATATCTGCGACTTTTAGACCTACTGCGTTCAAACATGCCAACGGCGCCGGCGATCCGCTAGCCGCGAACCCGGAGAATGTTCAAACCTACATCAGCGGTGACGAGGAAAATTCGATCACCGTAGTTATACGGCATGTTAGATTGACGCCGAAATTGACGGGAGTGCTGATTGATCTGCGTTTCGGATTTGAACACGTGAAGCGGATGCACGAAATCGTCGCCGCGACGGGAGGAAAGCTGCGCAAGGTTTGGTCAACCGAGGAAGGGGCGGGACCAACTTACAGCACGACGGCGCTTTCCGGACAGCCCGATGGCCACGACCGCCTTGTCTATTTTTCGTTCTTCAATTACCCCGATGACGGCGGCGCGGACAAGATCAGCGTCTCAGCGTTGTCTTATGATTCTGCCACTCGCAGTTTTCAGGCCGACAAAGCCCGCCTGCCCAGTTTGCTGGCGGGGCCCTATCCATCGATTATCGATGCGCGAGCCGCACGGAGCGGTTGGAAGCAGTGTCGCGTTCGTTTCTCGGTGCTACCAAGGCGCCGCACTGGGAAGCTCCGCCGACGGCTATGTGATCGCGACTTTTTCAACAAGTTCCGCAAACCTGAGCCGAGCGGCCGGCTCGTTGAAACAGTGTGCAGCTAAAGCTACTTTCTCCCTCTACGAAGTCAAAGAGGGCTCTCTCTCTAGTTGGTGACCAAGAAGGTGGAATGGCCGACGTTACGAATGCAGTCGGAGAACAGACCGTTAACAGCCGGCACGTTGCTTTGGTGCAGGCGATGCTTGGCCTGGTCGACAGTCCCGCTCACATGTCTTACATTGGTGAATTCTACGATGGGATCGTCGCTGGTAAGACAGCCCACGCGATTAAAGCCTTTCAAACTGACTATCACACTCCGGGGTCAGGGCTGCGGGTGGGGTGACGTCGCGACGCTGGTGCGACGCATGTATGAAAAGCATAAGATTCTGTTGACGATTGCGCCGGATGGTGGTCGTCGATCTTTTCAGATGCAATACGAGATTGCTACCGACCCCCAAGAAGCTACCAATGCAGGGCCGGGCGAGAGCAATCACAATTGGGGTAAGGCCGTTCAATCAATATGAATGGCCGCAAGGTAGCGGCACGTCGATGATCGACGACTGGTGGCTCAACAAGCTTTTCAAACTTCATCCCGATCGCATGATGGATTTGCGGAAGATTCGCAATTCCATTGCCTTCGACGACCTTGGTCTGTTTCGCAGCAAGAAGCCCGGTGACCACATACACGTTCAGGCCTGCAGCGACGATAACGTGAGCATGAAAAAGTCGCTGGCGGCCTGCTCGATAAAAGGGGGGCCTTGGGCTGGCGATATCACCTCGGCAACGAGACTGACCTGGGCTTCGATAGCACGTGGCGCAAAGTTGGCACTGCGGTTGAGATATGGGAAGGCTCGGGACCAATGGACCAATGGAAAAGCATTGGATCGCAACTGGGAAGGGAGCGCCTGTTGCCAGCATCAGTGACGGGGACGTGAAAAGGATGCGTGCAGCGTTACGCGCTGATTTCGAGGCCGCAATTGCATCTGCTGCGGACTGGGAACCTGTCCCAAAATGAGATGGCGCTTTTCCCGTAGAAGAACCAGAAGAACAGAGACATCGACGAGCTTCGTCGCCGAGTTGCGATCATTCAAACAGCCCGTTGTCCGAACTCTGAATTTCAACTTGCGTTCAACCTATGTTATTTGTTCACGACTGATTCAATCACCCAAATCCCGTCTGATAGCTTCTTAAGCACTATTTTGACATCACTCGGTTGTTCGGGCATGACGGTGCCCCTTTGTGTAAAACGGGCGGACTGGTGGCAGACTTCAACAGCTTGTTGCCCGGCAATTTGCAAGTCGGTGTCGCGACAGGTAATCCGCATCTTGATGGCGGAGAATGTGTTGAACAGTTCCGTCATCTTCTTTAGCTGCTCTTTGGAAATGCCCGGCCAGGCTGCCCTAATGTCAGCGGGACTTTCGCTCTCGTAGGCATCGCGGTAGCGCTCAATCGCCGCCTTGATGGCCTGAACCTCCTCTTGCGAGGACAAGGCGCCGATGTCCTTATTGGCCTCAGCGACATGACGGCCATTCGGGAATCTCTGCAAGTAGGCGTGCAACGACAGCGAATCTTGCTTGTTGGTCGTACTCCACGTCATGTCGTCGAGCCGAGAGTCGATCCGATCATGGTAAGGACCCGATTTGTGCATCGTCAAGTAGTCCTCGAGAGCTGTTATGTTCTCGGAGTTTTCGATTGCTCGAAAATCTAGCTCGTCAATCTCTTGTGTCGCTTCGGCCGCATGTTGCCCTGCCCTATACTTAGTTAAGTAATCATTGAAGGCGGCGATGGTGTTGGCGTCGCGTGCGCGCTGCCAGTCTATTTCTTCAAGGATGGCGCTAGCTTCAGCGAAATGAGGGCCATCGCGAAAGAGTCGCAAGTACTTTTGCAGATCTGCGGCGGACTTGTGGCTCTTCGCAATCTGCCAATACAACTGCTCTCGCTTGATCTCTGCCTGAAGCCTGTTGGAGCCTTTAGGAAACCGACGCAAGTAGGTTTCCACATCTTCAACTTGGCTGCTCGCTTCAGCGTTCTGCCAATACAGCTTGTCGAGGCTCGACTCCAGTTCAGCTTTGTGTGCACTCTTCGGGTAAAGAGTTAGATAGCCCTCAAAATCGGGGATGCTATTTGCGCCCTGAATTTGTTGCCAAGCAATTTCACTTGGATCTCGGGAACCGACCGGGTTGAAATCCTTGGAGCTAACAGTCACAGTTTCGCCGGCAGGAATGCGCCTAAAGGTAATCCCTGAGGTGTTATCATTCCCGACCCATTCAATTTCATGACTTCCCGCGGCTAGCTCTTTGGAAAAATTGCCGTCGGGACTTGCTTGCCCCTGAGGACGACCGTCGATGACGATTTCCACCGCCGACTTCAGGCCGTGAACTTCCAGCCGGGTAGGTTTCTGGGGCAGAGAGATTGAAAATGAATTCGCTCCTGACGAGCCTACGGAAAAAGGTTGAGTTGTGGTCTCGTATCCCGGTAGTTCGGCGACCGCCTCATAGTCGCCGACTCCAAGAGAGACGATACATTTAGGCGTTATGCAGGTCCAATCGGTGTTGCGAATTCTGACGGTTGCGCTCGTCGGAGTCGTCGTGATCTGGACTCTGAAAGTGGGGTGGTTGACTACTTTTGAGGTGGCGTTGTTTCGGAGCCAAACCTCAATGGAAATGAGCAGAATGACCGCCAACGATATTCCGGTCAAGTACTGCCATTTAGGGGCGGCCACTCTTGCAGTCGAGGGCGCCCGGCCGGCAGGAAGAGGATCCAAACGCTTTCTGAGGACCGAGACTTGGGTCAATCCGGAATGCGCGGATAGACTGCTGCCCACTGGTCGTGGTCGGTTGCCGTCGAATATCTGTGTGCCAGTGCCGGCCCCGCTTATCTGTTCCGTCCCCTGCGCGGGTGAATCAACCTCGATAATCTGCGCCTTGAATCGCTCACGGTCCGGTTCAGCTTGATTAACCCGCGCCCTTTCTTTCTCCTCCTCTTCGGATCGCGCTTGAGCGACGGCTGCTTCTCGCTTCTGCCGATCCAGGATACGTTGGCGCGAGAGTTTGGCCTGGCGCAGCCGGTCCCGCTCCAACTGTTGTCTGCACTTGGCATCTTCCTCAAGGTTCTGTATTTGTTTTTCAACTTCACTCTGCACTTGGAGCAATCGGTCGTTTTCAGGGTCTTCGCACAGAGCTTGTTCGATCTCCCGTAGAGCCGCCGGCAAATCCCCTGCCTTTCTAAGACGAGCTGCCTTCACCAGGAAGCCGTCGACTTTCTCAAGATGTCTAACTTGGTAAATCCGCGTCTTCAATGGCGTGAGCAATGAATAGGCGGGTTGCAATTCGGAGGCTTGTGTCAGCAGAGACTCCGCTGCTGCGATATCGCTGTCGATAGCAGACTCACAGGCGTGTAGAAGCTCACCAGTCACCTGTTCTCGAATGACTGAGTCGCGTTCTGCGAGGTCAACTGCCCGTTGAAGACAGCCGGCTCCCTTGGTCCAATTCTGCTTGAGAAACGCCTTGTGCCCATCAGCTACGAAACCCTGCGCCTTAACTCTTGCGTGGAGGCATTGGCAATGTCCGCGTTTTCGCCGAATCGTTTTGCGTCAGCGAGGATTGTTGCCGCGCGGTCGTAGTTAGCCGAGGCAAGCGCATCATTAATCCTCTGGATCGCATACGCTCTCGCGGTGGACCGGGCCATCTCCTCCAAATTCGAGACGCGCGCAATGCCGCGCTCCAACTCTGGATGTAGTGCATGGACGTCGCGCAAAGCATTCCACTGCCTCAGCGCTTCGTCATACTTGCCGGCATCTTCAAGAGACTGAGTGGCCCGCAGGATCGCTGTGACACGCTGACGGAGGTCTCGAGCCTCACTCAGATTTCGTTCAAGGTTGGAGTCGCCCGGATACCTGGCGGCCGCATCTTCTAGCAGCCGGACACGGCTTTCAGGATCCGGATCCTCCATTGCCCGTTGAATGG